>Ga0255055_10002226_pt1 | contig 13818 bp, 21 predicted proteins | sample JV7_2_27_MG_FD_188633 | JGI IMG/M metagenome (GOLD analysis project Ga0255055, IMG submission 188633) | Seawater microbial communities from Jervis Inlet, British Columbia, Canada - JV7_2_27 | ecosystem: Environmental > Aquatic > Marine > Inlet | place: Canada: British Columbia | collected...
CCATGCGTGCGAACGTCGAGATCAGCGCGCAGATCATGAAAGATGGGTGGAGGACTTGGATCTAATGTCAAAGCACAAGGTTGAACGACCGCCGACGCAACCGCACCGACGCACGAGTATCGGACGCTCTGCGAACACTCGCCCGCGCAACAAGCACGCGAAGCGCAGCTTCAAGAAGTATAGGGGACAAGGAAAATGAGCATCGAACAATCAGATATCAGGCTTGAGATAGATAGTATGTCCAAGGTTCTTAACAGGCGCGAGCGAGACGTAATCTATCGCTATTACGGTATCGGTACAGACCGTATGAACATGAGAGAAATAGGGGTAATCTGGGGTGTCAGTCAGGTTCGCATTCAGCAGATCAGAACCAAAGCAGAGCGCAAAGTAAAGGGAGCATTGAAATCAAAAAAGTCACGAGATAAGTGGATAGAGAAAGCCGCAGAATGGGATCTCCAACATGAAGGTTCTTGATCACGGCCACGTCTTACTGCTCGACACAATGGGCACCGACGAGTCCATTGCGATGGACGCACGTACGTCCTACGACAAGCGTCAGCCCGGTGAAGACCGTCGTCTCATTCGTCGTCTCATGCGCGACAGGCACACATCTCCGTTCGAGATGGGTGTGATGAAGTTCGAGATTAAGTGTCCTATCTTCGTGGCACGTCAACTGGTGCGCCACCGGACTGCGTCGATGAATGAGGTATCTGCTCGCTACACCCAACTACCGGAAGAGATGTATATCCCCGAACAGTTCGAGGAACAGTCGTCGACCAATAAGCAGGGACGTGGTGAGTTGCTGCCTGACCAGGACTCGATAGGCGATATGATCTACTCGCATCATCATCGTTCATACACCCTGTACCAGAATATGATCGACGCTGGCGTGGCGCGGGAGATCGCACGCGGCATCCTGCCCGTCAACATCTACACCAAGTTCGTCTGGAAGATGGACCTGCACAACCTGATGCACTTCCTCAAGCTGCGCCTCGACCCGCACGCACAGTGGGAGATTAGGATGTTCGCTGACGCCGTCGCGACGTTCGTCAAGGAAAAGTTCCCGGTATGTTGGGAAGCGTTCACGGACTACGTCCTACTCGCCAAAACCGTGTCGGTCTACGAGAAGAACATCTTAAGAGGTCTACTCAGAAGGTCCAATCCAGAGCAAGACGCTAATGTGTACAAGAAGTACGTTGAAGGGGGCCTTATGACCGAGGCCGAGTGGAAAGATTTCGTAACTAGTTTTGGACTTATGTTAGATGACTGACCTGACAGACATGTGCCACGAGCTACGGTCCCTCAAAGACCGTAAGGATGCGCTGGCAGAGGAAGAGAAGTCGATCAATAAACAGATCAAAAAGCTTACTGAGGATCTGATACCGACACACATGGAGGATAACGAAATCGAGAAGGTCACCGTCGAGGGCGTGGGCACTGTGTTCATACAGCAGCAGCTTTACGCCAACGTCAAGTCCGATGATCGCGAGGCTCTTTACACCGCGCTCCGTGACACCGGCAATGAAGACATGATCGTCGACTACGTCTGGCCCAACACCTTGAAAGCATGGTGTAAGGAACAGATTTCCAATGGTCAGCCCCTGCCCGAGATGGTATCGGCTCACTTTATTCCTACCGCAATGTTGAGGAGAAAATAGATGGCGAAACAAGTCGCTAAGGTCGACGCTGGACTGCCCGCTTATTTGCAAGGCTACGAAGGCGCGACAGGTAACGAGAATATCGACAATGAAGACGTAACGATCCCGCGTATCAAGCTGGCGCAGGGAACGACGCCAGAGGTTAAGGCCGGCGATATCACAGAGGGGGCATTCTTCCTCAACATCACTGGCGAAGTCCTGGCACATCCTGGCGAGCCACTGCGTGTGATACCCATCGCGCAGAGTAAGGAATTTATTCTCTGGCGTGACCAGAACTTCGACGGCGGCGGTATCTTCGCTCGCGCGCACCGCGTCGATACCAATAACGGTGTAAAATACGAGTGGGACAAGCAGGGACAGACGTTCGAGAACAAGATCAAAGGTCTCTTGCCTGTGACTTGGAAAACAGTTCGCTTCGTATCCGACAACAACATGGATAAGTTCGGATCGTCCAATGTCGACGACACCGAAAGCTTCCCTGCTGCCACGGCGCACCACAACTACGTCGTTGCCCTGCCTGACCACGGTATGATGATCGCGGCTATCTCCCTGTCCAACACGGCAGTGAAGAAGGCGAAGGCATTCAACGCAATGCTCAAGCTGATCCCTGCAAGGGTGCCGATCTTCTCGCGCGTGTTCAACATGTCCAGGGTGCAAGAGACCAATGGTGCAGGTCAGGTGTACAATAACTACGACTTCAAGCCGGCTGGCGATGCCGATGAAGCTGACTTCTTCATCGCCAAGGATCTCTTTGCTGGCTTCGAGAGCACGGGCTACACTGTTGACCAGACTGGTGGCGATGAGTCCACTGCAGACAACGGCAAGTTCTAATGCGTGAGTTCCATCAGTTGTTCGTCGGACGTACGGACGCCTATGGAACCTACAGTCTCCCCCACGGACAGACTGCCAAGCGTGGCACGAAGTTCGTGGGGAAGGCGAAGACGGTGACTGGTGGTGACCTCACCATCGAAGAATATCGGGCACATGTTAGGGGCGATACCGGGCTAGGTATCGTCCCTATTATTCCTGCTACAAACTCCGTCTCGTGGTTCGTAATAGACGTCGACAAGTACGGCGAGGACGATCTTCACGGGTCTCTTGCTAAGGAGATCACCAAGCTTAACCTTCCGCTCGTGGTGTGTAAGAGCAAGTCGGGCGGCGCGCACCTCTTCTGCTTCCTGAGTGAGCCTGCGCTTGCGGCTGACGTCCTACCCGTAGCAAGGAAGTTTGCCAAGCGCCTCAAGCTGGACCCCAAGGTCGAGATCTTTCCCAAGCAGCAGAGTATTGGAGAGAACGACGCTGGGTCTTGGATCAATCTCCCATACTTCGGAGAGACACGACCTTGTATGGGTCTCGACGGCCAAACAGAACTCAGCTTAAGAGAGTTCCTTTTGTTCGCCAACGAGATGGAATGCCACCCATCTGACCTAGATGTGCGCTTGAAAGACCTTGAATATGTATCTGATCCCGGAGGATCGAAGGCTCCCCCTTGCATCGACAGGATGTTTGACGAAGGTGTTGAAGAGGGTGGCAGGGACAACTCTCTTACTCACGTCGCGGTGTACCTGAAGAAGCGTTATCCTGATGACTGGCAGGACAGGGTTGCTGAATTCAACTCGACATATATTACGCCCTCGCTAAAGTTTGGAGATGTTTCACGCATCATCAAGGCAAACGAGCGACGTGACTATCAGTACCTATGTAAGCAGCAGCCAATGTGTGCTCTGTGCGATAAGTCCGCTTGTCTCAAGCGTGAGTTCGGTGTTGGCTCTGGTGATGACAATGTTCTCGACGACTTCACCATCGACAGTCTCCGTAAGATCGAGACAGAAGATCCGATCTACGTCCTAGTGGTCGACGGCAAACCAATACGACTAAACACTGATGCTCTGTTCGATTACCCCGTGTTCAGGAAGGAATTCTTCAAGCGATGTGATCGAGTTCTTAGGCCTATAAAGCCAGATGAATGGGCGAAAAGACTACAGGAAGCAACAGAGACTATGGAGAGAGAGAAAGCTCCAGAGATTGTAGGCGAAAGCGGACAGATCCGTCATATGTTTCGTGAGTGGACGGAACACTATATCACTGGAAATAAAGCCCTTATTCTTACGGGCAAACCATTTTATAGTGACAATAATATTATATTTAGGGGCTCTGACTTCCTTACATATCTTCGACGTCAAGGGTCTCGTTATCACAACAGCACGGTGTGGTATATCCTGAATGAAGATGGTGCTGAACATAAGCGTATTGTGGTGGACGGTAGCAAGAAAGTATTGTGGGTCTATCCCGTAAGTGAGCCGTGGTTTACCCCGCCCTCACAGGATGGGAAGTTCTAATGTTGAATTTTTCGCGGCGCAAAAAAATGGATTTGTCCTGTCCGGTCTGTGGTATCAAGCTTCCACCGATCCTACCCTGTGGTCTAGCTCCGCGCTACTACGTCAGTGATTTTGGGTTCATCACTGGTATTATCAATGGGTGCCCGTACGAGCCCGAGAAGATGCGGGACTACGTACAAGAGAGCGACCTACCGCGTGTCCCAAAGGCACAGAAGGCGGCGATGAAACAACTGGCGAAGGAGACGATTAGTGCCCTGGACTACGAAGATTTATGGACCGCCAGGAACAGGAAAAACTACCACCTTGATTTCGATGCTAAAAACCGTCTTGGCATCTGGTACGCCGCCCACTCGGGTAGCCTACATAACCCACACAAAAGCCGCGTGCGTAGAGGTAAGGGATCGCGTAGCAGAGGAGTTAAATCTCAAGAAGGGTGATATGAAGTGGTTTCGCACGATCCACTCGACATGTTTCGCCATGACTAGTTTAAATATTGGTGACGTGTGGGGTAATAAAGATTGCGACGACTTCAATACAGAGACAGACTTCAACTTGAAAGGTTCTTTTGATGTCGAGGCTCTTGAGGAGTTCGACGACGACAAGAACGAGACGGACGACATCGTTCTGTTCGCGCATCAGCTTGCCACGTCACGCATGGTTCCCTTGAGCCAGATCATTCCAGAGATGCCGGTCAGTGCTAAGCTTGCGAGCCCGCACGCCTTCCTTGACGCCTATCAACAGTTCAAGAACGAGCGCGGCAAGCTTGACTTCATGGACATGCTAACGCAGTACAACGATGGACCCCATCCTGCTGGCCCTGTCGATGTCGTGTTCGTTGATGAAGCACAGGATCTATCAAGGTTGCAGTGGGAAATCGTACATAAGTTTGCCGCCAACGCTCGTGAGCTACACCTTGCTGGCGATGACGACCAGTCCATCTACAGGTTCCTTGGAGCGGACGAGTATGGCTTCCTCGATCATCCTAGCGACGAAGACAATGTACTCACCCATTCGTACCGGGTGCCCAAGGCCATCGGCGAGTACGCCGCTCACGTCATCGGACAAATTAAGAGACGTAAGATGAAGGAGGTAGTCTGGCAGGATAAGCCCGGTGGGATCAGTAACCATATTCTCGACGAGATGTTCCTGCCTTGGAACGAGTGGGCGAAGGGCGACGAGAGTGTCATGGTTCTATGTCGGCACCGCAAACAATTGTACAAGGTGAGCAGGATGCTCAACGAGTTGAAGGTGCCTCACACGCTCAAAGGTAAGAGTATGGCAACCAGTCCTCTGGGCGAGTGTATCGGCACGTACCTTAAGCTATTCCACACCGACGAGAATTTCCGTCCTGCTGTGCTTGCAAAAATGTTTGATAGGCTGGGAGATAAGACACAAGCCGCAGAGATGCGCTCGCTTGGTGCGTCAGATCGCAATGTGGTCCTAAGAATAGGCGATATAAATCTCACTTACAAAGATAATTGGCCCAGTATATTCTCCCGATACAAGTGGGAAGTCGCACAGATCGAGGCACTACGCAAACAGATCAACGAATATGGATTGGAGGTCATAGGGAACAAGCCGAACATCGACATCAGCACGTACCACGGCTCGAAGGGTCGTGAAGCCGATCACGTGATCCTGTTCACAGACTGTTACAAGCAGACCTGGGATGAGCAGGAGAATGATCCCGACAGCGAAATTCGTCTCGCATATGTTGGTTTGACAAGAGCGAAAAATTCTGTCACCATAATTGTACCACGCACTTCGATGTACCTTCGTGCGCTGGTCTAATAGAGGAGCACCTAAAATCATGAGTATTGATAAAGCGTTAGTAGAATACAAGGACTTCGTAGATCGCGGTGTATCTCTTGAAAACGATACGTTAAGAGAGAGGCTGTTGCTGGCGAGCCTTGGCTTGGCTGGCGAGACCGGCGAAGTTGTCGATCACATCAAGAAGAATGTCTTCCACGGCAAGGATATCTTAGCCTCCGACATCGTCAAAGAGCTTGGTGATGTGCTCTGGTACTACACCCTACTTTGCACGACACTCGGTATCGACTGGGAGTGGATCGTAAACGAGAACGTCGCCAAGCTGACGGCTCGTTATCCACACAAGCATATCCCCGGCTACATCGACGGCAATCAGGTCAACAATCAAGATCTCGACAGTGCGTAGAGGGTACACCATGCCTGAGAAAAAAGTTGTTGTAGAACCGAAATTTTCGCGGCGCAAAAAATCGGATTTAGCCGATGGTGGCGGGCTGCGTTTTAACGAGGAGAAAAACCTCATCGAACTGGTCCCACCGGAATGGGTATGGGGTTTAGGCGACGTTTCGACGCAAGGCAGCAAAAAGTACGCCGTTCGCAACTGGGAACGTGGTATGAAGTGGTCCATTATGGTGGGCTGTTCTCTGCGCCACATCTTCAAGTTCGTCTGCGGCGAGAGGTATGACCCTGAGACTGGATGCCATCACCTGTTCATGGCTGCGTGGAACTTATGTGCTCTTGCTACATACGATTTACGCGATATCGGCGAGAACGATCTTCCCTCTCTCGATGTCGCCCTACTTGGGAAGGTGAATAGTGGAAAAGGGACTCGAAATGTATAGCATACCCCTGATAGGGGCGACCGCAGTCAATCAGGACGGTCATACTATCGGTATTGTAGAGGGGATATCTCACACTGACGAAGGTATCGTTGTATCTATCTGGACTGATATCGTCCCCGACCCTAAAGAGGGCCAAGTCGTGATGTTCGCACATGGTCCAAAACAATGATTACGGTCATGGATCTTGAGACGACTGGTCTCGTGCGGCCCGGTAAGGACACCCTGCCCGGTATCACGCAGATTGGAGCCATTAAGCTCGACGCTGATCTTAATGAGATCGCTTCGTTCACGATGGACGTAAACCCAGAGCTAATTCCCGACGAGTGGGAGCAGGGGGCAATCGATCTTCGGGGTGTTGGTCCAAACGATCTTATCCATTGTCCGACGTTCTTCGCGGCATTCTATCCATTCGCAGACTTCGTTCGCGGCAGTGTCATCTGGTGTGGTCACAATATCAATTCGTTCGACACCATCGTGCTAAGTCGCAATCTTTATCGCTACGGCTTCACACACCACTTCCCTTGGCCCTCTTTCCATATCGATACGATGGACCTGTGCCGGAAGGAATACGGCAAGCGCCGGAAACTCGGCGACGTTTACAAGGACATCACCGGAAATAAGCTCGAAGGGGCGCATGAGGCGTTGCCTGATATTCGAGCTACAGCAACGATCCTCCGCACGTTCGGTGCCGAGGAAGCGAAACAATTCCTGCGGAGGGTGGAATATGCGAAAACCTAAAGATATTTCCGAAACGTACGCCACAATCGTGCTATCATGCTTCAAGGAAGATCCCAACCGGGCTCTGAACTTTGAGGAAATCTCTATCTTGCTAGGTGCGAGGTCGTATGTCGACGTGGAAAAGGCGTGCTTACTCCTCGAAAAAGATGGCAAGATCGCCTACAGTGACGCAGAAGAGCGATATAGGTTGGTACGATGATCCATCTGAATGCCAAGACGGACTACTCGTTCATGAAGGGTTTCGGCTCGCCCGAGCAGTGGTACGAGCGGTGCAAGGAGATCGACGCAACGGCATTCGGCGTTGCCGATCTCAACAGTACGTGGGGTCACGTGCCGTTCACCAAGGTCTTCAAAGACGTGAAGCTCCTGCTTGGCGTTCAGATTGCTGTCGTGCCCGCCTTGACCAAGGACCAGAAGCACGGACTGGTCACACTGATTGCGAAGGATAGCGTCGCCCCGCTCTATGAGGCGATGTCTCTAGCTCACACTCAGATGTACTACCGGCCTCGTTTGACGTGGAAGCAATTGCATGACCTTAAAGGGCACTGCGAGGTCATCGTTAACGAGTGCTCACTTGGAGACTTCGTGGATTTCGAGAAGCTTGGCTTTGGTTACGTTGGTGTCGGACCACGACCTGGTCACATGATACACGCGATCCGCGATGGGGGCTTCCAAGTGGTTGCTGCACCCTCACCGTCCTACCCCTCGATTGATCACCGTCGAGCCTTCGAGCTTGTCGGAGCAGTATCACAGGGAATTAGGTTCGGTGAGGGTGGTGGCGATGGCCATCACATGCTACGGCGCAGTGAACTTGAAGCAGTCTGGGAAACGGTGGGGTTGGGTTATGGAGAAGAAATTTGGTTTGAGAATGCCCTTCAGATCTCTGAGCTATGCAATGCAACCGTACCAATGGCGACAAACATCAGACCACGAGATCGTACTGACCTTAGAGTGCTCGCCGAACGAGGCGCGCATATGCGAGACGTGGATCTTACTGGAGCTTATGGAGAGAGGTTGGAGAGAGAACTCAATATCATTGAGGACAAGGCCTTTGGGGATTACTTCCGCTTTGTCGCAGATGTTGTTGCGTGGGCTAAAGAGCGTATGTTCGTTGGTCCTTGTCGTGGGAGTAGCGGTGGTAGCCTTGTATGTTATCTCTTGGGTATTACCGAGCTTGATCCCATCAAATACGGCACCCTGTTCGAGCGTTTCCTCGACCAAGGACGTTCGGATTGGCCTGACATCGACATCGACTTCCCCGACACAAAGCGAGACCAAGTATTTGAATACTTGCGTGAGACATACGGCCCTGACCATGTCGCGCGTCTCGGCACTATATCGAAATTCGGAGGTAAGAGCGCCATCAACGACACGTGTAAGGCTCACGGCATAGAATACAACGTCATGCGTGACGTTGGCAGGGCTGCAGAGGGTATTAACGTCCCTCTGTCCGTCCTGTGGAATAACATGCCCGACGACCTTCAACCCTTGCTCGACGCCAACCCGTTAATCAAGGAAGCTTCCTTGATTGAGGGGCATCCTCGCCATCATGGCGTCCACGCTGCCGGCGTATGTGTGACCAACGAACCCGTAACCAACTTCGGTGTGCTTAATCGTGAAGGGACGATCTCGATGGATATGAAGGTAGCCGAGAGCATCAACTTACTTAAGCTCGACGCCCTAGGTCTTCGAACTTTATCCGTGATCGAGGACTGCTGCGAACAGGTGGACGTAGAGCCTGCTAGACTCTATGAACTCAGCTTCGAGGACGATAAGGTCTTCGCCCTGTTCAACAAGGATCAAGTGACAGGGGTGTTCCAGTTCGAGGGCACCGCCGTCCGCACTCTCATGAGGGAAGTCAATGTTGAAAACTTCAATGATCTCTGTGCTCTTACCTCATTGGCTCGCCCTGGTCCTCTTGTGGGTGGTGCAGCCGCTAAGTGGTGCGAGAGAAGGTCTGGCGAAGTGGACTTCGAGTACGCGCATCCCGCTCTCGAAGCGATTACGAGCGAGACTTTTGGGACTATTGTGTATCAGGAACAGGCGATGGAGATCGTCCGAAGTCTTGGTGGCTTCGACGACATTGAAGTCAACGGGTTCAGACGGGCGGTGGGCAAAAAAGATCCGATTTCGTTAGGCGGATATCGTGAGAAGTTTCTCGATAGCGCCATCAATAAATTCTCACAGGTCTTTCCCGTTAACAAGCTTGATCCTGACTACGAAAAAGACTCTCTCAAATACGGTGAGGAAAAAGCCAACACCCTATGGGACGAGATGTGCGACTTCGGATCGTATGCCTTCAACAAGTCTCACGCTGTCGCCTATTCAATGATCAGCTATATGTGTGCCTATCTAAAGGTCGAGTTTCCCTTGGAATTTGCCACGGCACAGCTTCGAAACGCTCTTTCAGAGGATCAGGGTAAGGCCCTGCTACGTGAGTTGGTCGTTGAAGGCTACGAGATCATCCCGTTTGATCATGCCAAGAGCGAGGCGGACTGGTCGATCCAAGAGAGAAAACTGTACGGCGGATTTACTGCAGTGAAGGGTATCGGGATCAAGACCGCTCACACCCTCATGGAGAAGCGTCTCCTTGATCCCGATGGCTGGCTCGAAGACCTCACCCCCGCTCAACGTGACAAGATCCTCAGGCCATTCAACACGCCGTGGGATGACCTGAACCGTCGAGGAAAGCAGTATGCCTCCTACTACGAAGGTAAGATGCCGATTAATGGCAAGGTTCTACGCCTCGACCAGATACCAGAGGAGAAGGGAACGTATTGCTTTATAGGTACGTTGACCAGACGTCAGCTTCGCACCAAGACAGATGACGAAGGGAAGGCCCTTGCAGATAAGGCTACGTTCCTTAATCTGTTCTTTGAGGACGACACGGGAGACTGCGGCTCAACAATTAACCGGCTTAAGTATCCACTTATGGGAGCACCACTCATGGAAATACCCGATGCCGAGGGACGCGACTACCTCGTTAGAGGGACGATTATCAATGACGGTCGCAAATGGTTTTTCATCGATAAAATGCAGGAGCTATCATGATACCGACTGAGATCAAGCTCACCCCCAAGGAAGTTACTTCCATGCGTAAGCTCAACGACAAGCGGGCCGGCATGGATACGTTCATCCGCACAATCATGCAGCAGGGTGAAGCTCGCATGGCCGAGATCCAAGCAGAGGGTCAAACCGTTTGGCTTGCCATCGCAGCCAACCACGGTATCGACATCCGAGCCGTCAACTACGAGGTCTCTGATGATGGCGAAACCCTAGTCCCGACCGGCATGAAGCTGTGAGCGTAATCGTTCGGGGAGAGGTCGATGAAGATCAAGTAAGTTTCGATTATGGGAATTATACTGATGATCTATTCGGTCTCTCCCGCCTGATGGAAGGTAGTGACGTAACCTTGGAGGAGTGTACCGTGCTGACATACGCCCTGTCTGGCGACATACAGGACGATCACGACTCCACACACTTCGTTATCGTCACCATAAATGATCCAGGAGGTATGCTCTACTTACAGGACAGGGTTGTGAGCGGAACATTCTTCTGTATGTTGGCGCAAGGCGAAAAGCTTAAGGGTTTCCACTGCGATAAGTGTGCCAGGAATTTCATGAAGTGGTTCATCAACTCGCAACAATTCTGGAAGGATAAATATCATGAGATTACAGGCGGAAGCGTCAAAAACCCGGTCACGGTCCACTGAGGCGGCGTTCGAGAAGAGATTTGCCAAAGCGTTAACGCGCCTTGGCCTTCTCTCGTACCATACGTCGGAGAAGTTCATAAGCGGCATTCCTGACCGCTACGTCGTCGGTGGTAACTGGATCGAATTCAAGGCTATCCCATACACCGGGAAGCGCCAGATCACGCCTGTGCGCTTCTTCAGCGCGTCTCAGAAGCTATGGATGAATAGGCTAGGCGAGGCAGGGGACAGGGTGTGGGTGTGTATCCTGTTTCAGCCTGAGAATGGCAATCCGCTCGCCATCCTGTGTCCGTGGGTCGCGTTGAACGATTTCGGTCCTATGTCACCAAAACAAATATCAGAGTTCGGTACGCCGGTATATAAGGATATTGACCTCTATAACTTCGTATCACAGCGGTTCGGTCTTAATCAGGATCGCTTCTCGGATTGTACAGATTGGCTTGTTATATGATCAAGCGGCGGGCACTGATAAACATGCACACGCAGTTCGAGAACATTCCAAAGGAGTGGCTCAACGTCATCGAGCCTCATGTGGTGCGTGGGCCATTCCTCCCCTGCTGGATGTGGTCTGGTGCTGTCGACAGAAACGGGTATCCGTATATCAGGGCAGATGGTAAGATCATTATGGCTCACAGGTTCGTCGCCAAGCTCTTTTGGGACTTCGGCGATGCGTATGTGACCAGATCGTGTGGCGTTAGAAATTGTGTGAACCCGAACCATGTCGAAATCAATCAGAGACATCCGTAAACGCTCGCCGGCAGCAGCATCACTGCGCGTGTGCAAGAAATACGTTAGGCCCAGTAGGAAGCCCTACAAGCGCAAAAAAGTTGTTGACGTATCCAGTGGGTGAGGCTATGTTCTGTCCACACAACGAGGAGCACATCATGTCAATCGAACAGACTATCTCCGAGATGCGGACTGCGATCCAGCCCCATTATATGTGTGTTAGGGCGGAGTTCAATGAGGATGGAACGGTAAAGTTCGGAATTGCTCTCTCGTTGGAGAAGAGCGACAATATGGCTCACATTCACAATTTCGGCGGCGATCTTTCTGTCATGATCAATGAAGCGGTTCGCCAGTGCAACTTCATTAATTATCGAATTAGGCCAGAGTGGGCAGACGATCACATTCTCGAAGATGGGACCGTTACATGATCTTTTCACAGGAAATTCGGGTGCTTGGTGGGCTGCCGGTGACTGTGCAGTATACCGTGGCACGTGCGGAGCCTGACGTCGGCCTCATGGACGACTTCGTGGATGATATATGGTTGTTGGATCGCAGAGGGCGACGTGCGTGGTGGGCTGAGAAGCGCATGACCCTGGACGACTGGGTTAATGTAATTCATGAGGTAATAGATCATCATGAACGCTAAATTCAATAACGGTGTCAGCGTCAGCAAACTATGGGGCTACTCCGAACGTGGCGAGTTGATTGCTGTTTTTCAGTACCTCATACACGCCCAGGATTTTGCTAGACAAGCGGCTGATAATAGCGGTAACTTTATTGTTATCGCATGTTGTCATGACTCCGGTAAAATTTGGAGGTACGATAGTGTCGAAGAGGTTTGAGCTTGGGCAGAAGGTGCAGTGTGGGTCGCGTCTCTTTCGGCGTAGCACGTGGATAAATCGTGTATCAGGAAGGCACTGGGAAGCGATGCCAATCCCTATTCATGGCATATACATCGGCTGGCGTATATACGCCAACGGAGTAGTCGATGGCAATGATGAACGATATTTCGTAGCCAAGGAGCATATCAAGGTCGCACTGGTAGTGGAGAACGCACGCTCCAACCCGGTGCCGGTGCTTTACAGTGAGTTGTGCGGGACAGAGTTTGAGAGTGAATATGACGCTTAGGGAATATCTACGAAAGCTACACGAGGCATCGTTGAAGAACCGCAGGCTTGCTAACTTCCTGCGTGAGCACGATCTCGTTGGTACCATTCGCAAGTCGCCTCATTGGCGTCGCAATGCAAAGTATTACAATCGGGGTAAGTCATGGAGCGCATAATCATCACCAAACAAAAGACACATCTTCAGGTGGAGTGGCCTGATGGCTCTACTCACACATGGAAGCCAATCGTGGGTGAGTCAAATAATAAGTGGCACTGCTTGGTTAATAGGATTGCCGATGCCATCCCCCTGTTTTACAGTAGGCCGGCGAGTTGCAGTGGGGCCGGCGATTTGCAGTGCGACCCTGCGGACGCGAGCCTCAGAGACATAGAGAAAGAGTTTGGTGTTGAGGTTCAACGTTGTGATGGTTTTTGGTGTGTTTATCGTGACAGAGTTCTAATCTCATGGAGTACCGATCTCACCTCTCTGGTTGATGATTTGAAGTCGGTGTCGAAATGAAAGCCGTGGTTGTGAAGGTTCCTGCTAAATATCTTGTTTTCATAGAGCGTGGTGACCCCAGGATCATTTCAGGCAGGAGCGAATATAGCGTCAAGGAAATCGCGAGGGATTATGGTGTCACTGAATTTGAAGATGGAGATCTGGAATGCTTAGCTTATATCTCATCGGAGCAGGACTCACCATGCTCTTCGCTGTCGCTTGTGACATTAAACAAAACGGGGACTCGGGGTTCTGGGCGTTCGTGATTATTGGGCTGATATGGCCTGTTGTATTGTGGATGGTTTTCAAAGGAGTTGTAACTCGATTATTTTCCAGATAGCCGAGCTTCATAATGAGAAATATTTTGAATAGTTGAGCTTGGTAATAGGACATGCTCCAGGCATGTCCTATTCGTCTAAAATTCTATTAAAATATGT
>Ga0255055_10002230_pt1 | contig 13801 bp, 9 predicted proteins | sample JV7_2_27_MG_FD_188633 | JGI IMG/M metagenome (GOLD analysis project Ga0255055, IMG submission 188633) | Seawater microbial communities from Jervis Inlet, British Columbia, Canada - JV7_2_27 | ecosystem: Environmental > Aquatic > Marine > Inlet | place: Canada: British Columbia | collected...
AACTACGATAACTGCAATGACTCCGTTTTTCCAGCAGCGATTCTCCCGATATACAAAATAGCTGGAAGGTGCCGGTTTCAAAGCATGCACCATACCGATGACTTTTTCACCAGCCATGGCCATCATGAAACCCTTCAGGTCAAATGGTTCCTGGTTTATGATGCGTTGCATGAAAAGCTCTTTGTCTACGGGATAGAAGTTACGTTTATTTCTAAATACGCTGTTCCAGAATGATACCAGTTTCGGTAACGCATCGAGGTCGAATGTATGATAGGTTATCGAAGTATCCATGCATCCTTCCAATATTTAAACACTAACACGAGTATCTTTCATCGTAATCTTTATTTATACATCTATTTCTATAACATCGATTTGTCGACGCTCCTATCCCTTCACTGCTCCTGATGTAATACTCCCGATTTGCAGGTTCATCCAATTCAATTGGAATTGTATCAAAATACCCTTTTAGCATCCATATAAAAAAAGGGAGCGTGAACAAATCGACATCATCTGGAAGCTCGCGCAGGAAGCCTGCAAGTATTCGCCAATAAATAAAAAACAGGCATTAAGCGAACCTGCTGCCTATTCTATCGCCCTCCCCCTTTTGGATCAGCTTCGAACATACTGCTATACAAGCAGGATAGAAATCCCGACCTTTCTCGCCGCATAGTTAGTTCGAGTCCTTTTCGGCTCCTCAATTTGTAACATAGACAGAACTTTTACTACCATATTTTTTCTTGCAACCAAGACGCTAATTAACATTAAACCATATCGTAAGTATAAGAACCCTATATATTTAGCAAATGAGTATAAAAGAATGATCGAAACAGATGAGGTAAAGAATCAATCCGAACTTGCAAAGAAACTCGGTATTTCTCGAGCACGAGTTAGCCAAGTGCTTGCAATACTAAAACTGGATGAGAAGTTGATGTCGGCTATTGAGCAGCTTGGAAATCCTATGCACGTTAAGATTGTTTCAATAAATATGTTGAGCAAGTATTTGAAAAATCCAGAACTACATAAAAATGAACTCATGAGTAGACTATTTGAAGGCCAATGTTAAGTACAGATGGGAATAAGAGAGAACTGATCAGGATTAAAGATTTTGCAGTTTGTATTATAACTTTCTTAAAAATGGACGAGTCGGGAGAGTAATACTTTTTACTTGCGCATGGGTATACGGAAGCTGGGCAGGTGATAGCAGCAATGGACAATGTCTTTAAAGCAGAAAAAGATTAATCACAGTTACGGTCGAAAGGTAATACCATTGAGACCTACGGTCTCGTCGGGAAACATAGCCGCGGCAACCCAGGTGTTACCGTCGGAGGAATGAAGTACAACCGCTTCAAGTGGCGGAGTTCTTGTGGCGATTCCCACAGCTACCCAGCGACCGTTCCCATGGGTGACACCATGTAGTTCGGCCACTCCTGAAGGAACCGAGTTCGTGGCAACCCAGGTGTTGCCGTCTAGTGAATGGAGAATTCCGTGATCTACCTCTATTTCCGCAACGGCAACCCAGAGCCCGCTTGCATAATGCACGTCATACACAGTGTCGGTCACCTGCGGAACGGTATCAGGAACAGTCCAAGTGTCACCATCAGAGGAGATGAAGAATTCGTTTCCTGCACCGACAGCAACCCAGAGCCCGTTACCGAAGCAGACATCATACAATAATCCGAGCCCGGACGGAACTGAACTTGCGGTCACCCAGACGTCACCGTCGTCTGATTTTATTATACTGTCAGTACCAGCACCGACGCCGACCCAGAGCCCGTTTGCATAACAAAAACCCCGTACCTGGTTGATTCCAAGGGGAACTGAGCTTGCGATTGTCCATGTTTCACCATCGGCGGAATGTATAATATCCCCCGTAAACATATCCCCGGATACCCAGAGCCCGTTTCCATATGCAACACCCCAGAGGTCACTGTTCGTTGCCGTATCGTCTACGTCAACCCAGTTTAGACCATCAGTAGAAGTGTGCATAACGACGCCAGCTGATCCGCCTACTGCTATCCATCGTCCGCTTCCGTCATATGCAACATCGCGAAGCCCGCTTGAAAACTGGGGCATACTGGCCGCAGGCAACCACGTGTCACCATCGGTTGAAGTTATGATATTACTCATCCCGACCGCAACAAAAAGAGGATCTGAAGCGTCGCCCTTATCCCCACTGGTGCAACTGAGTGAGGCGAGAAAAAATAAAATAATGATGATGAACGAACACAAGATCTCGAGCCTTTTCATCCTCTTCTCCTTCTTTGATTAGTTCGTCTTCGTTTTAGTGTTTGTACCAGTGGAACTCTCCATCGAGCAAGGTCATCCGATCAAGAAAATATATCGATTTTCTTAGTATTTTTCGACATAAAAAACTTTGAGACGATATGATACTTTCATGCCTCACGATATTTCATTTATTTCCATATAACCCCTAATTCTTCAGATAACGATTCATCTCTTTTCTAGTTTCTACAAGCTCCCCCTTCTAGCCGAGCTCCGAATGTACTGCTACAACAACAAGATTAAAATCCCCAACCTCTTTACCATACAGACAATAGGAGTTGCAAGTTCTGCGGTGAAAGGATGCCGGGGACTTGGGAATAACTGGTTTCAAAAAGGAAGTGAATATCTGTGGGACACTATACTTTATGACACAGTAAAAGGGGGCATGATTATGGAGGGAACAAAAAACCATTCATGTTGAATATGACAATAATTATGCTAAATAATTTCTGTAACCTTTCCCTAGAGTTAGCAGAGCTATCGCGATGGCCAGCCTATGGGCATGATTAGAAGAGGATCCTCATCACTGACATCCAGCAGTTTTTTCACTTCATTATCCATAAATGCACCAACCGTAACGGTCCCCAAGTCTAAAGCAACGGTTTGCAAAAAGATGTTTTGAGCGGCGTGACCTGCATCCATGTAAACGTATCGACTGGTGCCCCTGCGACCATATTTCCTGGCCGTTCTTTCATATACAGCAGTTATAACAATGATCAGGGGTGCGTCTTCAATAAATCGCTGATTCAGAGCCGCCCTTGCCAGCTCTGCCCGCAAGTCACCCTCCTTCTCCAATCGAAGAGAATGATCCTTCCAGCTATACCGATACATACCGGGCTTTAGGCCCTTAACTTCACCAATAACGGTAAAGAGCTCAAGAGGATAGAGTCCTCCGGCGGAGGGTGCCGAACGGCTCGGTCCCGTTATTCCGTCTATAGTCTTTCCAGAAGCGGCCCAGAGAAGTTGGGAGAGCTGATCAAATCGAAGCGAGCTATCTTCGAAGGACCGGACTGATTTTCTTTTGTAGATGGCCCTCTCGAGAGATACATCTCCAAAATGCCTGGGTTCTGTAAGGGGTATACTTTCGCCTTTTGTTTGAGCATAACCTTGTGAGCCTATAAACACCAGCAGAAATGCGATTCCCTCAATAACCAAGAACCTTTTTTTAATTGACATTTATTTCCTCTTTCAGCTTATTTTATAGCGTCTAAATTTAAGTGTATATTTCGGTAAAACTTGTCGTAGATTCCTACATAAATTTACCACCCATTCTAAATGAAATTTACTCCTCATTCTAATACAAAGTTGTTTAATCCCCAGACAATATATTCTTTCCGTAAAATACTATCATAACTCATACAGGTCCCCAATTTGTATCATAGACAGAACTTTTACTGATATATTATTCTTTGAAACGAAACCACCAAGGAAAGAATAACCCACGCATTACTATCAAAACCCTATCTATTTGCGTTGGACGAATCTACTGAATTATTATATTCTCCATCAATCGTATCTCGATAAATCTACAGATTTATAATAATTCCTCTCAATAATGTGATAAAATGTAATTATATAAAAAAGGTAGATTGAATATTCATACATTTAAATTTCCATTTCTGTACATCAAAGGGGATTTATGCTCTTTCATCTATCTTGTTTGAACGCTAAATAGTAAGAGGTATAATAAATTTTATGTGAGTGTTGAAGGATAAAAATGAAAAACCGATTCTTTCTCTCTATGGTAATAATCTCTATAACAATAATATTTAGTGCAGGATGCCACCAGATTGGAGGCCCTGGAAAGGAAGAACCTCCACCACCCACATCTGATGATCAGTACCCAACACTCAGTGTACAGTTTGATCGCGATCCGGCGATTTATGATTCTGGTGATACCGTTGAGGTTATCATGGATGTCAGTGATGATTCAGGAAATGTCACTGTTACCATGACACTGGATGGAACTGATGTTCCTGTTAATCTACCAACCACCTCTATCAATACTACTGGTTTTCCTGTTGGCAGTGCTCATACAGTATCTGTTACAGCAACAGATCCAGCTATGAACAGCACAGCGGTCTTCTTGACATTCACGATACGCGATCCTGATGATAATACGCCCCCAATAGTTGAAATCAACACTCCTACTGCTGATTCTTCGATCATCGTCCCGGTTGATATTGTTGGAACCGTCTCTGACGATAACTATGTTCATTTTACATTGGAGTATGCTCCAGAAGGAATAACAAACTATACACCTTTTGCTACTGGTGACACCCCTGTGAATAATGATGTCCTAGGTGTTTTTGATCCAACACTGCTCTTGAACGGTCTGTACTCGGTTCGCTTGACAGCAACCGATGCCAATGGCCAGTCATCATCAGCCAGTATTGTCTACTTAGTCAAAGGAGATTTGAAGTTAGGTTACTATTCAATTACGCTCAATGATCTCTCCATCCCTGTGGCAGGTATTCCCATAACCATAAATCGGACCTATGACAGTAGAAGGAGGAACAGGAAGGGAGATTTTGGTTATGGTTGGACAATCGAGCTCGGCGATATCCGACTGGAGGAGAACGGTGTAACAGGTAAGAACTGGCAGGGCACTGTGAGTGGGGGATTTTTTCCAACTTATTGTATTGAACAGGCAAAGCAGCACATAGTGACCATCACGTTTTCAGACGGCACGGTATACGAGTTCGAGCCTACCGTAAACCCGCAGTGCCAGCAATTGGTCCCCATTCAATGGCCAACTGTTGGTTTCAGTGCGTTGCCCGGAACATATGGAACGCTCATCCCCCTTGGCGGGAGCAATGTGTATGCATCGGGCTCATTCCCTGGTTCCATTGAGTTGTTGGATCTTAATACTTTCATGCCCTACGACGCTGATAGATACCAGCTTTCCTTGTATGACGGAAGGGTAATGGTCATAAATCAGCAATCCGGGCTGGAGAGCATCACAGACCTCAACGGGAACACGCTGACTTTAGCCTCAAACGGTATCATGCATTCTACTGGAAGGAGTGTGACCTTCACAAGAGATGCTCATGGTCGGATCACCGTAATCACAGATCCACAGGGCAATATGATACAGTATACGTATGATATCAACGGTGATCTCACAAGTGTTACCGATCAATTGGGAAATGTGTATCAATATACCTACAACGCTGCCCATGGCCTAGTGGAAATCATCGATCCCAGCGGTATACCATTACTGAGGAATGAATATGACGACAGCGGCAGACTTATCGCTCAAATAGATGCAGATGGAAACAGGACTGTGTATGAGTATGATATAGATACTCGACAGGAAACCATCATCGATCCGAGGGGCGGCGTAACGGTTTATGAATACGATAATATGGGAAATGTTCTAAGCAAAACCGATGCTCTCGGTAATATCACTACGTTTGCATATGACGCACAGGGTAATACACTCAGTGAAACCGATGCGCTGGGTAATACCTTTACGTACGCATATGATTCCTATGGAAATCTTCTCTCCGAGACAGATCCCCTGGGCAATACCACAACATACACGTATAACGCCCGTGGACAGGAACTCACAAAAACTGATCCCCATGGCAATGTTACCACGTGCACCTATGATTCAAAGGGAAACCCTCTATTAATCACTGATCCTCTCGGCAACAACACTACGTTTACATATGATGCACAGGGAAATACACTCAGCGAAACAGATCCCCTGGGCAATACCTTTACGTACGCCTATGATTCCTATGGATATCTTCTCTCCCAAACAGACCCCATGGGCAATACCACAACATACACCTATAACGCCCTCGGGCAAAAACTTACAAAAACTGATCCCCATGGCAATGTTACCGCAACTACCTATGATTCAAAGGGGAACCTTTTTTCCATCACTGATCCACTCGGGAATAGCACCACGTTTGCGTATGACGCACAGGGAAGTAAAACCAGTGAAACCGATGCACTGGGCAATACCTTTACGTACGCATATGATTCCTATGGAAATCTTCTCTCCGAGACAGATCCCCTGGGCAATACAACTATGTATACATATAATGCGAATGGTAATGTTCTTACGAAAACCGATTTCAATGGGGACACAATAAATTACACGTATGATGCTTTGAACAGACTTGTCAATAAGATGTATCCTGATGCAACGTCAGTTTCCTTTACGTATACAGCAACTGGAAAGTATGCAGCCATAATAGATTCCCGTGGCACAAGTTCCTATAGCTACGATGCAATGAACAGGCTGATCCAGGTTTTTAATCCAGACGGAACAGGGATATTCTATACCTATGATGGAATGGGTAACAGGATTTCCATAACAGTATCCTCAGGGACAACTTCATATGCATATGATGCATTGAACCGTCTAATCACAGTGACAGACCCGGATGGAGGAGTTACATCCTACTCATATGATGCTGCCGGCAACTGTACCGATGTTACGTATCCAAACGATAGTGTAATAGAATATGCGTATGACGCCACAAACCGCCTCACCTATCTTGAAAACAAGAAATCAACTGGCGGGGTAATTTCAAGTTATTCCTATACATTGGATCCCAGAGGCAATCGGGTGAGTGTGGTGGAAAATAACGGAAGAACTGTAATTTACACATACAACAGCCTTTCAAGAATAATACAGGAAGACATAACCGATTCTGTATTGGGTAACCAGACGATATCATATACGTATGACGCAGTAGGGAATAGGCTCACAAAAACTGTTCAACTCGCTACAACAAACTATACCTATGATGCAAACAACCGCTTGATAACAAGGGGGAACCACTCCTATACATATGACAACAACGGCAATACTCTCAGTGAATACGATGGCGTCAATACGAGCACATACACATATGACTATGAAAACAGACTCATCTCTGCACAGAAGCTTGGAAAAGTAATTGTGTATACATATGATGCAGATGGAATACGCATGAGCTCCACAGTCGGCGGTGTGGCTACTGTGTATATGGTGGATAAAAACAGTTTAAATACTAAGGTTTTAGAAGAGAGAGATGGAAATGGAACTCTGATAGTGAGGTATGTGCATGGAACTGATTTGATCAGCCAGAAGAGGGGCAGCGTACTGAGCTTTTACATCTATGATGGCATAGGTTCAACAAGACAACTGATCGATACATTGGAGGTACTTACCGACACTCATGTGTTCGATGCTTTCGGAATTGAACTGAACCGAACTGGAACAACAATAAATAAATATCTATTTATTGGTGAGCAATACGATTCCGATATTGGGTTCTATTATTTGGAAGGAAGATACTATGATCAAGAAATCGGTCGGTTTATCACTCAAAATTAATCTTAATACTCAACACTCGTTTATCAACGAATAATTATTATCCACTCTGAAGTCAGATTTGACTATAACTTCCCATATATCAATGAGAAAGGCAGAACCTCCGACTTAGAAATTCTACCTATGTGTAAGACTGGCTCCCCAAACTGGTTGGAGCGTAGAACTTTTACATATACATTTTTCTTTGAAACAAAGCCTCCGAAGAAAGAAAAACCCGTATGTTACTTTCAAAATCCCATCTGTTTAGCAAAACAATATAGAAGCCTGATCGATTCAGGAGAGGCGGAAAACCAGACTGACCTTGCCTTAAAACTCGGAGTCTCAAAAGTACACGTGAGCCGTGTTCTCAGCCTATTGAAGTTGAATGATGAATTAATAGATGCGGTTGAGAAGATTGGAAACCCAATGCCAACACGGACTGTCACTGAAAGGATGTTGCGAGAATGCTTGAATTCTCCAGAACTATGTAAATCTGTACTGTCTCGTTTAAGCAACTGCAAGGAATAAGAGCCAACAAGAAAGCCTTACCAGATGCAGAGCTGATGCGGGGTGTGTAAAGCTATTGTTTCTCTCGATTACTGTTAAAAGCGAAATGCCATTTGGCAAAAACAACATAATTGAATCTTCTTCAGACCACGCCCTGAACAACTAGATCCGGTAGCCCTCACGAAGCTTGTCAATATCGACAGCTTTCTTTTCATCAATACTGACAATTTTCCCGAGGCGCAAAAGCATAACCCGATCAGATATTTCCAGCGCTTTTACCGCATTCTGCTCAGCGAGCATAACCGAAACGTCCCTTTTCTTATGAATTTCCTCGATCCGAGAGAAAAAGTTATCGACATATTTCGGTGCAAGACCTGCAGTTGGCTCATCGAGCAGGATCAGCTTCGGGTCCTGCATCAGAGCCCTCGCGGTAGCTAACATCTGCCTCTCACCGCCACTCAGACTGCCGGCTTTCTGGTTGATACGGTCTGCAATATCGGGGAACAGCTCGACAATTTCCTCAAGCCTCTCTTCCTTTGAACGTTTACCAATCAAGCCGCCGACAGAGAGATTCTCACGCACTGTCATGTCGGGGAATACATTCTCCTCCTGCGGAACATATGCCAAGCCCTTCTCTGCCAGAATGTACGGCGGTGTACGCGTAACATCTTCATCATAGAATGATATTGATCCGCCGGTTACCGGTAAAAATTTCGCCAGCGTCTTCAGAAGAGTGCTTTTCCCTGCCCCGTTTGCGCCGAGTACAGCATATACCTCATGCTGTACTTCGAAATTTAATCCTTTCAACACTGTTACCTCATCGTACCCGCTCTGTAGATCCGTTACTCTGAGCATGCAGTGCCTCCCATATATTTTTCTACTACGGTTTCGTGGCACCGTATCTCTTCGGGAGTGCCCTGAATCAATATTTCCCCCTCAGCCATGAAGTGGACATACTCGGAGATGCTCCAAATCAGGTCCAGATCGTGCTCGACTATCAGGATAGACATTTCCTCATCAGCGGCCTTTTTCTTCATCATCTCCATGACCTGTTGAGTAACATATTCTGGGAGACCTGCTGTGGGCTCATCCATCAGAAGAAACTTGGGCTTAAGCACAAGACAGCGGATAATGTCCAGCAGCTTTTTCTCGCCGGCTGATAGTGCATGACTATCGGGATTCTCGAAATGGAAATACTCAAAGTAAGAATCAATTTCAGCCTGTGTCTCTTTGCGCAACTGCTTATCAGCAGAAAGTTTGTAAAACTTCTCATAGCTTGCCGGGGCAAGAGAGAGCAGCAGCGAATCCCTGATCGTCAAACTGGCAAAGTCGCGAATAATCTGATTGGTCTGTACAACCCCCATCCGGGCAAGATAATCAGTACTATAACGGCGAGGAGTCTCATTTATTTCAGAACCTTTGAAAATGTAGGTTATTTTTCCAGTGTCGGCCGTCAAACGCCGCGTAATCAGTTTCATGAGGGTTGTCTTGCCGGCACCGTTCGGACCGATCAAGCCTTCGATACCGTGGTTACCGAATGTAATATCCCCTATATTTACCACAGTTCTGCCACCAAAACTCTTTTTCACATCCTGCAAATGCAGCTTTCCAGACATCTTTATAGCCTCGCATACTTCATAGCAGTTAGGTTCTACCTTTTCTTCCCACTGAGCAATCCTGCCGGTTTGAAAATAAGCACCAGCACCAGCGTCAGCCCATATACCATCATCCTGATAACAGGAAGTTCCTGAGCATGGCTCCTTGGGATCGGAACATAGGTCTCGATCAGGAAATCGAAAACAACAATAGTAACAAGAATACCAACAAGACCACCCAGCACCTTCGTACGACCACCGATAATCAACGCAATCCAGATGGTGAATGTAAGTCCCGGAGCGAGCATTCTTGGTACAAGAAAGTGAACATTGGATGCATACAAGGTTCCCATGAACCCCATGGCGGTTGAAGTGATAGTGAAAATTCGGAGCTTCTCGCGGAACGTGGGCTTGCCAAGGCTCTGTGCGAGGAGTGCATCATCATGGATACTCACCATCAGCCGGCCGTAGGGGGAATTCTCCAATTTGAATGCATAGACGATCAGCAACACCGCAATAATCAGCACAATGGCAAAGAACACCAACTGCGAATAGAGTCCTGCATCAAACGGAAAGGGGACTGAACCGATCCCCAATACTCCTTTGGTGAGGCCCTTCTGAACTATAACAAGATCAGCAATGATGGTTGAGAATGCAAGAGTAGCCACCAGTACTTCCTGATTACCCAGTCGGAGGATGGCCAGTCCCAGCAATAAGGCCAGGACTCCCGTAAGAGCAGTCGCCATGATCATAGCAATAACAAAGGGAATGTTGAACTGAATGAGAAAGACTCCGAAGCTGTACATAGCAAACCCAAAAAAGCCTACAATACCAAAGTTAACTATTCCGGTGCGTCCAAACTGAAGGTACAGCAGAGTGGCCAGTGACAAATAGATTGCTATGTTCGAAAAGATGTAAAAAATATATGTACCTGCCATCCGATTAGCTCCTTACCGTTCTGAATTGAAGCACTGCAATGAACGCCAGCAGCAGAATAATTTCACCGTATATGGGTGTGGTTAACAATGTAACGCCGGCTAAAATGACACCAGCACCAACACTTGCCATCAGTGCACCACGCACGTTGCCGACGCCGCCGACAATGGAGATCATAATTATTATGAGTATCAATTTCCAGCCGACGGCAGGATTCACAAATGAGAAAACTCCGTAAAATACGCCGGAAAGACCTCCGAGCACACCGGCAATAAACCAGATCAGGATAGATACCCGGTTCGGGTTGATACCGCTGGCCATTGCAAGGTCTTCGTTATTGGCAAGCGCGCGCATCATCTCCCCGTATTTGGTACGGTAAATAAGAAAGTAGAGCGCAACGACAGCTACGATAACCAGAAAGATCGTCATCAGCTGAATCGTAGTGACACCAATGCCCAGAACCTTAATACTTGAAGGTGCGGCCACATCAAAGTTTCTGAGCACCCCTCCGAAAATGATATGAATCAAATACCTGATGAAAAACGAGAGGCCAACGGAGAGAATGATCATCTCGGTACTACTGACACCGCGCTTAATCGACACCCGAAATACCAGTAAGTAGGTAATCACACTTGTAATACCTGTCAACAGAGCCGCCGGGATGATCGACACATAAAAATTGATTTTCAGCATCGTATTGAAGATTATTGCGAAATATGCACCCATGGTAAGATTTTCAGCATAGGCCACATTGATAAAACCGTTGAGGTAAAAGATCATCGTAAAACCTGCAGCGGCTAATACCAAAGGTGCTGCTTGTATAATGCCAAGGATCAAAGAATCTGTTATAAATGACATGCTATCCCATTCTCCTCTTGGAAGCTTGTATGGACGCGCGTTCCCTCCCGAAGCAGTCTGCAGATAACTTTTCTTTCTCTGGCAGACATCTGGACATCGATATATCGGGATAGGCCTAAAATTATCCAAAATCTGCTATACATAGGTCTCGATAAAGAGCTGGAGATCTGTCCTCTTCCCCGATTCAATCGATAATATGATGGATAGAGTTCAAAACACTGCTAGACCGCTTCATCAAAGGGAAATTCGAAACAACTCGCATCTTATAAGGGCTATGTTGAATTGTCAAGCCCTTCAGTATAGGGATCTTCCCAATGGAGGCAGATAAAAAAGCCCCCCGGATAACCTGTCCAGGGGGCCTGTGCGTTTAGCTTTTAAGTCCACAGATGGGCATTAGAGTGTATCATACTTAAGTACGCGAGCATCATCAACCTTTTCAACCTCTACCAGTTTACCGTCCTGCCACTCAAAAATACCGAACAATCCGGAAACAACACCGGTTTCTGTTATTTCAAATGAACCGGTGAGTCCTTCATAATTGATTTCCTCTCCAGCCCGGATAGCTTCAATGCCCTCTTTGTAAATATGAACTACTTTTCCGTCACCCATGGCAACAGCTCTCATGGCAGGAACCCAGTCACTTGCCTTCAGCGAGCCTGCCTTTTCTATAGCTAGGGCAGTTATGATCAATGTGTCAAAGTACTGGATATTATAGGAGTTGGCAGGATCACCGACCATGTCTGCATATTCAGAGTTGCGCAGACGGTCCGCATACCAGGCATATGCAGGGCCATCTACATATGAATACGCGGCAATCCATACTGCCTCATGTGTGTCAAATGCACCTTCACCGACAATGTCCGGGAATACGTCTGACAGCCACTCGGAAGTACCGACAATCAGTAGAGATAGACCAGCTTCTGCAGTCTGTTTTACCAGGGTAGCACCATCCTGAGCCTGGCTAAAGAACAGCAGTGCGTCTGGATTGGAATCGGCAATGCGTTGAATCTCGTTGCGATATGAATTCTTCTCCGGTAATACGCTGAAATGGTCCACTACATTCAACCCAATCTCCTCAGCAGTATTCAGCGCTGCAACAAGCTGAAGCTGACTTCCTTCGATTTCGGTTGCAATAATAACAACTCGTTTGGCACCTTCATCATAAGCCTTCAGGACAGCAGCTACTCCCTGGCCGGAGTCCATTGGGGCCCCACGAATAATAGGCTCTTCGGGAGTACCGCCATACTGTCTAGGTACAGCGCCACCGTGTACACTCGGAATCAGCGGAGCATCGTTAGCCTCTACATAGTCAAGCAGCCAGTCCCGGTAGGACAGATACTCATGGGAAGCTCCGAACTGAATATCTACTCCATCCTGTTCAATCACTTTTCTCGCAGCCTGAGCCTCACCAATTGTACCGATATCCTGATGGACCGCCTCCATCATTATACCAAGCGGCGGATCTTCGTTGATGACATCAATACCAAACTCAGTAATTGCTTCAAACCAGGGGCCTACTTCAGCAAAGGCACCCGTATAATATGTCAAATGCCCGAGTTTGATCGACTGTTCGCCTTTCTGCTTATCCCCTGCGCTTACGCTGAAAACAACTGCAATCAGCATCATCAGCACAAGAGCCACCTTGAAAAATGTTTTGTAACTCATCCAAATCTCCTCCTATAAGTTTTTAATAGATCTTCGGCCTACAGAAATTAAATCTCTTTACAACCCACGCTCTTTACAACTATATCCAGCAGTCTTTATGAAGTTTCTTGAAGTTAACAGCTTTCTATTCAATAATGCTGACAATCTTACCTACGCGCAAAAGCATAACCCGGTTGCATATCATTTTCGCTTTTACGGTATAATACTCAGCGAGCATAATCGAGACGGCCTAACTTTCACAGTTGTAACAAACAGTAAATTATGAACGACATTAATGTGCCACATGCCACCGGTCAAGCTTTTTTTTAGGCTTAATAGACGAGACGAAACAGGATAAATACACCCACCCGAGCCCCAACCACCTGGAGGCCTTCGCGGATATTGCAGATGAGATCCAAGAGGTAAAAAAATCGGCTCGAATTGCTCCCCTTATTGGACGAGCTCCGAAACTTCTGTTATGCAAACAAGATAGAAATCCCAAATTCTCTTGCCGCTTAGTTAGTTCGAGTCCCGCACGCCTCCCCCTTTTAGATCAGCTTCGGATGTATTGCTACTCTCACAAAATAGAGATCCCGAGCTTTCTAGCAGCATAGCAGTTGGTTCGAGTCTAGCTTTGCTCCCCCGGCCGGACTCGAACCAGCGA
>Ga0255055_10002231_pt1 | contig 13801 bp, 14 predicted proteins | sample JV7_2_27_MG_FD_188633 | JGI IMG/M metagenome (GOLD analysis project Ga0255055, IMG submission 188633) | Seawater microbial communities from Jervis Inlet, British Columbia, Canada - JV7_2_27 | ecosystem: Environmental > Aquatic > Marine > Inlet | place: Canada: British Columbia | collected...
AGTATTGAGCTCCTCTGGTCTTATCGATAAAAACCAGCGCTTAGCCCAATTTGGAAGCATATAGAATTTATTTAGACGGGTAAGATCAGCAACCTGAAACATTATAACAAACCCAAATCCTATAGTGATTATTAACCAATGAGAAAAGCTGTAATTATCTAAATTATATTGACTTAAAATGCCTAAATTTTCAAGAATGGTTCCTAGCGACCAAAAAAAAAGAATAACAAATGTAGTAAATAAATGTAGAAATTTCCTCCCGAATTCACTCTTAAAATCGTCAATCCATCTATCAGTAACTTTAACACGGTAATTATTATAATCCCTTTCTGCCATAATTTCAGGATTTTTTTTAGAGATAATTGCATTATAAAGTAAAGTGGTAATCCATACGCTCATCTCAATTAAAAAAATTAAAGAGGTCAAGAACCATAAGAAACTCAATGACTCCAATGGCAAATACGGTGAGTGATACTGAAGCATCAAAGGAAATAAAAATCCTGCTGCTAAAAATAAGATGGCTATCAATATCTCATTTAAGAATAAGTGGTTTTTGATTTTCTCGTTTCTATTTTTTATTACATAAATGAATGTTAAAACGGAATAACCAATGAAAATCAAAGAAGTTGGTAGATAATTCATTTTTAATCAATTGAAGTGAGTAATTTTAAAAATCCTATTACCTCTAATCAAATCCATGTTAAAATTATTGTATAATAATCGAAATTAAAAAAATACCGTATAAACAAAAAGATAAGGCTACTACCAAACGGGATTAATAAATTATCGGATATATTGAGAGGTTTATTTGTAAGAACATCAAAAATAAAGAAGGCAAAAGTAAAAATTATAGCCCATAAAATACCAACTAACAACGTACATAGAATAAAGCAGACAATTACTCCCGCTATTGCTCCTTGCCAAGATTTTTCGTTATTCCATTTAATTTTATTTTTCCCATATCTTATCCCCACTTGGCTTGTTGCTAAATCAGCGAGAGAACTCATCCCTAAAATCGTCAAAAACACCATAGGTGGCGTAATTAAAGCAGCGACCATTTGACCGATAGCAAACAATAGATACGTACCGTAACTTCTTTTTTCTTCTTCACATAGTAGAACATTGCAGAGAAAATTAAAGGGGAATCCAAGACTCTTAGCTTTTCTTGTAAACTCATTTGCTAACATAATCAAACAAAACCCATAGAAAAAGAAAAATAGGAGGTAATAAAACCAACCTAACGAAAATAAAACCGCACTAATACTATTTGGTTCTGTCATTATTGTTAAGAACAACAGAAACATGTTATTCTCATCTGGAATCATCCCGATAATTGAGCCTGTTAAATCCTTTACGATAATTACTCCTAAATACCAAATGAAATATAAACCAATAAAAATAAGAACATGAGGAATTTTCCGATAAGTATCCGCTCTTAATTTACTTCTCTTGTTTTTTTTTTCCTCTAACGAGCTCCAAAACTTCGATAAATCCTTATTTTTATAAATTTTTTTGTATGAAAATAGTATAACCGATGAGATCAAGATTATCGCTCCAATTATAAGTAAAGGAAGTCCAAAAGAAAGGGAAAAAATTGGAATTATAGAAAAAAATAGCGTTGCATCTTGAAACATTAACAATACAACAATTATAATAATTAGAAATGTTAAAAATAAAGCGCTAAACCCTAAGAAATTGTTAAGCACTTCTTTTTTATACGAAAAATGCATATAACTAAATAACACAATGAAATAAGAAAATACCATTAATAGAAACCAAAATAAAAACTCTGTCATGTGTATTTCAAATTTATTAAAATAATTCCTTATATTAATGATAGTGGTTTTATTCTTTAAATAAACTATTTTACAATTACAATTATGAAGAAAATCATATTAGCATCAAAATCTATTGATCGATCAAAGATATTTAATAGGCTGAATATTTCTTTTGAAATTCTCAGCACAAACATTAACGAGAGCGATTACAAAGATCGATATTCTGACCCGTTCGACTTGGTCAAAGAATTAGCTAAGGCTAAAGTATTGAAAGCAAAAGAACTACTAAAAAGCGAAGAGATAGGAACAGTTATCATTGCAGCTGATACAATCGTGGAATTTAATGGTAAAATCATTGGAAAAGCGCAAAATAAAGAAGAAGCATTTCAAATACTAAAATTTCTAGTCAATCGCTCTCATAACCTCATAACGGGGATAGCTTTGACAGGAGTAGGTGATTCTAAAATTATAGTTGATTACGATATTACAACTGTTACCTTTATGGAGTTATCTGACGAGGACATTCGGAAATATGTTAAAATTGAAGAATGGAAAGGAAGAGCCGGTGCCTATTCGATTAGGGATAGAGCTAGTTTATTTATTAAAGAAATCCGAGGTTCTCCCTCAAATGTAATAGGTTTACCTATGCATAAAATTTTTAAAATTCTAAAAACAGAATTTAATTTGAATTTATTTCAGAATTAATTTTGGATTTAATAACAAAGAAGCTCGAGTTTCTATGTTTCTAACTCTTCCTTCCAAACTTTTAAATTTTCATAAAAATTCAACATTTTTTCGAGCCTGCTAACCATTTTTTCATAGTAGTCGTGATCAGCGTATTGTTTTTTAGCCAGATTTCGAGCTAAAGTTATATTATCCTTATATCTTAGTATTTTATCCTCAATCACATAGTTTTTTGAAATCCTTTGTAATTAATAATAAAGAAATACCTGGATAATACCTCTGGAATTCTGAACTTAATACGATATAGAATTAATATTAAAACCATTAATTAAAAATACCATTAAAAATACCATAACCGATATTTCTGAAATGAAAATTTTAAATGCTTTTATTGGTTAGTTTCTTAATACAATTATTAATATTATTTAACTAAAAGAATTGATATAAAATGGCTAAACATTACAAAAATGAACAGATAATGAAAATCTTGACGGTTCTCGGAGCTTTAGTCGGATTAGTCTATATTGTTAATGGCTTTGCTGGTTTAGCTGGAGTAAGTTTTTTACCTTTAATAGCCAACTTTCAGCTCCTAGATACTATCATTATGTTAATTATAGGACTTGTAGTTGTTATTTTAACATTTTTAGTAGCTTTAAAACCGAATAGACCACTTCCGTTTCATTGGCTTATACTATTAATCCTTGCGATATTGCTGGTGGTTTTTAGAGCGGGTATTTATGCTATGATACTTGTTCTCATTGCTGCGATAGTTGGTTTAATTGAAGAATTTTAAGTCTAAACTAAAAATAAAAATCTTATTTTTTTCTTTTTTATTACACCAGAACTATGAAGTTGCATTTTTTAGGAAATATGAAACGATTTCTCCTGCCAAATTAGTATCAGTTATTTTTTGAAGCGCAGTAAATCCGGGAATCGAGTTCACTTCTAAAACTAACAGACCATTTTCACTTTCTACAATATCTACACCCGCAATTTCGGTTTTTGTTATCTTAGCCGCTTTAATTGCTAAATTTTTTATCTCATCCGTAAGCTCTATTGGCTCCATTGCTGCTCCGGAATGTATATTTGTTTTCCAATTATTACTTACTCGGTACATGCCTGCTATTGCTTTATTACCTAAAACTAAAACTCTAATATCTCGATTATTGTGTTTGATGAACTCCTGTATATAAAAAACCTCATTTAATTGTCCCAGTGTATAAATTACATTTTCTGCAAAACCCAGATCAGATATCCTTGTAATGCCAATGCCTTTTGATCCAAAAAGGGGCTTGAGTACTATATCTTTTCCTAGTTCTTTAAAGGACTCCAGTGCATCGCTAGAATTTTCACATATTATAGTTTTTGGGGTGGGGATGTTATGCCGATCTAAGTAAATTGATGTTAAAAACTTATCACTTGCTATTTCTAGTGATTCACGAGAGTTTATTAACTTAAGACCATATTCCTCCATCGCGTTCAGTAGATCAAGCCTAAAAAAGATCTTTTGAGTAACAGCAGCTCCAAAACCTCTTACAAGAGCACCATATGGATCTAGCTTTTCAAATTGATCTTGAAATTGCTTATGGTCTATTTTAACTTTTATTTTTGATGGAATAAAATATTTTACTTCATATCCTCGTTTTTTAAACTCCTCAGATAACACCTGAATTTCGGGATCGTTAGGATTCGGAGTTATTATCATAGTACGCATTTTTTTCACTCGTATTAGAAATTACTTAATTCAACTGACACTTAATAAATAAATTTAAGTTCTTAAAAATATATATGTAGAATTAGATGGATTCTTATAATAAGGAAAAAGAAACGGAGAAATTAACACGCATCTTTTCAGTCGTTCAGAATCTTTACTACAAAAAAAAAGAGCAACTGGAAGATTTAAAGCTAGAGATTTCTGATTTGCAATCTGTCATAAGCCAAATAAATTCTCTAATATCAAATCAATCGTTTTCCAGCGCAGATGAGCTATATTCAAAGTTACAAACTTTAGAAAAAAAATCAGTAGACGACTATTTCAAAGAAGAAATTTCAGAAGAAACATTTAAAGGAACTAATATAAAAAGAAAAATCTTCTCAAGTCAAAACCAGAAGGAAGAAGATTTATTGTGCGTACTTAACCTCTACGATTTTAAAAGGGTAGAAATTAAATTCATTGATCCTGAAAAAAGAGCTATTCAAGAAACTTCAGAAAGGTTTATTAATGTTTTCCTTAAAGGAGCCTTGATCAAAATAAAAGAAAATAATCCTAATTTGAGCATCAGTTATCGCTTTAAGAATACTGATAAAATCGAATATATTACTATTTCTAATTTAAGCTCTATCGATGATTACGATTTAATAACCGCAAAAATACGAGAATTATTAGCTCGTGAAATGTAATCCATCTATAAACTATGGATTAAATAAAGTTTGAATAGTATGTATTATATAAAGATAATATATTGATTAATTAAAATACAAAGAATTAATTATACAAATTTTCATATTATCTTTAATTACTAATTTGGAGCGTAAAAACAATGGCTAAGAAGAAGAAAATTTTAATGATGCCGGTAATTCATTCGAAATTTAACGATAAAGACTTGGAAGATTCGCTCATCAATAAATCGCGAAATCTTTTAACAAAAAAAAAAGGAGCCCCCCCATCCTTCATCTTTCTCTCTGGAAGTTTTTTCGATGTAAAAGGATTTGTTTACACTGGACTTCGAGCGTGGAAAGGGGCCGCAAAACCATCATATGGCGACGTGGGTAGAAGGCCCTTGCTAGAAGCTACATTTGCATCTCTTTCAGTTTATCTAAGTTCATTGCTTGCGCTACAAGCAGATTTTTTCTTCGCATACGAAGAGATAAAAGAGATATTATTAGAAAAAAGAAGAGAAGATTTATGGGCGATCGTTTCAGAAAAACTTCCATTTATTTCATTACCACCAAAAGAAATGTATGGAAACCAGGTGTCTCCGATATCTCCATATTTTGTGATCGAACAAGACGAGGATCTTACGCTCGGAGAAATCTATCCTTCGGCATATTTAACAAAAGTTATCTCTTCAATCAAAACGAGATTTTTTGTGTTTTTTCAATATTTAGGCTATTCCGCTTTCGGATTTTTCGATTCTTTACCTGAACGTACAAAGTTTGGATTTGAAGAAAAAGCGAGAGAATTTGAAGGAGAACCAACCTCAGAAAATCTTCAAAAATACGCAAATAATGCTAAAAACTTAAAGGAAGTACTGATCGTACTCATTGAAGCTCACAACAACGCTTATCTCGGACAATACTTAATTGAAGATTATGAACTATTATTAAATAAATTACTAGAATCGGAGGAGCTTTAATATGGTGAATATTGGATTACTTGGCGATATTAGCGCGGGTAAAACTAGTATTCTTCGCTTATTTGTAAGATATTTAAAAGTTGGAGATATAGAACAAGTAAAAGGGGGTCAGAAATGCACTGTTGTTAAAACAGACTTTTCTGGTGAAGCAACTGTTCCTGGGGGAAATAAAGAAGATAAACTTAACCAAAAAGAAACTAAAACAATTCATCCGAATCGCGTGGTATTTAGAGAAGACAAATCCGGAAGAGCCCATACAATCTTCGCACCAGGAGGAGACCGTAAAAGAGCGGTAGTGAAAATGGGGATCATCACTATCAGCCGTATAGCAACCCAAATTGTAGCCGTTATCTCTTTAGATCGCGAATTAGAACGGCAATTCGAATTCTTCAACGATGTTCGCTTTTTCCCTGATAAAATTTATGTATGTATAAATAAAATTGATTTAGTAGAAGAAGATAGAGAAAAAAAGATAGAAGAAATTAAAAAGAAAATAGATACCTTTTTTAATCAGAGGAAAATCTCTGTTATCGATTACTTTATAACCTGCGGTGAAACTATTAAAGATTTTCCTGAAATTGAGGAATACAATAATCATGTTGCCGAAATGATATTAGGAATAACCGTATCTCGTTAATTTATCTTAAAAATTTTTTTCTCTCTTATTCTTTTAATTTCAAAGCTAACCTTACAAAAAGTTTTTGCAAATCAAGTTTGTAGCCAATAAGAGGAGTTAATCTGATATCAGTAGTTTTTTTATCTAAATCTAAAAATCCTTCTTTTTCTAAAATTTTTATATCATCTTTGACATCCTTTTTATTTCTTAATGTTCTAATTTCCTGAATTGAGGTTCGTCCTGAATTCTTAAGACAGGAAGTTAAAACACATAATAGAGTTGCTGATAAACTCGGTCTACCTTCAAAAGGATTAGCAGAAATTAATTCAGCTAGTTCACTATCATAATTTATAAACCAATGTGAATTTAACGAGTTGAAGTTTATTTGAAGCCCCAATGGCTCGAGATATTTGGATAAACCCGTTAATAAGTCTTGGAAGTAAACTGATTTATTCTTATTCTTAACATTTAATGATTTCAAAATCTCTTTTTTGGTTGCTCCTATTTGATTGATGCTTTTCTTTCTACTTAACATATACATTAAAATCGAAATTTCGTTCATTTATTAGATAACCTCACGTATATAGAGTATTTGTATCTTTCTGGTATTTAATTTTCCCTAGTTGAAGTAAATGTAGCAGGTATACGAATTGTTCATAAATCTCTATTTGATCCAACTCATTATCGAACACATCTTCAAAAAAGCAAGGGAGTTTTTTTTTAATTTTATCGTAAAATGCACTAATTTTTTCAGTATATTTATACCTTGGAACCTCTAATAAAAATTGATCGTTAGTTTCCTCTCTAATCAAGTGTTCAATAGGAAAATTGGTTGTCCTTTCTTTGATATAACGATCAGAGGCGTATTCTAAAAATTTCAACGAAAATGGTTCGAAAAGAAATGTTTCTCTCCAACAACCTCGAAAAAGGTCTGATATTTGGTCCTCGTTGGGGTGAGTTTTCAAAAAATCTTCGAACTTTTTTTCTATATCTAACGAACTTAGCAAATTTTTTAACTCTTCGAATTTATCGTTGAGCAATTCAACTGCATTTCTATAGCTTTGCGAATAATTTTCTATGTTATATATGCTAATTGAGTGTTTAATTTCGCTAAAAATAGGATTAAGTTGTAATTCTAGTAAGTTAATCTTACCTGAGAGGACTTCGTTTTTTATAAGTGCTATCCTTTTATTAATTTTCTCTGATAAATCTAATTCCTCCACTTTCACCCTTCCTTAACGATTTTAGGATTAAAAATAGTCGACACTTCCTTTTTTCCTACTCTAGCAACTCCGATTAACTTGTCTGCAAGAAGATATAGTGCATTTGATGATTTTGGTAAGAATAGTAGCATTTGAATAGAATTATTCTCAAGAGTTGATTTTATCATCATGTATGAAGCCTCTGAATTCCTATCGTCTAAAAACATCCCTGCTTCGTCAAGCATTACAATAGGAGAGCTTTTAATCTCTAATAGTGATAAAATTAAACCAATCGATATCATGGATACCTGACCACCGCTTAAAGCTTTGCACGATTTTAACTGATCCTTAGAAATAGCAGCTTTAATATCTATTCCTAAATCTTCAAATTTCCCTATTAATTCGAGCGTACAATAGGCTTTAATATCTGTAGATTTAAATTTATTATTGATTCTCGAATTTAGTTTTTTTAATACTATATGAAATTTGTCGAAATAAGTGTCTTCTAGCTTATTTTCAGTTTTAATAGCTGATTTTATATCAATTTCTATTTCTCTCTGGTTTTTTGTAATTTCTTTTAAACCTTTTATAATTTGTTCTTTTTCAACCAAGATACTATCGTCAATATCGAAATATTTCAACAGATCTTTGTCGATGTTCATTATATCTTGATTTATGTCTTGAATAGGTCGGAGTGTTATTACTTCTTCTTCAATTAACGGACCAATTTCAGATATAACACGCTTTAAGTCATCTTTTTTGATCCTTAATTCGCGTGAAATTGAAGCTTGCTTAAAAATCTCTTGTTCTAATCTTAAATTTAGCTGAATGTAAGATTTATCAATTTCCTTTTTTTCAATGAGGATTATTTTTTTTCTTTCTTTTAACTCTGAGATGAGGTTGTTAACATTTAATAATTCTTCTTCAAGGTTTTCCAAGGCCCTATAAATTCTAAAAGCTTTTTTATCTGACTTTTCGAACACATCTTTTTTTGAATTATAGTTATCTTCGAATGACTTTAAATCACTGTTATAAGAATTGATTTCTTCATTGATCTCTTTTAGAGATTCTAGATTTTCATTAAGTTTTTCTTCCCACTTTTTTAATTCGTTGTTGTAATTATTAAGTTCACTGGGAATTTCCTTTATTCTTTTGTTCCAACCGAAGAATTCGGGGTCTTTCTGGGATTCTAAATCGTTAAGTTTTCTGGACAATTCCCTCAAGTTGTCATCAATTTCTTTATTGCGTTGCTCTATAGCGTAAATCAAATTATATTGCGCATTCTTCTTAGTAGTTAACCTTTCTTTTTGTTTAAAATTGAATAGAAGATCAGTAAATGATTCTTTTTTTCTGAGAATTTCGTTTTGGTTCTTATCAAGTTTAGTTAGTTCTACTTTTAATTCTAAAATTTTGTTGTTTAACGATTTAATTTCTTTCTCCAAGAAATTTGATTGCTCTTTTTGCGTTCCTGTGCTCAACAATCCTTTTAACCTTTTTACATGAGGACTTTCATAGACATATCTATAAGATATAATTTGTTTCCCTTGTAATGTCACACATTTTCCCTTAAAACTACTGGTTTTGTAAATTTCTTTAGCGGACCGGTAGTCATCAATTACAATGCAATTTTTGATTATTGAATAAACAACCTTTTGAACATCAGAGTCGTCGTTTATAATTTCAATTAATTCGACTAAATATCCGATTACACCATCCGCAGCAATTTTTGGAAATGCTGTAATGTTGCTTTTTTTTGGAATGTAAATGTTACAATAAGCGTTATATTTCTTTTTTAGCCTCTCCATTAAGTTTAAAGTATCCCAATCACTCGTGATAAAGCTATTTAGTAATCTTTCTCCAAAAACTGATTCAATAGCGTAGCTTAACTTATCATCATATTTTAAATATTCAATTATAGGTCCCTTAACCCGATCGGATAATTCTCGTTTATTAATTTCTTCTTTGAGAATGTTTATATTAGGGGAGAGAACAATTTTTCGTTCTCTTAACGCAGTTTGTATTCGTTTAAATTCTCTTATTTTTTTTGACTTATCATATTCTATTCTTTCAATTTCAGCTTCAAATTTTAATAGTTCCACTGTCACTTTTTTAAGATTTATGTCTAACTGTTTTAGTAGATTCTCTGAAGGATTTTCTAAAAACCATTTGTTTTTAGACAACTTATGGTCAATATCTTTCAAACTCTGAAAAATATCGTTAATGTCTTTTTTAATATCTTCAACGTTATTTTCGTTTTCTTGAATGGTTCTTAGAATAGCTTCCCTCTGTTGAGATAATTTGTTGTACTTCTCTAGAAAGACTTGATTCTCTTTAATTTTCCTTGTTAAATCATTCTGTTCCTTGATAATTCCATCGATTTCGTTTTTAATAATACCTGTTTTTGTTTTTATTACATCGATTTTCTCATCAACATTCTTTTTCTGATTTCGAATGTTCTTTAAGATTTTCTTCTTCTCTGCTATTTTTTCAGCTAATTTATCCAACTCACTCTTAGCATTAATTTTCTCTTTTTGCCAAGCACTAATTTCATTTATAAATTCCTGTTTCTTGTACCCTAATACACCTAGCTTTTCTGAAAAACTGCTTATCTTGTTATCAACATCAAGAATAGTTTTATCTTTTTCATTTATTACATCTTGATATTTATCAACTTCCTTTTTGATAATGTCAATTTGGTTTTCGGTTTCATTAAGGCTGACTTCTAATTCTTCAATTTCTTTTTGTAATTCTCCTTTATTTGCCCAAAGTAACTCATCGGTGTATTTTTTTCTAATATCTAATAATTTATTTTTCTCGGTCAATCGTTTTAATTGTGGTGTCAACAGATCCAGGTTAATATTTAGAGCATTTTTTCTTGAAATTAAAGATTGAAATTCCGCGTTTAATGCCAATACGCCTTTTTTTTGTTGGAGGATCTCTTCTCTAAGACCTTTTAATCCAATACCCTCCTCTAGGAATGAACAAAGTTCTATGGGTTTTAAGTTCTTTATAGCATCAATTTTTCCTTGGCTTACGAACGCAAACTGATTATCAGGATTAATATCTAACTTGGAGACTAGTTTTTGAACTTCAGTTACATGAGCTTTCTTGAATTCTTTGTCCTTATCAAGTTGTAATTCAAAAAATGGAGATTTCCCTTTTACTACAGTTCTACGAATTTTAATAATTTCTGTGTGATATTGAATATGAAGCTCTACCATAGCGTGTGCTTGGTTGTTTCTTATAAAATCAGACCATTTCTTATATCTCTCATCTCTTTCGTTACTACCCAAAGCAAATTTTATAGCTTGAAAAATTGAAGTCTTACCGCTCCAGTTAGGGCCAATTATCAAAACAAAACGAGGGATACCCTTATTTTTTTCGGTTGAAAAATTTACTTCATCCCTTTGGAAAGATAAAAAATTCTCTAAAATAACCTTGCGTATGTAGGTACCAGTCTCGATTATTGATTTATCTGAGGTGTCAATAGTGTTTTTTTTACTGGAAAAAGCCGTCTTTTATTTCACCTACTTACTTATTACTTTCCAAACGCTCTCTTTAAATTATCGATACGTTTCTTTGCTTTTTCTAAATTAATTTGAGCCATCTTTGGACTATCGTTTAGTACAAATGCATATTTTGCCAATATTTTTCTCTCAATTTCTTCTAAATGCTCGTTCTTGTTTAATTTATCAATTATCAGCACAAGCTCGCTATAATTTTTTGATACTGCGTTTTCGTACAATTGATTTAGCATAAAATCTGTAAATCTTTCCTCTTTAATTTCGCTGCTTAAATTTTGAGCGTAAATGTTTCTACTTTCTGTATTTCTTCCATACATAGAATTTTTGCTAGAAAATTCATCACTTTTGTAGAAGTCTGAGTCTGAGTTTTCTATATTTCGTTTCGTCTCAGGCGTAGTAGGGATATACTCACCTGATTCAATTAAATTAATCAAGCCATCAGTAATTTCATTACTTGACTCATTAAGTTCAGAATTGAGAAAATGTTTGAATATCCCTATTCTTAATAGTTGAATTAAGTCTTTTACCTCCCAAGTTGCTGTGTAATCTACTAAGGTCCTGATATCAAAAACAATTTTCGGATTTTTTTCAGAAAAAGCTCTAAATATCGTCTCTCTTTCTGCCTTATCTAATATAGGAACTTTGATGAAGAGATCAAATACATCAAAAATCAATTGCGAACTTTTTTTGATTTCCTTCATTGTATTATTTATCCAGATTATTATTAATCCATCTTTTTCAAGACTTGCCCTATTCTTATATGATACCATAAAAAGTTCTAATAAATTTTTCCCATTTAAGTTAATGCCGGAAAATTTCTGTTGGTCTATAACTAATAATCCCTTTATTTTAGATTGTTCAAGATCGTGTTCATTTGATTGAGGTTTTTCATTGTTTTTTGTTTCATTTTCTATATTTTTTAGCGCAAGTTCTATTATATTCTCTAAAATATCAATAAAATTAGAAATAAAGTCGTCAGGAGCCTTAACGATTTCCTCATGATTCAATTCGAAGAAATTTAAATAATAATTTTTAGATATTAATTTTAAATAATCTACGATATCAGATCCAGGATTAACTTTTATCAAAATCGCACCTTTAGGGTGAATGAACTTATTATAACTCTGAGCAACTGATTCCTCGTCATTTGTTAAAACAATTTTCAAATAATTTATTATATCGTTATATTTTTCACGATAAAAAATCTCCTCCCTATCAATATCCATTTCATTTGGTGCGATTAATCGATAAAATTTAGAAAATTTCAAATCGTCTTTTTCCCCTTCCATTCAGAATGTCATCAATTTTTTATTTATAATTTTTAAACATTATTTTCAAGATAATTATCACATATATATTTAGCGATAGGTTATCCCCCGACAATATTACATACATTTAAATCTCATTTATCAATCGTTTTACTTCGTATTCAAAAAACTATGTGAATATATTTAATATAAATAAAGAGAGGCGATAATTTTATAAATGTATAAATAGATTAAAAAAAAAGAAGGCTTTTATATCTAAATTTTATCAGGCATACAGAAATATCCTTTCTCTAATTCGTACTTTGAGAATAATCCACATCCAAAACAACTACAACCTTTGTTTTCAACTTCTGACATTGGTTTTTGAGATTTTCCTCGTGCACAAAAGAGCGCATGGGGCTCGTACTCGTTAAGTTTGTTTGGTTTGAAAGAAGGACAGGGACCACAGAACTTTCTACATTCTGCCATTGACTCTTCAGTATCTGGGACTGGTAGTGGCATTTTATTTTTCCTTTTTTACTATGAATGTATTTTTACTATTTATTAAAATTCTAATTACTATCGAAATGTCCTTTTTTGCTATTAAATTTAATATTTATAGATTATTAATTTTTAGGCGTAGTGATACTTCCTTGAGGTATTCCACTCAAAAAATGGTTAGTATAAATTTATTCTAAAGTTAAATTTTGATTAAAAGTTGTTAAGTTATGCTTCAATTCTTCTTTAAATAGGTGGTAGAAAGTGAATTTCTGCTTTTTATATCCTTGAATTAACCCAGCAGCAACTAACTTTCTTAAATGGTGAGATATTGTTGATTGTGATTTATTCAATACCGTTTCTAACTCACAAACGCACCTATCTTGCTCTTTTAAAGCATTAATAATGATCAGTCGCTCTTTTGATGCAATCGCAGATGTAAATCTTTCTATGGCGTCTAAATTCTTATTCTCTTCTAATTTCTTACCCAATTTTAGTAAGTTATCGAAATCTGAGTTTGAATTAGAGCAACTTTTACAGTCACACAACATCTTCTTAATTTCTTGAGCTCTTTTTTGCTTCAATATAATGTCAATTTTTAAAAATATTTCTCGTATATATGTAATGAATAAATCGATAAATATAAATCTATAGGATTTAAAGGCTAATATTCACTCAAATCGATAAGCTTAAATTTGACGTATAATATTATATCTCAAGTTTCATCCATAAAGAACATGAATTTTTTAACTAAAATCAAAAATGAATTTAATGTTAGAAATTTTTTTTTAAAACTTAATTGATGGATATGATTGAAGCAGATATTGAAAGTAAAGCAACAGATAAGTTAAATAAATCGGGAAAAGCAAAACAAGAATCAAGAAAGATTAATTACT
>Ga0255055_10002232_pt1 | contig 13799 bp, 10 predicted proteins | sample JV7_2_27_MG_FD_188633 | JGI IMG/M metagenome (GOLD analysis project Ga0255055, IMG submission 188633) | Seawater microbial communities from Jervis Inlet, British Columbia, Canada - JV7_2_27 | ecosystem: Environmental > Aquatic > Marine > Inlet | place: Canada: British Columbia | collected...
AACCTATAATGGGAAAGCATAAAAAAAGTAAACAGAAAAGAGAGAAACGAGTCATTAGTTATCGAACCAGGGAAGAAAGATACGAAGAAGTCAAAAACATCCTACAACAACTAACTGAATTTCAACTCAAACCAACGTACGAACCAATCAAACGACTGTACAAGGAGTTCAAGACCTACATCGAAGAAGGTAACAGAATGGAAGTCAACATACCTTTCCCGGAAATAGGCAGACGGATTAAGGGGTTATTGGCGGTTTCAACGAGAGAGGAAGTTTGGGTGCGTCTGCGTAAGGAGAAGTTCTAGAAGCGTCGATTAGATTTCCGCGACAAGTCGCTTACAAACATGTTTCCTGAAGGGGCGTTTTTATGGTGAGGTATTTTGTTCCGGCTACACCAGGTTACGCATTTCTGAATATTCCGTGTTTTCATCTGCTGAAACCTATCGCTCTTCCGATCTTTGTTTTCAATATACCTTATAGTTGTCAGAATATTTTCCATTTGCTGTTGTCCAAGAATAGCATTGATCTCCTCCACGGTTGACAGATACCTTTTGCTAACTGGCATGTTCAAAAAACCAGCTATGCGCATATCCTGAATATTCATGTTGTTCAGTAAATGCAGAACCGAAAGGAACTTGTCACAAATCAACTTCGTGTCACTATACTTGAAATCACGACATACCACGTACTTTTCAGAATTGGCATAACGGCTAGTGTGCGGCTTAATAACGTAAACGGCTGAATAAAAGCATGATAGAATGTACAGAATGTCGATCGAGGCTTTCAAGAATGTGTCAAAAAACTTCAAAATAAACGTGCCACCAGGCGCCTGCATTCCAATAGCGTAGGCCACTTGTGAAAAAATCAAACGCAAAGCAAGTGATTCCTGATTATTGAAGTCAATCGAAAAATCAAAACCGCCATCTCCTGTAATGATATCCATTGAACTTCGATACTTCTCCAGACAATGGGTATAGTTCATCGGATTGTATAAATCACCCGTACCGTCCGTTCCCTTCTCAATTACCACCTGATAATGCTTCTTAATAAAAGCATCACTCTTCTTCCATCCCGGTACATTAGTATTACTGCTGTCAACTAAAGTCATCCCATAATAATTATCCTCAGCATTGCTACGCAGGTAAGTCATCGCCTCGATAAAACCACCAGGACCCTCTGCTAAATGAAAACTATTTATAGGCTTTACAGAACATGAAGGCAAGATCTCTAAGGTGTTACAAATCTCGACCATTTTGTAAAAAGCGCGTGATAAGGGCTTCAACTTGCTCACAGCATTTTTACCATGCGGGAGAACCGTGTGGATATACTCATAGGGGTTCGTCACCCTTTTCGCATTGTCCCAGTCATCAACTTAGTTGTTAATTCTCTGTTTCACACGACTTGTGTACTTCGATAAACTTCTACTCAGGAAATTACTCTCATCTTCGTCGCTAAATTTCACATTTATGCTGTCCGTCCCCAATGAGTTACAAATAGATGCTAACTGATAATAAGTCATATTGCTTACCCTATATCAAACTGCGTTTATATCCTTTGTTTGATATAGCGCTTAAAAAGCATCACAATGGTTCAACCTCATTCTCCCGCATCTCCACTTTGTGGAACAAGTTTTATCTTCCCCTTTCTCTTACGAATACGGGTAACCTTTACCGACGCAGGCTTCGCCGCCGTCACTACCTCCGCCTTACCCAACTTTATCTTGCGCTTTAGCTTTTTTACCTTGGCCGGCTTTACGGTCTCCTCCAAGACCTCCTGCAAAACAGCGCTCTCCTTTTTAGAGCTCTCCACTTCTTCAAGACTCTGACCAGACAATACACGAGATACCTCCTCGGCGTTGACATCACGCACCTTCTTGAAAACAAAGTACTTGTTTAAGAAGGAAATCTTCTTCTCCTCGGGGGTCATCTTTAATGATTGGCCGATATCACTTGGTTTGATTTTCCCCGCCTTTATCTCACTCTTCATCAGAGAGAATAGATCCTGAAAGTCTCCGATCGAGCTCGGTAGACCTAGTTTGCGCGCCTCAGGTCGCGTAACAAGCACAAATCCATAGTTCTCAATTACCCTAATTAAATACTCATAGTTCACTAGATACTCGGGAAAGACCTTGTTAATCGTCTCCTGGTACACATCGATCTGGTAACCCAAACAAGAGACATTGTTCTCGAAAACGTCACTGTTATACTGTTTTCGAATTTCCCAGATCTTCGCGCCATCCTTCTCAATCGACACACTCTCACCTACCTTCTTATCCTCCAACTCGCGAAAGACGCGTCGACCATCATAACTCGTGCCAATGAAATACCCACCCACTTGGCAAGTCTCGCTGACATTTCTAAGAAAGCCACTCAAGACTTGCTTGTCCTGGAAGAAATAGTGTATCGCAAACTGGACCGACACCACTTGAAAGCCATCCTTACCCTTCCCGTAGTGCCGATACACACCCTTCCCTAACTTGTCCTCGTCCTTCGGACCCTCGCCAAAGACCGCCCGGGTTATTTGCTTACCCTTCTCCGTGAAACATGCCTCCCCAGAACGCACGTTCAATCCACTGTTACCCACCACAAAGAGACTGTAAGGAACAGACCTGAACTTCTTTTTGTAGTTCAAGAACCTGGCACAAGCACCATCCAGTCTGTTCTCAATATTATCAGCGGAAATGTCCATTCCAAATACAAATGATAATCGCGCCGCCAACCATTTGGGGAAGTCACCTCCCTTTCCCACTGTCAAATCTATCAGAGTTCCACCCTTCTTGGAAACACCCAAAATCAGAACACGTTTCACGAAAAGATTGTGGAAATTCCGCAGAGCCTTGGTTACGCTCGTGCTGGTTGCCCTATTGTAGTAAACGTCATCATTCGCTAACACATCAGGAATATTCTTACCTGTTGTTATCATCTCTTCCGTCACCGGATTATGAATAGATCTCCATACACTTTGCGCAACATGATAAGCGTTACCATAGTTACGACCTCCGGCACGATATTCCGCAGTTTTCCTCTTTCGAACGCGAATTGGCTTCCATTGCCAGAACTTACGCTCCTTCTCGTCATACCGAAATTCCACAATCGTCCCATCTTCAAATGTCTCATCGCCGCCCTCGATTAACAGGTACTTCCCACCATAAGACGACGTCTCTAATACGACATTAGCAATATAAGCGGGGTAATTTGGAGTCGGATCAGTAGGATAAAACGGCACAGGCTGGTAACGATCACGTGACTCACTGGTGTTAGGAGAAGGTAAACTGTCCTGTACGATATCCTCGCACGGATTCAAATAACCGTGCCGCCTCTCATCAAAACCCACCCGCAATATTAGCGTCTGGTATTGAGTAAGTTGCGCACTTTCAGCCATATCCTTTCCGTCCTGGAAGATGTTTCCGATAAATTCTTCCCCTGACTCGGTCTTCTTCGTCGTCACAAGGAAGTCTACTGTATTGAACTCAGGTGGTTTCCATTTCAACGACCACAGCCAAGTCTTTTTTACAGGTGGAACAGTCTCATTCGTTTTATCGCTTCCAACGCTCTTGTCAACTGGTGTAAAGATTAGTCCGTCTATTTCGTACGGGAATAGACCATCGCGCTTCTTCTGTAGAATACCAGCACAATTATCAAAGATCTCATCACCTTTAGAGATGTAGAACGTTTTAATCTCAACCTTGAGTGGAGTTACCTTGCCAATTAAAGGGAGAAACTGTACCTTTGTCAAAAGAGAGGTCAGCTCATTAAGACGATATCTCTCGGATTCCTCTTCACCTTCCCCCCTACAAAAGGGGAAACTACGCAAATCCTCTTTATGTTTGTAGTAGATGTCAAAGGATAAATATCTGTTAATGAACTTCCCGTGCTTGTCATGGAGCACATGTTCGCCGTCGATTATGGTTTCGAAGAGATCTCTATTTCCGGCGATATTCCCCGTGAACTGTACCTTCATATTTACATCAATCAGGTATACCTTCCCGTCTTTTCCAATCATCAGGAGCTTACGGATACCATCTGCTTTATCCGTTACAGTGTATGATGATCTGATATTGGCGACTCGCGAGCCTTCTTCTAACGGGGCAATGTTGGGCTGCTCGAGAGAGATTGAGGAGGGTCCGACGAAGTCTTTGGTTCGTGCACGGCGATCAGGCTTTTTACCCCGATGAAGAATATTCAGATAATTGTTCAATACCGAATTCTGCTCAGAATAGGACACTGGAAAATTAGTACCTTGCAACCCTGACATCACCGTTTTTATCGCAGACCTAAGAGCTTTAAGCACCGCTTCCACATTCTTTGCGCTACCATCAGGATACATCCTAGAAATAGCATTCTTATCCAACTCAATCTCGATCTCGTAGGACTCAGGATTCTTGAAAACCCCGGAATTCTCAATTCGATACTCCGGGATTAGACGACCACGCACATCCTTCGACGAGCGAACAATACTACAATCGATCTTGAAAGGCGTGTCCGCGCCCTTCCCCTCGAAAGTAAAACGCTTGATCATGCGGAATACTTTCTTGCTCTCTTTCCAGCGTTGAAGGGTCCCTTGGACTATCCCGTACTTCGAGTTGAGTTGTTTTTCTTCTTTGAAATTAACACGAAACTGGAAGTCGTGGAAGTCGATGGGACGCAACGGTTCGGAATGAACAAACTTCTGAACCTTCTGTAAGAATGAAACATATTTCGGAGGGTTATCTAAATTAAAGGTATTTTTCCGACAATACTCTTGGATGTTGTGAAGCCCATCGATTGTGGTACGCATGTTTGACGTCCTTGTCTTCCCCGACTGCGCCTCAACGAACTCACTCTGAATATTTAGATGATATGAGCCGTCAGGAATCACCCCATGGAAGTCCAGAGATTTGAGCTTAGATATCACATTATCGAAGTCGATTCGCGTAATTGGATTCCGGAAATTAGTCCCAAAGCGTACCTCAAGTTCATCTCCTACCGAATCAGACTCTAAATATAACTTTATGTACTGCTTTAATCGCTCTGAGGGAGACTTTAGAGATGTCGACATTGGTATATAGTTAACAATAGATTATTTTATATCTTTATTCAATTTTATAAGTTCAGCAGGATCCTCTCGTACATTTCTTGTCGGCTCATGCGTTTCCCACCCGCACCTACTACACTTATCTTTAGTCTCGCGCAGATGTCCTTCAACGCCTTCACACGATAACTTGACATTGCATTCAATGGCTTCGCAATGTTGGAAATTAACCAGTGCGTATCTCTAAGCTCTGTAATCTTCGATCCTACATCACTCTTACAGCATAATTCCAAACCATAACCAACATCCAGTTTATGAACAATATGTGTTTCATCAAGTTGATCAGTGGATATCTGTTGGTAGAATTTGCGGTCGTCGATAATCACGACATTGTACTGGAAGATAGCGCAAATACACATAAATGTTGGCATAGATATGACCGCTTTATTGACCAGCTCATCTTCGACTTCCGTCTTTTTCCATTTATTTGCTTTCAAGAGCGCCTTATTACTCCGAACCTTGGAGACTAAATCGATCTTAGCACACTTCTCTTCCTTGAACCCCGACCCTCCTACTAGTTCATACTCCGATAGCCCATTATGAATGATGTAGAAGCACCAAAATAGCTTATCCTTGAATTTCGGGATGAGATGACTGTCTGGAGCTTGGGCCGTGATTTTACAGGGTGCGGGCGCCGGTTTTGGAGCTGAGGTTGTAGGCGGAGTCACAGTTCTTAAAATGTCAGCGATGTTTTTGGCGTTTAGGACGTAATCTTGTATTTCGCTTAGTTGAAATGCAGGATTAGGCGCATGTGGTTTCGATAATTTTGGCATGTTGACCTAGTAAGTAGATATCTCTTTATTATCCTTATCATAGAAGGTTTTCTTGAAGTGTCTTTTGATGTCTTCTGCTTGGTCCAATTGCTTTTGTTGAATCCTGACGTACTGCGTGTACTCCTTTAAAGCAAAAATAACCCCCGGCTCAAGCAAGGTCATATTGACAAACATGCCGTTCTTGTTTTCGGTCAATTCTACTTGATTATCTACCATGATGCGCAATATGAACAACTGATGGATTTTCTCCATCGACTCAATCATATCCCGTAACCTTACAATCTCCTCGACCTCCTCCATCTATAGATACCATCAGTATAATTATTTAAGTTTCTTCTATGGTTATTTTGCTTTTCTTCTTCTGAATTTTCCGTTTTCTCTCAACCAATTCAGCAATGATCGATATGTACTCATCATTTAATTCATACCTGATTCCTATTACCTTCACTGTGATGTCACCCCCTACTTCCAAACTCGAAAAGGCCTGACTACGGTGATGGTGATCTCGCGCAATAAAGATCACAACAGGCGACTTCTCTTCCTTCGTCTCTGCCCTAATACCTGCTTTGGTCACATTTTTTACCACACAGCGGATATTCATCCCCTCAACTGGATGGCAAACAAGACACTCGAATACCACGTCAAACAGCACATACCTGCTATCCACAACCCCAGCAGAATGACCCACAGTCCGAACTGAACCCTCCTTGATATAACCCTCCTTCACACATTTACCCTCAAACTCACGTTTTAATTCAAACTGAATATTCTCTCTTATATTGTTGCCTACAGCAGTGAAAGGAAGGCGAATCCTTCTAGTAATCACATTGCGCATATAGATTCCAGTTCCTTTGGTACGTTTTCGAACGATTTTGCGTGCATTCCCAGATTGTGCTCCCGACATGTTATATAACATCTAGATTTAATCTTAAATCTTTTTCAATTTTATCTCCCTAGTGTTTCTATTCCATTGATCGACGCTGCTACCGAAGAGAAGAACCATCGCAGACCATTTCTCCTGGTCTGGTCGAAATATCTAAATAGCAGCTCTGCTTCCGCACACAGTTGAAGAGTATTTACCTTGACATCGCCACGAGGGTTTCCCTCCGGCACCTGTGTGATTTCTCTTCCTTTCCGCCCATATATCTCTGTAATGGTGCTCTTATCTAGAATGTACTTCTTCTTACCATTGCGGGGTCCGAGTATCCCATTTATTCTCTCGGTCAATACCTTCTTACTCTCACCTCGATCGCAGCGTTGGCCTTTACTTGCCCTACCTGCTACGCTCAGACTGATCCTCTTCGTCTTGAAGACAATGTGTGTCCCTTTGAAATGAGTCATGAACCCTAATACCTCGTTTATCTCCTCCAGATTGCGAACGATGAACTTTTCGGTCAAAGCTCTCGCCCACCATTTCACCGCTTTTCGGGCCTCTCTACCTCCTACCCATTTGTCGCCTTCAAGTATGAGAACGCGGTATGGCTCTTTATCACTCGCCGACTGGCGGAAATCCGAGATCACGATCCCTGTTGCTCCTCCTCCGGTAATGACAAACTGCTCAAAAAATCGTTTTATCATCTTCTCGAGTTCATCCAAATCCTCCTTGAAATAGACCGAAGAAAGTAACGCTTGTTTTTCATTGTAGGGGAGAGAATCGAGAATATGTGACATTGCCATGAAGACGAGATCGCTCTTATCGACACCGTTATATTTGACGAGGCTGGAAATAGCCCATGCTGCGGCAGCCGCCCAATCCTCCTTCGCTTCCGAACCGATAACCGCTGGATTAAGAAGAGTTTCCAACGTCACTTTTAAGGAGGTAATCAGTTGCTTTGTTGACAGCTCCTTAGTAGCATCCGCTTCATCCCCTGCTACTTTTCCTATTACGTGGTCAGGTAAGTTGAAAGTTAGAACTGGACGTTTAAAGTCTATCGGATGGACGCGTTCAAATCTGCTTATATGTTCATTCGAAAGCTCTAAAGGTTGGAACATGTAATACTCTCCAACATTCACCAAATGCCCAAGTCTTCCAAGCACATCGGTGATATATTCATTTTTGTCATTGATGAGGGAGGTTAGCGCAGTGTAGATCTGGTCCTGAGGATACCGTTTCAAGGCCGTGATCCCTGCCATCAACTCATGCCGCCGGTAGATATATCTCTCCTTAAAAAGAAGTCGGACTCGTTGAAGGATCTTATCAAGATTCATAACTATGAAGGTTTCATTGTAAGTGTCTTGGTTTGTTCCGTCGATTGGAATTCCCGCACCGTTGCACTTATAATTACAGGTCGAGAAATCGCATATCGCGCTATTCTCTCTATCTCCGATGGAGTATTCGATAATATTCCCAGTAGACAACCGCTGCTGGACGGTCTTGTCCACAATGGCCTCGGTGAAGTCTAGACCTTTGCGATTCAATAGACAATCTACTGCGTTTTCTTTTAGAACGCGAGAGACCCTGCCAATCTTGCGCGCCTTGCGCTCTGCTAATCTGTAGACGTAGAGGTCAACCGCTTCTACATGAGTCTCTGCAAGTCTAGTTCCATACAAGTATATTTCCACATTTCTCTCCTCGTAAGGCAGTGAACAGTGGCTCAAATTCCGGACGCCTCTCCCAATAATTTGCTCCTGTCTGTTGAGGTTATACCAGGGATCTAAAATATGCATCTGCCGAATGTTCTTGAAGTCCAGCCCTTCGGATCCCGCTCTGGAGACGATAACCACCTTCACCTTTTCCCCTTTGGCGTTGGTAGGATCAGTAACAGCTTTCAGGGCGTATTCTACGTCGGGTGTGAGGCTACGATCACCTGTAATCATCGTATATTTAGCAGGGTGAAAGGGCTTGCCCTCTTCTCTCTCCTTCAGGGTTAAGGCGTCGATTTGCGGGATGGGATGTTCCGCGTCAGTTTTAAAGAGGGATGACGTCTTGCTGCCATAGCGTGTGATACCCATTTCCTCTAGAGTTAGTGCGAGTGGCACGACTCCTCCGTCGATAAACTGGGAATAAATGAAAACAATGCCAGCAGACTTCTTAACTCTCTCACAAATATATTTGATTTTCCCACTATATTCACCAATATTGTCAAGTGAAAAAATCCTCCCAAAATTTGTCAGCGTCGCATCCCGATAACGAAAACCAGTTTTCTTCAAACCGTCGTAGATCATCACTTGCTCTAGACCCTTTCCGCCATACAGGAGGGGCACAATTGCATCATTACTTCCCTCATCTTCGTTAAGGCCGGCATGCGGATATATCATGTTAAGTGCTTGTAGTGGGGCGTCTAGAACGGGGTATGGTAGTCCCTTTCGAGGATCAGAGAGCGACTCATGTCTTTCTTTGAGGAAGTCGACGATGATGTCATATGCCATCCCTTGATAGGTGCCTATATCTGTGATTGTAAGATCCAAGAGCTGTATAGGTTCCACGATGGCCCCGCCATTAATCTGAATGTCCGGATAGTCCCATATCCCATCCTTTTGGAGCATAAATAGAGAGTTAGGATTTCTCGCAACTTTCGGCCAGATCCTGTAGGGAAAGGTGAAGGGATTCTCTCCGCGGACGTACGATATGTAGCCTACTGATTTCTGAATAAGAAGATCTTTTCCGACCTCATTTCCTTTTTTATCGACTTTAAAGTTTCCATTTTTGTCGAACACTTCGGATTCTGAGATGGGAAACCGTTTATCGTTAAGGTTCATCAAGTTGAGGAGCCAGATGACTTCTTTGTATGAGTTGAACATTGGTGTGGCAGAGAGAAGTAGTAGTTTAATGTTGTCGGCGTAAGAGACAAGTTTCAATAAATTCTCGGAACTTTGTTTTACATTTCCGTCATCGCTGATGCGGATATTGTGGACTTCATCGATTACGATCATTCTACCGGAGAATTCTTTTTGGAGAGATCGCCGCTGTTTTCTCTCTCTGACCTCATCGGAGTCGCCATCTCTCACGTTCTTGTCAATAATCCGGCCGATGTAGTTAGAAAACATGGAATAGCCTTGAAATCTGTATGACTGGTTAATAATTTTCTTGATCTGACGTATTACTCGATCTCTCGACAGTCCGCGCATATTCATAGGATTAATTTCCTTAACAAATTTATTTCCCACACAGGCTTTAATATTCCACAAGCCATCTACCTCTTTAAGCTTGCTCTCGTCGAACATTTGAATCCTGAAGTTCTTTTGAACAGCGGGAGAGGCGACAATGATGATCCGCTTCGTAATCCCTAATTGGTTCAGGTATGTTCGCATCTCTTCTGCGACCGATATTGCTGAACAGGTTTTCCCTGTTCCAAGGCCATGATACAGTAGTAAGCTGTTGTATGGTGTTTGGAAAGACATGAAGTTTCTTACAAACATCTGGTGTGGTTCCAGCTCGAATTCGGTGTTATCACACAATCGTTGGGACACTTCTTTGATGTTGTCGAAATCGAATCTCGTTTTCTCTTCATATCTCGTATCATAGAACTCTTTCTTTTGGGCAAGTTTCACGTTAAAGCTCGGGTCGTCCTTTTGGGGGTACAGGTACGTGAATGGCTGTGCTTTCCCTTCTTCAAAGTCGCGGGTATTTTCAGAGCTGACGCATTTTAACAGTTCTTGGAACTCCTCATTTCCGATATCGGGAGAGATATTGGCTGCCTTCAGCTCGTCGCAGGTTCTCTTGACAACTTTGCGTTTCGTCTTTCGAATTTTTACTGGCTTTTTGGTTGTTTCGGACATCCGTACTTACTATATTATGAGATTAATCTATATCTAGATAGAATTTTATCTATATCGACAATTAGTAGTCTCTTCTCTAGATTGTACGGGCGGATATGCTGTAAGCACTGAGAGATATCCATCCACTTTATGTCACTGACTTCGCTTTTTTGAAAACCGGCGACTGGTTCAACATCGTTGTCGATATGGCCGAGGTAGTACTTATGTTTGTAGGACTTGTAGTTTGATCCTGTGAATATTTCTTCCATTGGTACGACATTTTTGAGGATTGATATGGATGACTGCGAATACCCGGTTTCTTCCTCAAATTCTCGCAGTGCGCAGGCCAGATCGTTTTCCTGGTAATTGCGTCGACCCTTGGGGAATCCCCATTCCGGAGAGTCCCAGCGTGTTTGGCTACTGTCGAGCAATGTTTCTAAACTATAGCTTCCCTCGCTGTAAACCTGAATTCCTCTTTGTATTTGTTTAAATTTTTCTTCCGAGCTTTTTTCTTCTCCACGGTATTGGAGTCCTATGTATTCTCCCCATAATTCAGACCATAGTTCAGAAAAATTCTTCGTGAGCAAATTTTGCTTTTCCTTCACTGTCATTTCATCGATCAGGTTTTGGATGTATTCGCGGTTATAGAGGGGATATTTACCGCGGATGAAGTCTACATATCCCAAGCTATCTTTACGGCAGATTAGTAGATATTTGTTTTGCCCACCTTCTTTCTTAAATGCGATAATTCCGATGCTAGTCACTGGCTTTTTGCAGTGACTAAAAAGGTGTCCTTGTTTGCCACAGTTATTACAAAAGTGGTAACTCTTTATCATCTATATGTTGCATTTCAAATGTTTTTATATCGTTTGCTATTATAATGGGGTTAAACCCAAAGGTATGGTTGCCGCATTTCCAGTTCATCATGCAAACAATAGCTGTATCTTACCCGGCTCATCCGAATGACACCTCCAAGAAAAAGTACTACGATCTCGTTCAGAATATAGGGCTATTTCTACCAGACTACCCTCTAGGGAATAAGTTTTTGAAACTATTGGATGACTTCCCGGTGACGCCTTATTTAAGTTCTCGTCTTTCTTTTATGAAGTGGACTCATTTCATCAAGAACCAGTTAAGCAAGCTTATAGGTGCTCCGGAGACGGATTTTTATGATGATTTAGAGAAGTATCGCGAGTCATATAAGCCCAAGGAGCTGGTTGATCGAGAGACGCGGAAGCGAAAAAAGAAATATGTCCAGTTCGGTGTCATTTTAGTATTCGTTGTGGCTGCGATCTACGTTTATAATAAGTAGCCTTTCTCTCCAACAGACCGCTCACCTGTGACCCTTCGACCAGCAATTTTATATTATAAGGTTCTAGTATAGATGAAACTTGAGCTGGTTGTGTTCGGTATTACAGCATTCCTAGTAGCTAATACCTACTACGATGGGAAGTATACTAAAATGCTGATGATTAGTCGTAAATATATAAAAATGACCATGTTCGCATTTGTGGGATTTTCTCTCTACCTATTCATTAAAAAACACCCAGATAAGTCCAAAGGAATGCTCGCGCACGCCAATAACCTCATCAAATATATGCCCGTCGATAGAGACACTGCTGACCTTATCAGCCCGATCCTAGACTTTACAACAGCCAAAAAGGACCTTGACTCTCTCTCGAATAACACGGATTATGTCCCCTACAACCAACAACCGCCACAAATGAAACGTATGCTTAACTCTGGTGGTGGTTCTTCGAAGCGGTCTGTAAGTGAGACGAAGAAGAAGTATGTCGCCGCCCGTCAGAATTGGAAATGCGCGCACTGTAACGAGCAGTTATCGGCTACCTTCGAGACAGATCACAAGATCGATCTAAGGTATGGAGGGACTAATCATGTGAGTAACCTAGCAGCGCTTTGTAGAAACTGCCACGGGAACAAAACGGCGGAGCACAATCTAGAATAATTTAATATGATTTTAGTATAACATGGCATCTGCGAGCGCTACTTCCCTAAATTATCTGCTAACATTTCTACTCTATCTGCCTTTAGTTGCCATAGGCATCGCCATTGTCGTATTCGGACTACAGCTAGTTCGAACCGGCAACACTGAAGGTATCAAAACCACACTTATACAACTGCTGGGACTACTAGGATACTGGTTGACTATTGCTTGGGAGTTCGTCAAGAATAACCCCTACAGACTCACTGTGTTCGCAATCTTCACAATTTATGTCATTATATCATACTACTTCACTTTTGGTGACCATAAGCCGGAAATTTTTAAGAGATACTCCCGCGTTACCAATATAATCTGGATAATCATCGGTGTGACCTTGTCTCTAGTCACATTTAGTCTTCTATTACGGAAAAACCTCACGGGTAGGAACGCATTCCCGCGAGACGCATCCTTCTTGACAAAAACTAAATGGGCCTTCGGTAAGTCCGCCTTCATACTGAAACTATCCATCGGACTTTCTCTGATACTGGGTTTGCTGTTTGCTTTGGCGTACTTGGTCAACCGGTTTCCTTTTCTCTCGGACGGAATATCGGTGCTGATTTCGATTGCTTTGTTCTTAGGCACTCTATTTTTGCTGTATGCGTTCGGACGGGATAGTCCATTTGTCCAGAAGTGGATCTTAGACAATAAGTTTCTGCGGATCATTTACTATCTGATCTTCCTCGTACCATGTGGATTTATTACAACAGTAGATTACCTGTATGAACAGTTCAAAAATACACCAGCATACGTGTACTACATCTTGTTAGCGGAAATTGTGTTTATTGCGTTATACATTTCTGGTCCGATTATTGCTAGGTATTTGTATACCTATGAGCCGGCGAATAAAGGTGAGGAGTTAACAGTCCAGCATGAGTTTAGCGGCGTGAACAGCAGCATTATCAGTCATCAGCGAAAGATGAAGGATTTGAAGGCGGGTGTGGATGTGGAGTGGAGTAGGGTTATCAAGGGATCTTTGTATGAGTCGAAGAACATGGAGGAGTTGAAGGATTATCTGACAGGTTTAGGGTTCAAGCCGGCGAGTCAGATGAATGAGAAAGGGACTGTATTTAACTATTTATTTGGGAAGGGGCAGTCGTTGGAGGCGGCGACGACTTATATTACGACGAATGGGGCTACTGTGGTAAAGTATGAGGATGAGCTGAGGGATCTTGTGGATCAGCGAAGGAATATCGAGAAGCGCGCGGTTGACCAGGATAAAGCTTTTACTTCCAAGGTGTTATTGGATAAGGCAATCT
>Ga0255055_10002234_pt1 | contig 13794 bp, 10 predicted proteins | sample JV7_2_27_MG_FD_188633 | JGI IMG/M metagenome (GOLD analysis project Ga0255055, IMG submission 188633) | Seawater microbial communities from Jervis Inlet, British Columbia, Canada - JV7_2_27 | ecosystem: Environmental > Aquatic > Marine > Inlet | place: Canada: British Columbia | collected...
CACACAACGCATGCCCCCAAGGCTTCTCGACAGCATCTTCGGCGTCGCCGAAGGCCATGTCGGGCATCGGCCCCGTCGGCACGGAAGGGCGGCAGAATCCGTCACCTGCCACGACCAAGCACAAGGAGCCAAAGTCCGGCCATTCGTGGAGATCACCGGGATCCGACACCCTCGGCCTGTCACGGAACTCGATCTGGTCGATGTTGATGTGCCCCCATCCACCCGACTCGGCGTCGACGATCTCGAGATGAGCTTCCTGACCCAGGAGATCCGCAACGTGCCAGTTGTGTGGTTGAAGGCGTTCGGTGTTGGCACCGGTTGCCGTACGGACAACCTCTCCGTTGACCACCAGGTTCATGCAGGTACGACCCGCGTGGGCGCCTCCTCCAACCAGGAAGGCTATGTACGGCCTTTCGATGGTGAATCCTGGAGACGTCAGTTTGCCGTGCGGGCGGTCGCCTTCGACGAACGTGTTCACGAGTCCGTCGCCTTCAAAGCCACTGACCGGATTCTGTGCCTCCAGCGTTCCTCGAGCGGGTGCCGAACCGAAGGCTTCACCCTCTGCCACCCAGTTTCCGTAGTCGTCACCATCGAAGTTGGCAAAGACAGTGGGTGGACGTTCCGGCTCCTCCGTGAGCTCCACCCCCGCTGCAGTCGCCAAGAATCCCGTGAGTTCATCGCTGGCGAGCGGTTCGTTCCTTCGGACGAAGTGCTTCGCAAACGTCGCACCTGTGTGGAGACAGACCACGTTCTCGAGCCAACCGCTCACCGTGACTTCCACTAGTGCATCCGATGTATTTCGCACCGTATACCGCATCACGGTTGCAGGCAGAGCTGAGTCCGCCGCATTCAACGGAACGAAGGGCGAGAAGGCCTCGAGTCGTGCAGTGACCGGTAGCGATTCGTCAGCGTACTCGACCTGCCCAATAGGGTACTCGCCACAGAAGCGCACATCGGAGAAGCCGCGTCGGTCCAAGGTTCGGTCAATGGTCTCGCCACCTGCCAGCATCCGCAGAGCAAAGCCTTGATCCACCCGGGCGGACGGTGTGAACTCCACCCTGTGAACGGTTTCATCGGGAGTGCGGCCCACCTTGTAGTTCACCGCGCCGTACCCGGTGTTCTGGTTCTGGTTGAAGATGTCCCAGTACGTGAGGCGTCCATCCCCCGTGAGGTAGACCTGTCCGGCGCAGATGCCCCCAATCGGCATTCCTATGGTCTCGAGGTCATCCCCAGCGTACCAAGTGGACGCACCCCGAGCGAACAACGTGCGGATCCACTCTTCCGTGAGCTTCTTGTCGGCAGGGACGAAGTGGTCGTCCTGCGACCGGCGCGTGAACGGTCCAGCGACCGTGGGAAGACCGGCGAAGGCTGCCGCTCCGATGCCGGTTACGGCCATAAACTCGCGCCTGTCGATGTGCTCGCTCGAGCGATCAGGGTTCATGTCGGCCTCATTCATACTGGTCGGCTCGTGTCCCCTACCCCATCATCGTCCCGTACGCCATCTGGTCCTCGTACATTCGATGGAACACCTGGTACTTCCGGTCGTGGTACGCTCCGATCTCCCCGCCCGCGGGCTCGACCACCCGGTCGGCGGCACTCATCGCTCCCATAGCGGAGAGCATCGATGGGAACTCTCCTGACGCTACGGCACCCATCATGGCTGAGCCCAGGAGTACCGCTTCAGTCTCCTTGGGTAGGACAATGCGACATCCCGTGATGTCAGCGTGCTCCCGTACGAACACCGAGTTCTTGGTGTCACCGCCGCAGGCGATCAACGTCTGGATCCGGTAGCCCTTGTCATTCATCTCATCGAGAATGTGCCGTGTTCCGTAGGCAATGGCCTGCACGGTCGCCAGGTAGAGCAAGGCCAGTGAATCGATCGAATCGGTGAGCTTGAGACCGGAGATCATGCCGCGCAGCCGTGGATTGGCCCTGGGGCTGCGGTTGCCGTGGAAGTAGGGCAACACATGAAGCTCTGCGGTCAGTTCAGCGGGGAACGCGCACTCCTCCGCCAATCCGTCGAGTCGCTCGTTCAGCAGCGCGTACACCGACGTCCCGCGTCGCTCGGCATCTTCCTTCAATTCGACCGCGCGCACATGCGAGTGCACCACATGGTCGATGAGCGCTCCGGTCGCCGACTGGCCTCCCTCTGTCAGCCAGAACCCGGGTACCATGGCCGAGTAGTAGGGTCCCCAGATGCCGGGGATGAACTTGGGCTCTCTGGAAACCGCCATGTGGCAACTCGAAGTACCACCGATCAGTGCCAGGCGAGCCTCGAGATCGTCTTCATTCGTTGCACGTCCGTCGACGGGCGTGCCCAACAGCCCCAGTCCACCGGCATGTGCGTCGATGATCGAGATAGCCACCGGAGTTCCTGGTGCCAACCCAAGTTCCGCGGCTGACTGTTCGGTGAGCGTGCCCATCCGTTCACCGATCGGGCGAACGCGCTGCCCGATACGGGCGAAGCCTTCGCGCACGAGGTCCTCGAGCCCAATTTCCTCGAAGAAGCTCGCGTCCCATCTCCCCACACAGTCTCCAGTGCTGGGTTCGTGGCCCAGGTACGTCCACTTGCACACGGTGGTACACAGCGAGCGAGCGTCAACGCCCGTCGCCCGATAGCTCAAGAAATCGGGAAGGTCGAAGAACTTCGTAGCCTGTTTCCACGTATTTGGCAGGTGTTCCTTGAGCCACAGGAGCTTTGGCGTCTCCATCTCGGGGGAGATGGTTCCACCCACGTAGCGCAGCACGTCGTGCCCGGTCGCCGTGATCCGTTCCGCTTGGACGACTGCGCGGTGGTCCATCCACACGATCACATTCTGTTTCGCTTCTCCAGTCGGACTCACAGTCAGTGGCGCATCCTCTTCGCCCAACACGACGAGCGAGCAGGTAGCATCGAACCCGATTCCCTTGATCTGCGCCCGGTCGAGTCCACTCTGCGCCAACGCCGCTCGCACTGCCCTTCCGCACGCGGCCCAGATGTCGTCCGAGGACTGCTCGACAAAGTCTTCCTGAGGACGCCACACCTGGATGGGTTCCACGCCCATGCCGTGCATGCTTCCCGACACATCGAAGGCGCCGGCGCGCGCGCTCCCCGTGCCGACGTCGATTCCTAGATAGAAACGATCTCCCATGTTCGACCCTCCCTGAGCCCAAACATATCTGGCGTCCACCAGGCGTCCAGCAGTGCCGCCCTAGCGAAAACCGGGGCTGCAGCGTATTCAATGGTTCGTCGGCACGGTCACGGAGGTGGGAGTGAGAATCGGCGGAATCGATCTGTTTATTGTCGTCGCGTATCTCGTGGCGATCCCCGTCTTCGGCGTCTACTTCCGAAAGTATGTAAAGACCGAGGAGGACTACTTCCTCGCCGGACGCATGCTGCCGTGGTGGGTCATCAGCATGTCCATCATCGGGACCAACATCGGTGCCTACGACTACATGGGCGCCGCCGGTGGGGCGTATCGCTTCGGCATCGCCCAGGCGAACTATGAGTGGATCGGTGCCGTCCCCGCGATGATCCTCTCGGCCATGCTGTTCGTTCCCTACTACTGGAAGGCCGGGGTCTACACCGTTCCTGAATTCCTTGGGCGCCGCTACAACGTCGCCGTGCGAGTCATCGAGGCCCTGCTGTGGGGTTCGTTCCTCGCCTGCGTGCTCGGCGTGTTCTTCTGGGCTGCCGGTCTCATGCTCAACGAGTACCTCGGCATTCCCATTTGGGTGAGTCTCATCATGACGGCGGTCATCGTCGGGGTGTACACGATCACCGGCGGCTTGGCCGCCGTTGCGATGACCGACGTCGTGCAGCTCCTGGTGATGTTCATCGGTGGCGTCGCTCTCTCCGTGCTGGGCCTGTGGACCGTGGGAGGCTGGTCGGGGTTGGTGGAGAGCATTTCCACGGCCCACCCGAATCACTTCAAACTGTTCTTACCACTCGATGACCCGACGATCCCGTGGCTCGGGATGATCTTGGGGTTGGCGTTCGTCCTGTCGCCGGCCTGGTGGTGCTGTCACCAGGCAATCATCCAACGCACGCTCGGCGCGCGCAGCGAGTGGGACGCGAAGGCCGGCATGCTGTTCGCAGCATTCCCCAAGATGTTCATCCCCGTGCTGGTGGTGTTGCCGGGACTGCTGGCGCTGTCCTTGAATCCCAACTTGGTGGGTCCGGAGATGGATCGCGCCTTTCCATGGCTCATCCGCAATCTCCTGCCAGCAGGGCTCGCCGGGCTGGTGTTCGCGGCGTTCATGGCGGCGTTGATCTCGAGTGTCGACTCGACCTTGAACTCTGCTGCGACGGTGTGGACGAAGGACATCTACCAACGGTTCTTCGTCAAGAACGCCTCGGACCAGCACTACCTCAAGGTCGGGAGGATCCTGACCCTCGTGTTTATCCTGTGGGCCATTGCGTTTGCCCCGGTGACGAAGCAGTTCCCCGGCATCTACGTCGCCATGCAGAGCCTGCTTTCGATTTTCCAGGGTCCGACCTTCGCGATCACGCTCTTGGGGATTGGCTGGGCTCGGGCCACCCAGTGGGGTGGGCTGTTCGGTCTCTTGGCAGGGGTCGCAGTCTCGAGCACGCTCTACTTCGCGGCGGGGTGGAGTTTTCTGTACGTCGCGTGGTGGTCCTTCGTGGGTGCGCTCGTCGTGAACATGGTGGTCAGCCTGCTGACCAAGCCCGAGCCTACCTCAAAGCTCGAGGGTCTGGTATACGGTCTCGTCATGAAGGACGACGAGATGCAAAGCATCCTCTCACACCGCGCCGAGCGAGGGGAGTGACATGACTGACTGGATGGCGGATCTACCGTTGTGGTGGGGGAAGGTCGTTGCCGTGGTGTGCTTCTTCGGCATGGCCATCTGGGCATGGCGTCGGCCCCGAAGCTTCATTTTCGAGGGCGCACCGGATAACCACAGGTGGCGGGACCTGAGGGTGTGGGCTTCAGTGCTGATGGGCATACAGATCGTGATCTACTTGGCTTTCTGAGCGCGTGGGAGATTGAGATGGACGACAAGAAGACTTTCGAGCCACGCAAGATCGCCGGCGTGTTCTGGTCGATATTCGGCGTCGTGATCCTGTTCGCCACTTTCTTCGTGCGCGCAACGCCACAGGTGCCCCAAGCCCGAGGTGTCGTGACGAATCTCATTGCTGGCCTGCTGTTACTCGGGGTTGGCATCGCCTCGTTCCTCAAGGGACGAGCCAACAGTCGAAAGAAGGATAGCGGCTCCTGAGCGCCGAACTCGCCTTCGTCTCCCCCACTATCTCTCAGGAGAACGCCGCGTTGGTTCTCGGTGCCGCTCGAACCTCGTTCCCGGCGAGGCTCTGGAGCCGACCCAGACCTCCAAGACGTGTCGAACTCGTCTACCTGCCGTACTACTTCTTCGATATCCAGGTGCTGCAGGAGCATGGCTCACAGATCGTGAAGGTTGCCGTGGACGGCGTGTTGGGCAGCACAGTGTTCTTTGTCGACGCGGCGCTCTCTCGGGTATCAGGAGCGAGCGGCGAGTTCTGCGATTTCTCACAGTCTCCTGGAGTTGCGCAAGAGACTGCGGTTCACGAGTACCGGTGGCTGCTGCTCGAGCACGGGCTCCGCAACAAGCGTGGGGTGTCCGTGCAGGAGGTTTCCGATCCTGAATGGGTGTACTACCCGTTTTGGGTCGCCTACTTCAAAAAACGAGCGACCTACGACTTCAAGACACTGGATGCAGTCTCCGGAGAAGTGCAGGGAGTGAAGATGCGAAAGGTATTTCTCGCGGCGTTCCGCCAGATGGCTCGAGACGACTGACTACAGCAGTCCGACCAGCCTACCGTCCACTCGGCAGCGCCGCTCGCCAACCCTCGCGTCGCTGCGCCTCGAGTTCCATGACAACGTCCCCGTACTCGAGTCGTCCAGCCAGGTTCACGTTCTCCTCGGGATCGGCTTGGTGATCGTACAGTTCGTGGGCCACGTACTCCTTCGATTCCCAATTCATCCACACCGTGTAGCGATACTGCTCGGTGCGCATACTGTAGCCCATGTACTCGACACCGTCCGGCGCGACCCAGATTCCTTCCCGAAGGAACTGATTGAACACCGCACTCTTCCAGTTTCGGCTCGGATCCTCCATGAGCGGCACGGCACTGAGTCCCTGCAAGTGATTGGGAATGGGAAGGCCGGCCAGTTCACACAGCGTCGGGTAGATGTCTACGAACTCGACCAGTTGATCGATTTGCAGGCCACGCCCGTTCCTTCCTGGCGCCCGAATTATGAGCGGCGCGCGGGCATCGATCTCATAGTTGGTCATCTTAGCCCAGCCGTTGTGCTCTCCTAGCTTCCAACCGTGGTCTCCCCAGAGGACGACGATCGTGTTCTCTCTGAGTCCCAGCTCGTCGAGCGCATCCAGTAGTCGGCCCACCTGCGCATCGATGTAGCTCACGGATGCGAAGTAGCCGTGCTTCAGCAGGCGTGCCTCTTCTTCGCTCACTCCGCCGTCGATCGGGTGGGGAACGCCTCTGAAATCCGTGTACCCACGCAGCTCTCGCATGTTGTTGATCGCCATCAGCGGTGCATCGACTGGAACGCCAGGATTGGTGACCAGCGGGATTGCCTCACGATCGTAGAGATCCCAGTACCGCTGCGGCGCATTGAACGGCAGGTGCGGCCGGTAGTACCCGATGGCGAAGAAGAACGGCTGATCACGATCCTTCAGCTCCGAGAGCTTCTGCAAGGCGACGTCAGTCTGTGCACCGTCGTAGTACACACTGTCAGGCATGTCTACGACCTCTGTGGCACTCGCCTTGAGATACCACTCTCCATACCGATCGATGTAGCGGCGTTGGTTGCCTGCCTCGATGATCCGAGCTTTCCGAGCTTCCAGAGAGGCGACGATCTCTGGATGCCGATAGACTGCGTCGGGGTCGAATGGATAGCCATCGATATGGAGTTTGGGCTCGCTCCAGGAGAGCGAATCCGGGATGGTGTTGTGGTAGATCTTGCCGATGGCCATGGCATGGTAGCCGTGCTGCATGAAATGCTGTGGCAGGGTGGCCACGTCCGGCACGGAATCGCGGAAATCCGTCGCCAAGTCCCACACCCGGAGGGAATCGGGTCGCAGTCCGGTCATCAGGCTCGCCCGGGAAGGATTACAGACCGCCTGCTGCACATACGCGTGCAGAAACGTGACGCCGTCCTGTGCCAGCCTATCGATGCTAGGCGTTTGGATATGGGGATTGCCGTAGGCTCCCAATTCTGGGCGCAAGTCGTCGACGGCAATGAACAGGATGTTGGGCTGATCCAGCTGAGAGGGACGCGTCTCGATGCATCCCGACACAATCAGGACGAGGAAAAGCATCAATGCCACGCGGGTGACTGTCAACGAAGCCTTCACGCTGAACCTCCTAGTTCTTCTCCCGCAGTATTCTCACCTTGAAACCCATCTGCTCCGACAGGGCTACCATCTCCTCGAAGATGTCACCGTACGCCACCGCGACATGGTTGGAGAGGTAGTGCGCCATGAGCGTGTCTCGTCCAATGCCGAGGTCTGCGGCCATGAATGGCCATTGCCGTGTAGTTCCCTCCCACCACGCGTCGCGCTTCTCCGCCGGTAACTGCACGACCTCACCGCGGCCGATGTCCATCCACAGCTCACCGTTCGCGATATAGCAGCGCGACCAGGTGATCTCACCCGGGAGGCTCTCGCCGGCGAACGTGCCTCCGGGTGTCGGGAAGTACAGCGCCGGCTGGCGATAGCTGTGAACGCCATCGAGCGTGTCGGGATTCATGTTGAACGGATAGGCGCTGCACGACCCCGAGTTGAGCAAGACCCAGAGGAACCGTCCTTCGTGTTCTCCGCCCCAACGGACGTCGTGAAACATCACCGCCTGATGCAGCCCCTTGGCCTTCAGCAAGCGCTTCATCATCTCCATCGGGACCGCGTTGCCCTGGTCGGCCTCGGTCGCGCACGCGACGGTGTCACCGTTCGATTCCGGGCGGCAAACCGAATTGAACAGTCCTTCGGCAAAGTCCGAGGGAGGGCGGAGTGGGATCAGTCCAAGCTGATACTGCCACCCCAGGCAGTCGGCCTTGTATTCCTCGAGCATGTCCAGCACGGCCAAGTAGTCGCGTAACTGCTCGCGCGTGGCGTTTTCAGTGAAGTCCTCGACGCCGGCCTCACCCCAGTGGAACGTGACGCCCTTGTCTTTGACGAACGCGAGCGCTTTGTCGATCCGCTTGTCGTCGATGGAGCGACCGCGATCGATGATCCACGCTTGATCCACCTTGTGTTCGGTGAAACCGTGGCGATTGAGCAATCGCGGGCCGAAGTATCCGTTGATCATGCCCATGGACGTGTCGCCGAGCATGAGGATCAAGGCACGACGATCCTGGAATTCCCACGTCACCTGACCGGCCAGTGCCGCAGCATTCGCCGATACCGGCGCACTGTAGGAGATGTCCTCTTCGCCATACACGATCTCTCCAGACGAACACCATTCCTCGAGTCGGGCCATGAAGGTGTCGTCAGCGGTCCAGTCCGGTGCATCAGTCCACACGCGCGAGAACTTCCTTCCCAGACTCTCGAGACACGCACCGGTGTTCAACAGCCCGACCAACCCGGGCCATTGCCCTGAGAAGTTGCTGGCAAGCAGCAGTGGGTTGTCTTTCCCCACAACGCCCTCTGTCGTGTGCGGTCCATAGAACCAGTGGACGCAGATCCCGATCATCGGATCATCGATGGGGGCGAGCTTCTCGATGGCGTGGTGTGGTTTGGTGAGGAAACCCTCGACCAGGTATGGCTGCTTGCCGAGTTTGGTGAGCGCCGCTTCCATCTGCCGAGTGGCCTCGGTGATACTCGGAACAGCCAACTCGTTGGGTGTGTCGCGGCCGTCACCGGGCCAGAACAACGCGATTCGCTGTTTCACGATCGCTCTCCTGGATCTTCGCTAGTTGATCGGTTGGCCGCCCTCGTCGACATTCGCCTGGGTGTACAGGCGAGTGCCGAGGACAATGTGCTTGGAGACTTCCTCCCCGCGGAGGATGGCAAGTGCAACCTCAATTGCCCTGTCGCCACCGGTGGGGTAAAGGAATGTCGCGTCGAGAATCCCCTGCTTCGCATACTGCTGACCTTCGTGTGGGAGGGCATCGATACCTACGAATGTGATGTCCTCCTCCCTGCCAGCCGCCCGTGCAGCGAGCCACGCGCCGTGAGCACCGGGATCGTTGTGCGCGTAGACAACGTCGATCTCCGCGTTCGTGGCGAGTGCGGATTCCATCTCGCTGCGAGCATTGGGCTCGAGCCACTGCATCTCACCGGTGAACACGATCTCCAATTCCGGATATCGGTCGAGTTCCAACCCTTCGAGAAAGCCCCTGTTGCGATCCTGGCCGGGTGTGGACGTCATGAGTCCCTTGAGTTCGACGATCCTTCCCCTGCCATCGAGGAACTCTCTGATCCACTTCCCGGCTTCGCGTCCTATCCTGACGTTGTCGGCACCAATGAACGTGGTGTACTGATCGCCCTGTACTGCCCGGTCGAGCACGATCACGGGAATGCCCTGCCGATACGCCTCGGCGACTGGTCGCGTGAGGGGTGCCGCTTCCTTCGGGCTGATGATGATGAGATCGACGCCCTGCTGTACGAACTCTTCGACCTGGGCGCGCTGCGTTAGGGAGTTGTTCTGAGCGTCCTTGAAGATCACTTGGATGTTGGGATGTTCGGCGGCGGCAGATCGTACGTCGGCGTCCATCTGCACGCGCCAAGGCTCACCAAGGTTGCACTGGCTCATGCCGATGACCCAAGGGTCCTCTGGCGTTCCGGCATGGCCTCGACCGGAGTCTGAAACACAGCCCAGACAGGTGACGAGGAGGAAGACAAGCCATCGCCCTGGCATGGATGAGGCCTCCAGTAATTCTGTTGATTCTGCACTGGTGTTCGTTCTCAAGGTCCCACGAAGGACCAGCGGCTGCAAGGACGTCTGCAACCTTTTCGCGCATCACCACATCTAACCAACCAGATACCTCTTGATTACCGAGAGAAGGACATATGGGCAAGCACAAGCCTGACATGATCAAGGGCACCCTGGACATGCTCATCCTGAAGCTCCTGTCGCTGGAAGCCATGCACGGATGGGGCATCAGCGAGCGGATCCAACAGGCCTCCGATGGTGAGCTTCAGGTCAACCAGGGCTCCCTCTATGCCTCTCTCCACAGGCTCACGCGAGAGGGGTGGATCAAGTCCTCCTGGCAGGCCACCGAAAACAACCGCCGCGCTCGCTACTACGCCCTCACTCGGGCTGGAAGGAAGCAGCTCGGTATCGAAGCCGAGCACTGGGGACGGCTGGCAATGGCGGTGCAACGCATCATGGCGACGGCGTGAGGCCATCGCGCAGAGGCAACATGGGGAAGCGGGGACACAGACCATGCGCTGGATAGCAAACTTGGCGTATCGCCTCCGGGCCGTATTGGCACCGGAGAAGATGGAACGGGACATGGACGAGGAAATGGCCTTCCACATCGAGCGGGAGGCACAGAAGCTCGTCGAGCAAGGGATCACGGAGGCGGAGGCTCACCGTCAGGCACGGCGGAACTTCGGGCCAGCGGTCCGCAATCGGGAGATCGCGAGGGAGGCGTGGGGGATCGGCGCGGTACAGGACCTCAGGGCCGACGCGCGCCATACCCTTCGCGGGCTCAGAAGGAACCCGGCCTTTGCTGCCGTGACGATCTTCACCCTCGCGCTGGGAATCGGCGGAACCACGGCCATCTTCGGTGTGCTGAACGAGGTGGTACTCAAGCCGCTCCCGTTCCACGAACCTCATCGCCTGGTGGCCGTGCACCACACCATGCCCGGCATCGGCGTCGACGAGACCCCGCTCTCCCCCGCCCTGTATCTCACGTTCCGGGAGCACTCGCGCACTCTCGAGGACATCGGACTGTGGCACAGGTACTCGATGACGGTGACCGGCCTCGCTCAGCCGGAGCAGGTCGTGGTGGCCCGAGTGACCGCCGGGCTGTTCCCCGTCCTGGGCGTGAGCCCGATCCTGGGCCGCAACTACACCGAAGAGGACGTGAGCCCGGGGAGCACGTACCCCATCCTGTTGTCCCAAGGGTATTGGATCCGCCGGTTCGGAGCCGATCCTTCCGTCGTCGGCCGAACGATTCGCATCGACGGCAGCGAGCGCACCATCATCGGGGTAATGCCCGGAGACCTACGTCTCGGGACGCTCTCCCCCGATCTCTATTTCCCTCTGGTGTTCGCCTGGGTCGGCGTGGGGAACTGGAGCTTTCCCGGGGTTGCTCGGCTGCGGCCGGGCGTCACCGTCGAGCAGGCCAACGCAGACCTGGACCGCATGACCGTGATCGCCACGGAGGACTTCGACGGGATTCCCCTGAGCACCCTGCGGGAACGAGAGTTCTCGAGCTTCGTCCGACCACTCAAGGATGACGTGGTCGGGGGAGCCAGCACGGTGCTCTGGATTGTATTCGGCACAGTAGGCCTGGTACTTCTGGTTGCCTGCACGAACGTGGCGAATCTGTTTCTGGTGCGCGCCGAAGTGCGGCAGCGGGATGTAGCGCTGCGATCGGCCATCGGCGCATCGAAGTGGCGCCTGGCCCGCCAGTTCATCACCGAGAGCGTCGTCATCGGGATCCTCGGAGGTGCTGCCGGCATCCTCTTGGCCTATGGTGGCAACCGACTGCTGCTGCACATGGCACCACCCAACCTGCCGCGTTTGGAACAGATCGGCTTGAATCCGACGGTCTTGATGTTCGCGGTCGGCATGTCTCTCTTGGCCGGGCTGGTGTTCGGGACAATACCGGTGCTCCGCTACGGAAACGGTGCGCTCGCGGAGTCTCTCAAGGAAGGCGGGCGAGGCGCCGTGTCAGGACGGCGGTGGCTCCGATTGCGAACGCTCTTCGTGATGGCGCAGGTGGCCATGGTCCTCGTGCTGCTCGTCGGGTCGGGGCTGATGATCCGGACCTACCAGGCACTGAGAGACGTGGCCCCTGGTTTCGAGAGACCCGGAGAAGTCCTCACCTTCAGGGTGTCCGTTCCGTCGACAGATGCCCCGACCTCAGATGATGCGGCGAGGACGCATCAACGGATACTGGAGCAAGTAAACCAAATTCCGGGAGTCACATCGGTCGGCGCCGCGGGATCGGTTGCCATGGACGGGTGGGAGTCGTGGGATGACGTGGAGATAGATGGGTTCCCACCGCCGCCCGGGGAAACGCCGGTGCTACGCCGCTTCAACTGGGTCACACCAGGGTACTTCGCCGCGCTCGAGAACCCCGTCCTGGCTGGCCGCTCAATCGAGTGGGTCGACGTGTTCGAGCGCCGTCCCGTAGCGCTCGTCACCGAGAACTTCGCCCGTGAGTTCTGGGGAAACCCGGCGGAGGCCGTGGGAAGGCGGTTCCGCACAGGCCCCGAGGGAGGCTGGTACGAGATCGTGGGAGTGGTGCAGGACGTCTACACGGCGGGCGTGGCGGAGCCGGCCCCGACGGTGATCTACTGGCCGCTCGTCGTCGCTGAGCTGTGGGGCATGAACGACTACACCACTCGCGACATCCGGTATGCCGTTCGCACGTCGCAGCAGGACCCGGCGAGCATCCTGCCACAGGTTCGTGAGGCCGTGTGGAGCGTGAATCCCAACCTCCCACTGGCCGAGATCCTGACGCTGGATGAGATTCTCGCCAACTCCATGGCCCGTACCTCTTTCACTCTCGTCATGCTGGGCATAGCAGCCGCCGTAGCACTCCTGTTGGGAGTCGTGGGTGTCTACGGCGTGCTCTCCTACCTGGTGGCGCAGCGCACGCGGGAGATGGGAGTGCGCTTGGCCCTGGGGGCCACGCCGGCGGACGTACGGCGCATGGTCGTGCGACAGGGTGGCTTCATGGGAACGGTTGGAGTCGCCATCGGACTGGTTGCAGCCGTGGGATTGACCCGGCTCATGTCGGCGCTGCTCTTTGGTGTCGGCACGGTCGACCTGTGGACCTACGCCACTGTGGCAGCGAGCTTGATCGGCGTGGTGATCCTCGCCAGCTATGTCCCCGCCCGGCGGGCTGCCTCGGTGGCGCCGACTGAGGCACTGCGGTGGGAGTGAGGGGAAAGGAGGGAGGGAGGAGGGATAGCTCCCGACACGCGGATTATGATTATGCCGCGTCGGGCGGACTCATTGGGACTCATCGTGACAAATCGGGAAAAGAAAAGGCGTTATCGGAGAGCAGCAACGCACGCTCTTCCCACTGAGTCACATTGAATGACGATCAGTACGGCACACTGAAGGCACACTAACCCAAATGCTCCACACCCTCGGAGTACGACGACTAATCGACTATCTGGCAAACAGTTGCGGTGACTAGGCAGAGCCCGTTCCTCATGACGGACCAATTTGAGCCAGCTCAGGCCAGTCGGTCGCGCATGTCGTGCATCTCCTGGCGCAACTCGAAGTAGGCGGGCCGACAGTTGAGCGGCACACCGATATCTGCGCCATGGGGTGCTCCCACCGCGAGACCCCAGAGAGGCCGCGGCGCGGCCAACGACTCGGGACCGAGCACAGGCCGGGCACGTCCGAAACTTGAAGGAGCGAGATCGATGGCAGCACACATTCACCGAGCCCAACGGACACGCGACTTCAGCTGTAACGCCGTAATACTATGTCATTACAGCACTTACGGCGTAATTGCCACAAATTCATTCGGTGCAAATCCAATTTCCATCGGGTCAAATCAAAAACCGGGTGCGGCGAAGGAAAAACCGGGTGCGGCGAAGGAAAAACCGGTCGTGGCGATGGAAAAACCGGTCATGACGAAGGAAGAACCGGTCGTGGCGAAG
>Ga0255055_10002235_pt1 | contig 13790 bp, 11 predicted proteins | sample JV7_2_27_MG_FD_188633 | JGI IMG/M metagenome (GOLD analysis project Ga0255055, IMG submission 188633) | Seawater microbial communities from Jervis Inlet, British Columbia, Canada - JV7_2_27 | ecosystem: Environmental > Aquatic > Marine > Inlet | place: Canada: British Columbia | collected...
ACCCTGAATTCAAATACATTTCAAAAAATCTATTCAGGGGAAAGACTTGATTCCTATCGTAAACAGCTTGATTGTCCGGAAGCAGATCAACTGGTTGAAGAAACCGTAGGATTTCATAGTCCGCTGCTGCTGGGTTCCAGGCAGGATATAGATGACATATATAGTGCATTCATGAAAATCTACGAGAACAGGACCCAATTGAAATGAGTATTTCCCATAAAATCATCAAAACTATAATCATGAATTTCAACCAAACATTTATTATCTCACTTTGCACTATCTGTTTTCTATCAGTTATTTGCTGTAAGCCAAAACCCGCGGAACAGCATGTTGAATGGATCAAGGAGAAGGATACCAGGACCGGCCGGGAGGTCTGGCAGATAACATCCCATGACTCAGCCAGTGAGGCCTGCTACTTTGAAGCGCAGGCATTTACTTCTGATGATAGGTACATGGTATTCAGCTCAAAGCGGACAGGCGAATGGCAGTTTTACCGCTGCGACCTGGAGACCGGTGCCTTAAAACAACTCACCTCCGTCAGTGCTTTATCCCTTCGATACACCATGCACCCGGACGGAAAAAGGATATTTTATATTGACGGCAAGGCACTTTGTGCCATCGATGTATATGATCTGAGTATTGACACATTGATGGATCTGAGCAGGACCGGATTGAATAAACCCCAGATTGCCAACAGTTTCAGTGCAGATGGAAGATACGCCCTGGTTAACAGCCGGTCTGATTCAGGAATGAGTATTTATCGTGCGGATCTGCATTCTGAAACGATGGAGCATGTACTTACATGGACCGGGGGTAGATATTCACATGCACTGATCAACCCAGTTTATCCTCACCTGGTAACCTTTGTACCCTATCCTGACACACAGAATGATATGAGCCTGCCGATGGACCAGCGGGCCAGGACCTGGATAGCCAATATGGAAACGGGAGAGGTAAAACAATTCCTTACATGTCCATATGGCTTTCGTGCAACACATGAGAGCTGGTCCCCCGACGGTGAAAGATTCTTCTTCTACAAAAAGAGCGTTCCTGGCTGGATGCCCGTATCGATTGCATCCATCAGCAAAAAGGGTGATGACTGGCAGGAATATTACACAAACGACACGATACGTCTTGGCCATGGGAGGGCCAGTGATGACGGGAAATGGTTTATTTCTGATGGACAGGACCCGGGAAACAATCCACTGATATTGATGAACCTTGAAACAGGAGAACCAGAATTTCTATGCTGGGCAGATGCAAGCATCAGAGAGGGCCACAGTGTACATGCCCATGTCCACCCCTCCTTCAGCTCTTCAGGCAGGTATGTAACCTATACATCTGACAAAACCGGAATACCCCAGGTCTATATAGTGCCGCTGTAATGCCTGGCTAATAGTTACTCTTGCTACAGCTTAAGGTGAGAATGATCCACTCTATGATGCTAATCATCCCTCAGGATAAAGGTTATTTTACCGTATGATCCAGGGGCATTCCCAGTTTCTCATACAACCGGCGTCTTCCGGCTTTATCCCCCTCCAGGACTCCCTGGGCATATTCAGCTACCTTAACCGCAACTCTTCTGGGTACAACGACTACTCCGTCACCATCTGCCACCACAACATCCCCGGGACATACAAGCACGCCCCCGATGGAGACAGGCCGGTTGACAGATTCCAGTTCATTGCGTCCGGGTCGTATACCCCTTCCCTTTTTTCTCAGGTAGAGTGGCACTTTTTCAAGTCCCACTTCATCCGTATCCCGGGAAGAGGCATCGGTGACCACCCCGACTGCACCCTGTGATTTCCAGCCGAGGATATTATTGGATCCTATGGAACCAATGTCCTTGTCCTCCACGTCATCTATGACAATGACTGTTCCTTTGTGGATCAGCGGGACAAAAGCCTCTGATGAATAGGAACCGTAGAAATTACCCTCCCAGGCACTGAAATCCTCATCAGGCTCAGGCCGGTCGGGCTTCTGTGTAGGCACATACCGAACGGTCAGTGCAATGCCCCTGATGATGTGTGACATATTGCTGTAATCCACCCATGATGGATGGATGGCATGATCCACCAGTCCCGTATTAGGCAAACCAACCATGTCCATGCCATCCGAGACATCAGCCACCCGGAGTCCCTCGTAAAGCTTCAGCAATTCAAGATCTTCAGCTTCCGTGTACCAGTTTGATTCAATAAAATTTTGGCCTTTGCTCAATGCTGAAAGTTCAGCCTCCTGGGCCCGGCTACCTGTCCACAGGAACAGGAGTGTAATAAATAAACAGGATATTCTCATGATGTTAAATTTTATAATGATAAATACTTGGTTAATATCTCTTTGCCTTGACTTATTGCATCCCTGCCCGATGATTCGATGCCCCACCATCCGCTGAATCCCATGTCTTTGGCCAGCTTGATCATTTTTGCGGATCCTTCCTCTGTGGGCTGGTTCCGGTATGACATCCCACCTGCATAAGGAAGGGTCTTCTTCAGGAAATCAAAATTATCAAATTCATCCCTCGGTGCCCTCCAGTCCGGGTAAGTCCCAAAGTATTTGCTATCCACCTTCTCCATGAGTTTTACCATCCAGTCGGCATCATCCGAGAATCCTCCGTGATTCTCAATCAGTACGCTGATGTTTGCCGGAATGGCATATTCAAGCAGCATATTGTATGCATCGGCTGCCCATTTCAATCCGTCTTCCTTGCTGTCTCCTTCGCTCCCACGGCAATTGGTACGGATGGAATGGCATCCCAGGTAGTTGGCAATGTCTATCCATTTCCGGTGGTTGATATCAAACTGCCGCCTGACCTTTTTATCCGGGGAGCAGGATTCACCTTCGGCATCCACCATGATCAGCACCATGGTCACCCCGTAATCATCTGCATTTTTCTTCAATTGGTTCAGGTAATCCATATGGGGCACTTCGAAGAGCGTATTGACAAACTCAATCCCATTGATATCAAAATCATCTCGGGCTACTTTGGGGAAATCAAGGGTTTTCCATTTTCCATCACTGAGCTCCTGTTCGAGAGCCCACTGGGCAATGGATATATCGTCCGGTCTGATCTGAGGCGAAGACGAAATACCTGAATAGGCTTTAATCGATGGTGTTACCATGCTTGCGGCTCCGAGAGCCATCGTTTTTCCGATAAAATTTCTACGGTCCATATTTAAAGTTTTATTTTAGTTTACAGTTCTCAACCTTTCCGGTATTCCCGGTAGAGATATTGATTGGCATCTGGTTCATTGCTTGTTTTCATGTTTCATATGAAGTTATTTTAAAGAGGGTGACTTAATGTATGAAAACTTGATGGTATTTCAAATTATACCAATTTGTCTAAGGATAATCCATCCTCGGGGATGAAATCTCTCCAATAGAGAACCGATTCTTCAAGTTTTTGAATGATATCATAAGGTATCTCCGAGGTACCCGAAAATACTTCAATGGTGAGGTAGATTTCATTACATTTTGGAGGCATTCCTGTATCGGTTTGCAAATACGAATTACGTAGGGAGTCCAATACCTTATTACCGGTAATAATACCCTGAGCATTGAATCTGCTATTAAATGGCCAATGGTCTGAAACAGTCCCATCCGTCTGCTGGAGATGGATGATCGGAGAATAGCAACCTAATGCCTCCAGCCAGTTAAAAGGATCCCCATCATCATATTCGGCAAACAAATAGTTATGTTCATCAGCCAGTTCCAGGATCTCATTTATCTTCTCAGCTTGTTTGCCGACTGGATCATTAGCTGCTTCATGAACCAGTTCATATGCCTTATCAATACCTAACCAGCAATTTTCAATTTTGTTTCCGGATTTAACAGCCTGCAGTAACTTCTCCAGCAATTTGTGATCAGGCTTCAGAAATTTCCGCTGTCCGGATTGATGGCCTACATCGATGGTAATATAAAATGGCTTCCCTGATCTGCCAAACACATTCTCCATCATCTCGCAAGCACCCCTTATCGTCCAGGGAACCTGGTGGGGCGTATACATTTGTTCCAGGCCCAGACTTTTCAATCCCTGATGAGCTGCATATTCTGCCAGACCAGCCAGCCGGTCGTATAAATCTTCCAGATGAAAAGAATACTTTTCTTTGTCCTGCAATACGCTGTTGTTAAATGCATGGCAGAAAAATCCAAGGCCGGCTTCCTGGGTTGATGCAATATCAATCATCTTCTTTATCCAGTCGTCCATAATATGGTCCCGGACAGATCCATCTTCATGAGTTAATCCCATTGTGGAATAGGTACCATGACCTGAATATAAATTACAGATATTGACACCGGTTCTGATGGATGCATTAGCAACCTCCTCCAACCATCTCTGCCGGTAAATTTCTGTTGAATAAAGCGGATCGATCTCATTATCGGCACTTGCTTCAACATGGCTCACACCCATATCAGCTATTATTCTCATCCAGTCTCCCGGCCTGGTCCAGCGCTTTGAAGCAAAACAGTTATCTATTGCCAGATATATCTTTGGGAGTTTACTGTTTAGTGCCATTTTTTTTGCATGTGAATCCATTGTTCCCGAATTTACATTATTTATCTCAGAATTCTCAGGAAATCCTTGGAAGTGCTGGATGCAAATAAATCCAGGATTGTTTATTTCAGTGACAGCTACAGAAGGGACATTATCTGAGTCCTTGACTTCCTTAGATTAAATGATATTTCTTTGGCAATCAGATGCTTTAAATACCAAATTACTATATGTTCAGGTTTTTTTCTTACTTTAACTCCAGGTATGAAATATCTCCCGACACAGCTATCACGTAAACAATGCTCTGATGCAGGGATGTCAGCTAGCCTTATCCTGCTACTTGTCGGTATATTTGCAGACAGGATCCTGTTTTATCAGCTGGCTGTTCCGGCATTGGTGATCAACATGACCTTCCCCAGGTTTTATTACCCATTCGCCATTATCTGGTTTGGCCTGGCAGGGTTGATGGGAGATGTTGTTTCCAGAATACTGTTAAGTATAGTTTATATTGTACTTGTCTTGCCAGTTGGATTTATCAGGAAGCTGGCAGGCAAGGATTCAATGAATTTAAAGGAGTTCAGGAAAACGGATTCATCAGTCATGATCAAGAGGGATCACATTTATTCCCCGGCTGATCTTGAAAAACCTTTTTAATAATAATTAGATGGAATTTCTAAAAGACCTATGGGATTTTCTTCGCACCAGGAAAAAATACTGGATGATACCATTGATCATTATACTGATCATACTCGGTGCAGTGATTGTTCTATCCAGTGGTTCTGCAATAGCTCCTTTTATTTACACGCTGTTTTAATCCACTCCTAAATGTCGGGCACCATTCTTGGCATCTCCGCTTTTTATCATGATAGTGCCGCTGCCATTATTACTGACGGAACGATAATTGCTGCCGCGCAGGAGGAAAGGTTTACCAGGAAAAAACATGATTCTTCCTTTCCGGTTCATGCTATTGAATTTGTCCTTGAAGCAGCAGGAACCTCATTCAACGACCTGGAAGCCATAGCATTCTATGACAAACCTTATATTAAATTCGAGCGTTTAATTGAAACCTACCACGCTTTTGTTCCCCGAGGATTAAAAAGTTTCCTTTCAGCCATCCCGGTCTGGATAAAGGAGAAGATCTTCATGAAAAAACTCATCCGGGATGAATTGCGGAATTTTGGAACTGCCCGTCCCCCGCTTCTCTTCCCTGAACATCATCTCTCGCATGCGGCTTCCGCCTTCTTCCCTTCCGCTTTTCAGGAAGCAGCCATACTCACCCTTGATGGAGTAGGTGAATGGGCAACCAGTACCATTTGCTCCGGAAGTAATAACCAGATCAGGATACTGGAAGAAATGCATTTTCCACATTCATTGGGACTATTGTATTCAGCATTTACCTATTACTGCGGTTTCAGGGTGAACAGCGGGGAATACAAGTTAATGGGATTGGCTCCCTATGGTGATCCGGAGTCAGGCCGTACCAAAGAATTTAAAAAGAAAATACTCGATCACATGCTGGACCTCCGTCCGGATGGATCCCTCCTTCTGGACATGAAATATTTCAATTTTGCGACAGATTTGCGCATGTGCAATGACCAAAAGTGGACCAGGTTATTCGGTTTTCCTCCCAGAAAACCCGAATCGGAATTAAGCCAGGAATACATGGACCTGGCCCTGGCGATCCAGGAGATCCTGGAAGATATTGTACTCCGCCTTTCCAGAAAAGCAAAAGAACTAACAGGTTGCGACAATCTTGTAATGGCAGGGGGAGTTGCCCTGAACAGTGTAGCCAACGGTAAGCTGTTACGATCAGGCCTGTTCAAGGAAATCTGGATACAGCCGGCTGCTGGTGATGCTGGTGGAGCTATTGGGGCGGCCCTGGCAGCCTGGCACATATGGAAAGGAAAGGAGAGAATTCCAGCAGCCGGACCTGATGCCATGAATGGTAGCTTTCTTGGACCCGCTTTCAAGGACGTTCAGATACTGTCTGTCGCAAGAAAATATGATGCACCCTATGTTCACTACCCGTATTTTAATGAATTATGCCGCACAGTATCTGAAAAGTTGAACCGGGGGTATGTAGTTGGATGGTTCCAGGGCAGGATGGAATTCGGTCCCAGGGCACTGGGCAACAGGAGCATACTGGGAGATGCGAGGAATCCTGACATGCAAAAGAAAATGAACCTGATGATCAAATTCAGGGAAGGTTTCCGTCCCTTTGCACCTTCAGTTCTGGAAGAGGATATTCAGGAATATTTTGATCTCGACAGACCCTCTCCCTACATGCTGCTGGTGATACCTGTCAAAAAGGAAAGGCTAAAGCCCCTGCCCGCGGGATACCATCAGCTTCCGCTTCGCGAAAAGCTCTATATTATCAGGTCTGATATCCCGGCCATCACGCATATAGATTATTCTGCCCGGGTACAGTCAGTGAATAAACAAACCAATAGGAGATATTGGGAACTGATCAATGAGTTCAAAAAGCTGACCCGATACAGCGTGATCGTAAATACTAGCTTCAATGTCAGGGGAGAACCCATCGTCTGTACGCCTGAAGATGCCTACCGCTGTTTCATGAGAACCAATATGGATTACCTGGTCCTGGGAGACTACCTGTTCGACAAAAAGAAACAGAAGAAATTATTTGACATGGAAGTCATTGAGGAGTTTGGCCTTGATTAATCTCCTGCAAAAATACCGTTGTTTTGATCATCACATGACCATTATTATTTATCCACTTCTGCAGGAAAACCCACAGATTGGGCTAATACTGCAACCTTGTCTGTCCCCAGCTGCAATATCTCCTGCAATTTTTCACCATCAAATGATCCCCGCACCACACAAGATAATCCCTCAGAAGCACAAAAAAGATAAACATTCTGTGCAATGAATGCCGCGTTAACACATGCGGCATTTATCAGGGCTTCCCCCCAGTTTGCTGCACTGTCCCCTTTAGCTACATACACCAGGTTCAGGGCTGCACTTTTCACGTAATCCTGTGTACCGGTCTCTGCCCTTATATCCTTTTTCGTTACCAGTATCAGTGATTGATTTTTTGCGTCATAGGTGTATAGTCCCTCAGCCAGGGCACAGTAAAGGACCGTATTTTGTTCGTTATGAGAAGAAGGGGCGGTTCGTCTGCCATCTTCTGATCTGTTGATACCCCATGCAGCCCATAATAGGTTTGACAGTATTTGCTTTGATAAGGATTTTTCAGAGTAAGAGCGAGCAGACTGCCTTTTACTCAAAGCTTCCATCAATGGCATACCGCCTTCAATTTGGGGAGCAGGCAATGAGATATCCTGTGCGTGTAATCCTATGCTTAAAATAAGGCCGCCAATAATAGAAAGGAATGATTTCATGATGTTGTCGATTTTTTAGTTAATGAATAGTCTGGATTAATATTATTGATTTTTTTGTTGAAGAAGTTTCCGGTTATTATCACTCGATCTGAGGTTTTTCAGGATGGCTCCTTCCCCGTTTACCAGTTCAATGGCTGCCAGTCCGAGCCTGGCAGAAGTGCCAAAAAACCTGTCAATGGTGAGATTTGAGAATTCGGTACAATAGATGGCATGGCTCATATAGTCAGGCAGGTCTTCCGCCCAACTCACATTAAATCCTGATATTTTTAATCCTTCTGTATGCTGGCTGTACAGGGCCGGGATGTCGTGCTTGAATACACCGAGGTCTGTAGTGTACACAGGTCTCAGGTCAAAGTTTCCCCCATAATCAGTACTATGTTTTCCTGCCTTCATATGGATGGATACATTCTCAAGAAGAACATTCTGTACAGGCGATTCTTTCGTTCCATATATGACTATTCCGCTTTCACTTTCTGCTATAATGTTCCTGAAACGAATGTTTTTTACCGGTCCAGCAGGTACTTCAGGATCCTGTTTAATGGCTGACACGTGAATGGGCTCTCCATTGCCCCACCAATGTCCTGAATGCAGTCGGTTCTGGATGGTAATATTACTGAACAGGATATTCTCGATACTTCCTGCATCACGCGAAAAGACGCCAAGTCCCCTGTTCGATTCATATATCACCAGGTTGGAAAAGACACAATTCCTGATGGGATTAACCCCGTAGCCTACCCGGATCCCAGCGGAACGTGATTGCAGGATACAGTTGGTGACTGTTACATTCTCTGCATACCCAGTTTTATTCCCAAATTCCCTTGCAGTATAATCCAGTCGTGTATTAACGTCCCCCCCAACCTCCACATCAGTTCCGAAACCCGTTACAATAATGGCATCATCACCCGCACGGATGTCACAATCCGAGATCCTTACATTCCTTGATGTAGTACAGTGTATGCCGTCACTGTTTGGAATTAAAAGGTTATTATGGATGGAGATCCCGGTAACAATTATATCATCACAATCCGCGATCCGGAAGGTCCATACGGGTGAATCACGAAAGGTAACATCCTTTACAGCTACCTGCTCACATTGAAGCAGTAGCACCATCATTCCCGGGCGGATTTCATATCCAATAGGACCATCTGCCGGGACAGATGTAGCAGGCATGTAATTCATTCCCTGGCGTGTGACTTTCCTGTCAAAATCCTGACCCATATGGGATCTCTCAGCAATATGAAAGCTGGTTCCCCTCCCGTCTATCTCCCCTTCACCGGAAATTGAAATTCCCTTTGCCTGGCAGGCATAAATCAATCCGTGTCTCCGGTCACCGATGCGGTAATCAGCAGTATCCAGGCTGCCCAAAATTTTTGCTCCCTGTTCCAGGTAGAGGTTCACGCCGGATTTAAGTATGATGGTTCCGGTAACAAATTCTCCCGGAGGGATTACCACCCTGCCTCCTCCTCCCTTATGGCAGTCGTCTATAGCTTTTTGTATGGCCGGGGTGTTAATAGTCTTACCATCATTCTTTGCTCCATAAGATGATATATTGTATTCGTAAGCATATCGTTGACAAGCACTTATTATTACCAGTGCCAGGAGGATGAAATAATTCCGTCTATACATTGAATTTGGTTTTATGAATGATATATCCTGGAAACCTTGGCTTTATTTCCGAACGCCTAACTTAATTAATCCTGAAACAAGGCCGTTTAACCTTTCCTGCTGATTCTCCTTTGGATGTGTACAGATCTTCTCAATTCCGGGCACTTTCTTATTTACTGCCTTAAGAAATTCATACGTCGTGATCTCACTGTTGGGTTCTATTGTAAGATCATCAAATAAACGGCTATCCAGTACGTCATTATAGGCCTGTTTGGAGGGAGACGGAGTAAGCTGGGCCAATACATCTTTGCATTTTCCATCAGGCAGCAGGTGCTTACATCCCTCACAAATATCATCAGCGTTCAGGACGAGTTTTATCTTCGAATCCAGATTTGATAACAATCCGGGCGCCACAATGTGCAGGGAATGACCATAATGGTGTGGTTGATATTCTCTACCATTTCCATAACCGGAGATAATATCTAAAATATGGTGAGGCCTTAACTGCAAGGTAAATATTAATCCGGAAAACCAGGGCGATCAAGCCCTCCAGGGTCTTCTGCGGTCTGTTTTCAATGATTCATCGTCCAGGATCTCCAGCACCAGGTTGACATCTTCAACAACCTGGAAATCATACATGCCTACACAGATAAAATCAGCTCCCCCTTTAAAGGCATAAGGAAAACCTACTTCAGGAAGGATGGCTCCTGCTGCAAGCGTCTTGAAACCAATCCAAGGTTCTTCCAGGTTCTCCATAAAGGCTACGGTTTCATCCGGTTTAGTACACCAGATATTGTCCATTTCCAACTCGGGTGTGGCCGACCAGTAATTCACATGATGAATGGTTTTTACCCAGAAATCTGGCTTAATGCCTGCTTCCACACATGCCTGGATGGTCTCAAGATTATGTCCTCCTATTCCACCAGGGATACCATGCTTTCTGATAATTTCAACACATTCTCCCAATTCGTCGACCCTTCCGTCAATGACAAACTGGTCTGCTATGCCGCCCTGGACATAGCATGCATGGGCTCCGCCCTCAATGGAAAGTTCTATTCCCTTATAAGGATCCATCTGGTAACCACAGTCTGAGATGAAGTTGATTTCACCCCCCTGTGTCCGCCAGTACTTATTGATCACCCTGTTAAGTTGCGGATTGGTCAATATGGTATTGATACCACAGGCTTCAGCGATTTTAAAAGTTTCAAATATTTTCTGGTCATGATGGTAGGCCTTGACCAGTTTATTGACATACATCAGATCCCTGGAGTGCGCCCATCCCCCCATCAGGTTTCCCCCGGCGATCATCCTGCTGATTTCAAGGTCGCCAATTTTTCCCTTAGGAAGGGTTCCCTTCAGGTCTTTCAATGATGAGAAGCTGAAGCTTTTAATGGTTGCACCGCTGCTTGAGTCAGGCTGGTTGGTGTTGGCCTGCAATATCCTTTCTTCAAAACTGTCCCACTTTTGCTTACGTATGGCCGCATAGGTAAAGGCCCCCAGCACGGGCAGTGTGGCCAGGTGTCTTAACATATCCCGGCGTCCATTGGGTTTGCCATCATCTGATCCAGGTTCCCCGACCGTTTGTTTAACCGGTACAGGATCTGGTTTGGGTTTATGTGCCTTGAGCCTGATGGCTCTCAGCAACCCATCCAATCCTATGAAGTGACCTGTAGGTATCAGCAACAGAACGACAAGTGCTATCAGTTCGATAAGGTTCTTGTCAATCCAGACATAATGTCCTTCGAGATAAGCTCCTGTAGATGAGATAAACGGCGGATTGGCTGTGTAGTAGAATGCCAGCAGTACAATGCCTCCAATGGCGGCATATCGGGATAACATCCCCAGCATCAGTCCCAGTCCCACAAGGATGAGTCCCCAGATATTAATAACATCCACGACCTGCAGGACACCAGGATGTGCCGCGATCCAGTGGAACAATCCTGCAAACATCCACCTGGATTCCAGGAGGTAGCTGGCCGATGTCCAACCTGAACTTGTAAGTTTTACAATACCCTCATAAAGGAAATGCCATCCTATGGCGATCCTCAGGATGGTCAGTACCCAAAGGCTGAGGCTATTTAACCTGTTAACAGTGATGCCTGAATTATTCAAATCTCTGCGTTTTAGTGATCATCAATGATATCGCACTCAATTTACGCATTTATTTGATAATTGTTACCCTTACAGTATATTCAACTGATTTATTATCAGCTTCCAATGTGTAGGTAACCGGATTGGAAAAGTCATTCACTGTGACCCCATTTGTCTGCTCCACATCTCCGATCTTAACGGTGGGGTTATGACCGGTGGTAACAAAACTGGCAACCAGGGAATCAATTGGTGTGCCTGGCAACACATTGACAGTGAGATTGTGTCCGGAGATGGTCGCATACACGGGTGGTACCAGCTGTTCAAATCCAAAGCTAAGGAACCCGATTTCCTCCTCGACAGTTACCGTATAGGTCCTGGTGGATTCATCTTCTGCCGTAACAACATATTCAACCGGATCGGTAAAATCATTCCTTGAACCGTCGCTGACCTGTACGACTCCATTTACAGTAACTACCGCTAATTCTGAAGAGGTTTCAAACATGGCCCTCAACTTTGTGAAATCAGTGTCACCGGGAGGCATGGTAACCTGGATGTTATTTTCTTCAAACACCCCCGAGATTCTATTAATACTGAAGGATGTAAACTCTTTTGCAGTATCCGGTACCGCAAAAACATGTGCTATATAAGTCGTTTTATCACCGGTTTGAGCGGTGATGACAAACTCAACCGGATTGGTAAAATCGTTGGCTGTCTTCCCGGTTAACTGTTCCACCCCATCGACAGTAACAACGGCGAATTTGGATGATGTTTTAAAGGTTGCCTTGAGCCTGGTAAAATCTGTGCTATAAGGAACCTCCATAAATATGTCCTGACCTTCTATTGTGCCGGCAACTTTCGGGCTCCTGAAACCGAACTCCAGGAATTCAGCCCGGTTATCTGTGATGTTGACAACCAGAGAATCCACATCCTCAAAAACATCCTCTCCATTATTCCCGTAACTGGTTGCAACCATGGCAACGGTAAAGGTTCCAGGTTCAGGATAGGAGTAACTCCAAGGTGTCTTGTCAAATTTAACACCGGCATCTGTACCGTAATTGGCATATGAATGGTACTGGTCACCTGTCCAGATGCTGAAGGCTTTTCCCTCTCCACAGTTGCTAAAGGTAACAGGTTCTCCAACATTGGCCTCTGTTACATCAACGGTAAAACATGCTCTGGGTTTATTGATATCCTCTTTTTCACATCCCCAGATAATAAGAATGGAAAGAATGGGGATAAATACGTATAGGATCCTGTCTCTATTCATTTTCTTAGGTATTTTAGATTTAATTAATAACCAGGATTTTGTCTCAGCAATCCATCATTCAGGTCAATCTCCCTTTGAGGAATCGGGTATACTTCGTTCTTGTTAGGCGTAAATCCAGGCATGTATTGTGTGATATCGGCTATCCAACCTGATTTGCTCCATCTGACCAGGTCAATGAATCGCTGGATCTCAAATCCCATCTCTACCCTTCTTTCATGCATGATGGCCTGCCTTATATCCCAGCCCCTCTGGGTCATCAGATCCTGTACATCGCCCATGCCGACACGTGAACGGATCTGGTTCACGAGTGACTCGGGTGTTTCGCCCAACGCGCTGCTTGCTCCGTTTGCCAGGGCTTCGGCATACAGCAGCAACACATCGGCATATCTTAAAATCCGCCAGTTATTTGGAAAATCAATGTTCTGTCCATCATAGTGGATGGGGAAAATGGTCTTTTTAATAGTATAACCGGTATGAAGAGCCATTGTCGATGGGTCAAACGGGAACATATAAAGATCCCTGTCTTCGCGCATGTCACATATTTCACCCCTTTGCCAGACAGAGGCATATTTCCTGACATCGAAGTCCAGTCCGTCTGGTCCGGAACTTTCGAATTCATTCAGAAAATCCTGTGTGGGTACCATGTTCCTCCATCCACTGGCAAATCCATTTGAATTTAATACCTGTGCCCGGTGAGAAGTTGTAGCACCCCAGTGGAGGTAGGGATTCCATAATGTATGTGAAGAGAACTGGACCTCGAACAATGATTCCTTGTTGTTTTCGCCTCCCTGTATGGTGGTAACTCCTCCGTATCCGTCAGGATAGGGAAGTTCAGTAAAGACAGACATATAAGCATTGAAATAACCTGTACTGTCCTGGCTGAGGGGCTGGATCAGGCCGTAATTACCGGAATTAATTACCCATTCAAATTGTTCCGACGCCTTCTGCCAGTAATTTTCGGAAGGATTTTCATCAT
>Ga0255055_10002236_pt1 | contig 13788 bp, 8 predicted proteins | sample JV7_2_27_MG_FD_188633 | JGI IMG/M metagenome (GOLD analysis project Ga0255055, IMG submission 188633) | Seawater microbial communities from Jervis Inlet, British Columbia, Canada - JV7_2_27 | ecosystem: Environmental > Aquatic > Marine > Inlet | place: Canada: British Columbia | collected...
CAGGAGGTAGCGATCCCCGGACGTCTTGAAGCTTCTCGGACACGATCTGGCGCGCGCGGTAGATGTCGATCCCCCAATTGAACTCGACCCAGATAACGGCGATCCCAACCGCCGTGGAGGAGCGAACGCGGCGAACACCCGATGCGCCGTTGAGCGCCGTCTCGATGGGGAACGTGACCAGTGTCTCCACCTCCTCGGGAGCCATCCCGTGGGCTTCGGTGATGACGCTGACCGTGGGAGCCGTCAGATCGGGGAAGACGTCCACGGGCATGCGGATCGCTTCGATGGCGCCCCAAGCGAGCAGAATTCCAGCGCCGAGAATGACGAAGAGCCGATTTTGCAGCGACCAGCGGATGATCCCGTCGAACATGGTGACCTCAGTGCCCGTGCCCGTGCGCCGGAGCCGCTGTGGCGGACGCAGCGAGCTTCACCATGAAGGCGCCGCGGACGACCACTCGCTCACCCGATCGCACCCCCTGGACCACCTCGACGTAGCCGCCGTCACGGATGCCGAGCTGCACGATGCGCCGCTCGAAGGTCTCCCCCCCGGTTTGGATGTAGGCGACCTCTCGACCGCCGTCGTTGATCACGGCTGCTGCCGGGATAGCGACCGCTGTGACCGGCGCCCCGGTCAGCACATGGACGCGGGCGAACATGCCCACACGCAGGCGACGCTCGGGGTTGTCGATCCCGAAGATGAGCGGGACGGTCCTGGTTCGTGCATCCACGAGGCCACCCGAGGTCACGACCCGATCGGCCGCAACCTCAAAGGGCTCATCGAAACCTTCGACCTCGAACCAGGCTCCTGAGGGTTGCTCTATGCGCCCGATGTTCGCCTCCGGCACGCGGACCTCGAGCCAGAGCCGCTCGAGGTCGACGATGTGGAACATCTCCCGACCCTCTTCGAGGAACATCCCCGGGGCTACATCGGCCGCAACGAGGGTTCCGCTGATGGGAGCGCGGGCCGTGATTATCCCCGCGGCGGACTCACCCGCTGAGGCGCGTTGAACCCGTCTGTGCTGCCGCAGACGACGCTGGGCAGCTGTGAGTTCGGCCTGGGCCCGCGCCTCATCGCGCCTCGCGGCGATCACACGCCGCTCCGGGACGGCGCCGTCCCCGAAGAGCCCCTCGAGCCTCTCCCGTTCTCTCCGGGTGTGTTCCACGTCCAGGTCAGCCCGGACCACCGCGAGGTCGAGTGAAGCGTGGTCCGTCTCACCACTGGGTCGCGGAGCCAAGGTGACCAGGACCTGGTCCTGTTCGACCTGCAAGCCGATACGCGGGAATGCATCTCCAGCCGTCACCAGACGCCCGGTCACAGGCGCGGTGATGTGCACCTCACCATCGGCTCTCGCGCGCAGCGTCCCGCTCACAGCGAGCGACGGACGCAGGACTCGCTCGACCACCTCCTCGGTTGCGAAGTCGATCGCCCACTGCTGCTCCTTGAGAAACGAGATCCCTGCACCGCTCTCGCCCTCGTCGTGCGACGCGGCCCGTGCGGCGGCATCCCCGTCGGCGAACACGGCCACCACGCCCAGGTCATGCAGGTCGGCCAGGGCGTCCGATTCCAGACGCAATGAGAGACGACGTGAGCCGCTCTGCTGCGGTCGTGCCACGGGCCGGAAGATGCCGGGCACGCTCGGCCCTGAAACAGTGAAACGCTCTTCTGCGGCCCCTCCGCCCGAGAGAGCCACGACGACGCGACCCACATCGACGGGCCGGAAATCGGAGAGTCGCGTCAAGTGCGCCGCAAAGGCTGACTCCTCCCCCACCACCAGGGCCGGGAACTCGACGAAGAGCTCCGTCTCTTCGGCATAGTGGGTGATGGCCTCCGTGCCCCTGCCGTGTCCGTTACCGTGCGCTTCGCCATGCGGCAGAGCTCCCTCTGGATGATCGCCGGCGTAACAGGCCAGGAGCAGCGCCAGGAACGAAGCAGTGATCGCCGGAATAAGGGTTCTCATGGGGCGTTGCCTCCGGTGACGAGATCCAGCTCGATGCGAGCGCGGCGGGTGGTGAACTCGAGATCGAGCGCGCTCATCTCGTCATCGAACGCACCACGGTAGGCATCGAGCAGCTCGAGGATGCCCAGCTCGTCGCCGACATAGCCGGCCTCCGCGGTCCGAATCAGCGCGACAGATTCGCCCACCGCGTCTCGGCGAAACCGCTGTGCGGCCTGGATCATGCGGGTGAGCTCGGCCACACGACCACGCATCTCCCCCCGCGCCTCCGTCAGAGCCAGCTCCCGCCGCCCACGGGCAAGGCGCGCCTCCGAGGCCGCTCGGAGCACCTCGTCCTGGTTGCGGTCGAACAGCGGCACGGACAACGCGGCCATGGCGACGTAGCCGTCTGAACGGTCGGTTTCCAGGTCGAGGCCCGTCCAGCCCACCTTGAACCCCAGCTCCGGCACCCACCAGCGCGAGGCTGCCTTGCCGTCGACGACGGCAGCCTCGAGTTCTGCACTGAGAGCCAAGATGTCCGGGCGAATCTCGATCCGCGCAGCGAGCTGCTCGGCGGGCTGCGGGACGTCGGGGAGCAAGGCTCCGGAGAGCTGTGGCGGGCTGCTACTCGACGGGCTCGTGTCCCCGACGAGCGCTGCCAGCCGTGCCCAAGCCCGGTCGGCCTCGGACCGGTGCACCGCCAGCCGACCGCGAGAGTTCGCGAGTTCTCTCTGGAGGCGGCGGCGGTCATAGGCCGAGGCGTCACCCGCGGCCTCCCGGCGCGATACGGTCGCAAGCGCTCCCTCGATTCGCTCCACCCAAACGCGGATCGCGCCCACCCGAAGCTGGGCGGCCAGGAGCTCGTGAAATCGCAGCCTTACCTCGGCCTCGATCTCCATACGACGGGCTTGCCCTCCATGGGCGGTGGCTCGCGCACGGTGCCCGGCAGCGGCGCTTCGCAGAGTTCGCCGCCCGGATAGATCGAAGCGTTGGGAAATCGTCAGGTAATCCTGCGCCGCGCCCTGCGCTCCGAAGGTCTGTTCGCGGTCGTACGCGATCTCCGGCTGCGGCCAGAGGCTCTCACGAATCGCCTCGGATCGAGCGATGCCAACCGCTGCCTCGGTCAGGTCCGCAAGTGCGGGACGCGCCAGCGCTCGGCGCACTGCCTCCTCCTCCGTCAGAACGGAAGCGAGGGGAGCATCCTGAGCCACGGCCAACGCCGGCGCAAAGACTACCGCGGTAAAGGGGAGGAGAAGCAGCACCGCAAGAAACCGACCAGCGATCGGTCTATCGGGCACGCACACTTCGGTTGCGAGGTCGAAAAGCATGGCCGGCTTTACCTTGCGAGCAGCCCGAGAATCGTCTCGGTCACGTGGTGAAGCGGCTCGGCGAGCAACAGCAGCAGCGCACCCACGGCCTGTCGGTGTCTCAAAGGGAAGTGGGGTAGTGCGCCACAGACGCCCAGGGGCCTGCAAGGGGGCACCGCCCAGTGATTTCAGACGCATACGCTGTCTTCCGTTCTGGCTTCGCCAGGACTCGGTTCTGGTCGAAGGCAGATGAGCGAGGGCCTTAAGCCGCAGCCGTTTGCGCCATGCCAGCTAGGATCGAAATCCCAGAGGCAGTGCGCGGTGGGCGTGCTTGGCGGCGACGCGCGAACTTCAGCTATTGGAATGCGCACCGGTCACGCGCTGGAGCGCGTTCGGTCGCGGCTCAACGCGTCGGAGGGGCTCTCGGGCGTGGTAGCAGTTGGTGGCCGGGACTCCCTTGCGGAGGGGCTCCGACATCGACGAGCCGCCCAGTGGCCTGCGTAGGCAGGTCGAATCGAATGTCGTTGCTAATCAGCGCCAAAACTCTGAGCGGTATCCTACGCGGGACGGTGTTCGTAGCACTGAATTCGGAGTGCGAGTGCCTGTGCGAATGATCAGTCTCAAGGCCCGCCGGCCCGTGTACGGGGGGGTGGCCCGGTAGGACATGGTGACCAGGGTTGACCTCGCCTCCGTGCGGGTGCTCGAGGTGATGGTGCGTGATCGCGTGACCAACCGCCGAGGCGGGGATCGCCAAGCCCGAAAGCAGGAGGATCAGAGCGGCTCGGCGCGAAGACGAAGCGACCATCATCCCGCAGGGTACCTCCACTACTTCGGAATTGAAAGAGAGCAACAGGCGATGGGTCGGAAGAGAGGGAGCCACGCCCCGGGATCGGAGTATGATCTGCCAGCCCCTGTCGGAAGTACGAGCCCAAGACGGCACGCTTCTCGGGGAGGCTCCTTCGTCCACGGTCACGTCAATCTGGTGAATCTCGATGTGAGCAGCGTCGATCTACCGCTTCTCGATTCGCTTCCGGGCTCAGGTCAGCAGCTCCCACGAGCCATCGGCAGGCCCCCGTAGGAGTGCGGCGCGAAGCCTGAGATTGTCTGCATCGCGAATCCAACGGACCGCAGAGGACCGCCCTCGTCGCTGCATGGAGCGTAGTCAACCCTGCGGGATCAGGGGGATTGCGGCGTTTCATGGGCAGTGCCCGAATGGTGAGCTTGAAATGGTGAGCTTGAATGGAGGTCTGGGGTGACCGATACTCCCCATCCGTGAGGATGGGAGTTGTCAAGAGATCGGTCCCCCGCCTTCTGGCGCTGACGGCGATGGTACTGACCCTCGGCTTCGCCGGCGCCGAGGAGGGCGTCGTCCTGTGCTTTGGAGGCGACGGCCATGTCGCCATCGAGGCAACTGGGCCGGAGGGCTGTTCCGAGGGCGGGCAGGCTAGTCCTTACGCAGCATCCGCCATTGCGGTTCCGATCTCGTTCTCCCATTGCGGCCCCTGTGTCGATGTGGCACTCGCCGCGTCCTCGGCAAGCGAGGGCGTCATAGTCGCCAAGCGACCCGCCCCGCCCCCGGCCGCAATTCCGATCGCGGGCATCGCACCGCCAGTCCCGCGCTTGCGTTTCTCGGATGCGTATCGGCCCACGACTGGCTTCATCTCCGAGAAGGCTCACACAGTAGTCATCCGCTGTTGAGCCCACGGCGCGTTCCGCGCCCTGACCCGGATTCACCGTTCTTTTGTTCGGGTTCGCGCTCCCCCTGCGGGAGCGGGCTTGCGCGCTGCGTTGGCAGCGCAGACGGAGAGAGGTCATGTCCTCCAACGAGGGGTTTCGCCGCAGGCGACGCGCTTTCGTCGCGGACGCTCTGCTGGCAGTTCATTGGAATGGCGGTAAAGAGCAGACTGAGTGTCAGACTGAATCGGGAAGACGATCTTGTGCGGTGCGCGCCGGACGAGGGCTAATCTTGGTAGTGCTGAGTTTGGGCATCTGTGCCTGTGCTGCGCGCCCTCCCGGGCTGGAGGCACCCTCGCCGCGCGCCCTTGGTAGCGACCTTCGGGTCTATGAGGCTCCGAAGGATCTTGCCGTGAGTGGGCCGGTGGCGGAGTTCAAAGAACCGCGTGGCTCGCTGACACTCCGAGAGGCGCTTTCGTTTGCGCTCCTGAACAACCCCGAGCTTGCGGCGTTCTCATGGGAAATCCGGGCGCGGGAAGCGCAGGAGCTTCAGGCGGGGCTTCGCCCGAACCCGGAGTTCGGGGTGGAAGTGGAGAATTTCGGCGGCTCTGGGTCACTAAGCGGTTTCGAGGGAAGCGAGGCGACGATCTGGCTTGGGCAATTGATCGAGCTAGGGGGAAAGCGTTCAAAGAGAGCGCAAGTAGCGAGCCTGGAACGAGGCCTGGCGAGCTGGGACTACGAATCGCGCCGCATGGATGTGTTTGCGGAGGTCGCGAAGTCGTTCTTTGCGGTGCTTGCAGCGCAGGAACGGGTAGCACTTGCCGAGAGTCTTTCCCGCATCGCTGAGCGCGCTACAGAGAGGGTGGCAGAGCGGGTTCGGGCCGGAGCAGCTTCCTCAGTGGACCGGACTCGCGCGCAGGTGGCTTTCGCAACAGCCACCCTTGAGAGGAACGGCGTCACCCGCGCGCTTGCGATCGCTCGGAACCGCCTCGCGGCTCTCTGGGGCGCTCCAGAGGCAACCTTCTCCGAGGCCGTGGGAGAGCTGGAGGAGGTGCGGACCCCGCCCTCCCTGACGGATCTGATGCAACGGGTCGGGAACAATCCTGAACTTGCACGGTGGGTGTACGAGCTGGAGCAGCGCCGGGCTGCTGTCGCGGCTGAAAAGGCGAATGGAATCCCGAATGTGCTCATTGCTGGAGGCTTTCGACGCCTGAACGACGAGGACAACAATGCCTTCGTAACCGCAGTGAGTGTCCCTCTTCCCCTGTTCGATCGGAACCAAGGAGCTACTCAGGCCGCACGCTATCGGCTTGCGAAGGCGAGGCACGAACTCCGAGCGGAGGAAGTGGCTGTCCGCAATGCGTTGGCGGAAGGGTACGAGCTGCTGGCGGCTGCCTTTGAGGAGGTCGTCTCCTTGCGCGATCACGTGCTCCCGCTGGCAGCGGAAGCTCTTCAGAGTGCCGAGAATGCCTATCTCCGGGGGCGCTTTCGCTATCTCGAAGTGCTCGATACGCAGCGCACCTTGTTCGAGCTTCGGGGTCGCTATGTCGCGGCCCTTACCGCTTATCACTCAGCGGCAGCGGATGTTGAGCGATTGATCGGAGAGCCACTCGATGCCGCTACGCCGACAGGCGGGAGACCCTGACATGGGATGGACCGCAATGAGAGCGCGGATATCGAAGGGATGCGCCGCCGTGTGCTTTGCAGTTGTGCTTGTCCTCTGCGTCCTTGCCTGCGAGGGCGAAGACGAGGCTCTTCACGGACAGGAGCGCCACAGCGACCGCCAGGAGGCCGCTGGGCACGACGAGCATGAGGGCGAGCAGACGGCCCGCCTCAGCGAGGCCCAGATGGCCGAGTTTGGAATCGAAATCGAGCGGGCCGGTCCTGGGCCCATCGAGAATTTCGTTGAACTCCCCGGCGAGGTGCAGCCGAACGCAGACCGCCTAGCACATCTGGTTCCCCGGTTCGAAGGTATCGTCACGAAGGTCCACAAGCGTGTTGGGGATTCGGTCGCGAAGGGAGACGTACTCGCGATTATCGAGAGCAGCGAGAGTCTCGCTCCCTACGAGCTGAAGACGCTGATCGCTGGCACCGTGATCGCGAGGCACATCACTCGCGGCGAGGCCGTGGCCCGAGAGACCGAGGCGTTTGTGGTGGCGGACCTGGGCAGCGTCTGGGTGGACTTCAGCGTCTATCAGAGGGACCTGACGCGTGTGAGCGTCGGTCAAGTCGTCTCAATCTCCGCAGGGCGTGGAATTGCCGAGGCCGTTGGCAACATCTCCTACATCACCCCGATCGTAGACGAAGCGACGCGCACAGCGACGGCGCGGGTGGTGCTTCCCAATCCCGACGGAAGCTGGATGCCCGGGATGTTCGTGACAGGCATCGTCACGATAGAGAGGGCGCAGGCCCAAGTCGCCGTCCCGCACAGTGCAGTGCAGACAGTCGCTCAGAACACGATCGTCTTCGTCCCAGCCGAGGACGGCCTTGAGCCTCGTTCCGTCGTCATCGGGCGACGCGACCGCGACCTCATCGAGATTCTCGACGGACTCGCGCCAGGAGATCGTTTCGTCTCCCAAGGTAGCTTCATCTTGAAGTCCGAACTGGAAAAGGAGGGCTTCGAGGCGGGCCACGGGCACTAGGCGTGCCCCGACTGCGGCCAGGAGCGGTTTCCCCATGATAAACAGAATCCTCGAGGGTGCCCTCAAGCAGCCCTTTCTCGTCGTGGTATTCGCCATATGCGTCGTTGCTTATGGGCTCTACTCCACGTTACGGCTGAATGTCGATGCCTTCCCGGATGTGACGAATATCCAAGTTCAGATCAATACTGCGGCAGTCGGCCTCGCTGCCGTAGAAGTCGAGCAGCTCATTACCTTCCCGATTGAGTCGGTGATGAACGGGCTCCCGGATGTGACTGAGGTTCGGTCGATCTCGAAGACCGCGCTCTCGGTGGTTACTGTTGTCTTTCACGACGACGTGGATATCTATTTTGCCCGACAACTCGTGCTCGAACGACTTCAGCTAGCGAAGGAGCGGATACCTGAGGGACTCGGCGAGCCTGAGATGGGGCCGATCACGACAGGGCTGGGCCAGATCTACAAGTACATTCTTGTCGGCGACAGCAAGACCGCGATGGAGCTGCGCACCCTGAACGACTGGCTCGTCAAGTTCCAGCTCCGCACTGTGCCCGGTGTCACCGACGTGCTCAGTTTCGGCGGCGAGGTCCGGCAGTACCAAGTTCAGGTCAATCCGACGAAACTCCTGAAGTATGACCTGACGTTCGAAGATCTCCACGAGACGATCGAGGCTAACAACACGAATGCGGGCGGCTGGTACATCGAGGGAGACCAGCAGCAGCTCGTAGTTCGGGGTGAGGGGATGATTCGGGGTGGCAGGGAGGGCCTTGCCGATATCGAAAAGATCGTTCTCAAGTCCGTAGACGGTACGCCGGTCTATATCCGCGATGTGGCAGAGGTCGAGTACGGTAGCGAGATCCGTCAGGGTGCGGTCACCATGAACGGCGAGGGCGAGGTCGTCATGGGCATCGTACTCCAGCTCAAGGGGGCGAACACAAGGAACGTCATCGAAGGAGTACGAGGAAAGGTCGAAGAGATCCAAGCATCGCTGCCTGAAGGCGTAGCGATTGTCCCCGTATACGATCAGGCAGACTTGGTGGACAAGGCGATCTCGACCGTAACCAGGGCATTGGCCGAAGCCGGCGCTCTGATTGTGGTCGTGCTGTTTCTCTTCCTCTGGAACGTTCGCTCGACGCTCGTCGTTGTTTCTTCGGTCCCGCTGTCGATGCTGATCGCCTTCATCATGATGCGATGGTACGGCCTTTCGGCCAACTTGCAGTCCCTCGGTGGACTCGCGATCGGCATCGGGATGATGGTGGACGGTTCTGTGGTGATGGTTGAGAACACCGTGCGTCATCTCTCCGAGCCTAACGGCCGGGACGAGGCACTTCCGCAACGAGTTCTCCGGGCATCCAGGGAAGTGGCGAAACCGGTCTTCTTTGCGGTTCTCATCATCGTTGTCGTCTTCTTGCCGCTGTTTACGCTTCGCGGCGTTGAAGGCAAGCTCTTCAGCCCGATGGCTTTTACGATCGCTTTCGCGATGCTGGGGTCCCTCCTCGTGGCGCTAACCATTGTGCCGGTCTTGTCGGCGATCGTCTTCCGAGCCCGTCTGAGGGAGGGGGATGGCCCCGTGGTTGGCCCGCTCAAGACGATCTATCGACCAGCTCTGGCCTTCGCATTGGCGTGGCGGCCGGTGGTGATCGGTATCGCGCTACTTGCCTTGGCCGCTTCGCTCGTGACGCTTCCGTACCTGGGGACAGAGTTCGTGCCGGAGCTTGACGAGGGAACGATGAACATCCGGGTCACGATGAATCCCAGCATCGGATTGGAGGAGGCCAAGCGCATCGGAACTCGCCTGGAGCGGAGGCTGATGAAGTATCCCGAGGTGACCTATGCCTTCAGCCAGATCGGGCGAGCGGAAATCGGCGGCGATCCCGAGCCAATCGCGAACAATGAGATCTTCGTGGGCCTCAAGCCACAGGGGGAGTGGACGACCGCACATTCGCGCGAGAGCCTAATACGGGTGTTTGAAGAGAACTTGAGTGAGCACCCCGGTCTCCTGCTGAATTTCTCCCAGCCGATCGCCACGCGAGTAGACGAACTCCTGTCAGGCATCAAGGCCCAGATTGCGATCAAGTTGTTTGGGGATGATTTGGATGTGTTGGAAGCGAAGGGAAAGGAGATCCAGGCCATCGTCAAGACCATCCCGGGGGCCTCGGATGTTCAGATGGAGCAGATCAGCGGCGAGGCGCAGTTGGTCGTTCGGGCGGACCGAGACAAGCTGGCCCGGTACGGACTCAACGTGGCGCAGGTCATGGAGATCGTCTCGGCAGCGGTCGGTGGGGAGGCTGTCGCCGAAGTGATCGAGGGACAGAGACGTTTCGACGTCTACCTCAGAATGGCCGAGGGATACCGGAACAGTCCCGAGGCCATCGGGGATCTCTGGGTCTCGAATGAGGAGGGCACCCGGGTGCCCTTGTCCGAGGTCGCGGATATCCGGCTCGTGGAGGGGCCGCCCACGGTCAGCCGCGAGAACGCCCAGCGCCGCGTTGTTGTCCAATGCAACGTGCGCGGACGCGACATGGGCGGGTTCGTTGAGGAGGCCCGCAAGGCTGTCAAGGAGAGAGTCCAGCTTCCTCCCGGGTACTTCGTGACCTGGGGTGGGCAATTCGAAAACCAGCAACGCGCGCAGAGAACGTTGATGGTCGTGGTGCCCGTCTGTCTCGGTCTGATCTTCCTGCTTTTATACCTGTCATTCGGCTCGGTCAAGAATGCGTTTCTCATCATCCTCAACGTCCCCTTCGCGCTGATCGGCGGGATCTTTGCCCTCGCCGTGTCGGGCCAATACTTGAGCGTACCCTCTTCGGTGGGCTTCATCGCCCTCTTCGGCGTAGCAGTGCTCAACGGGGTCGTGATGGTGTCCTACTTCAATCAGCTAGTGCGAGAGGGCTCCACGCTTGAAGAGGCTGTAACGCAAGGAGCGATGCTACGCCTTCGTCCGGTTCTGATGACTGCCACAGTCGCCAGCCTGGGGCTCATCCCGCTGCTTCTTTCCACCGGGATCGGTTCGGAAGTGCAGCGCCCGCTGGCCACTGTCGTCGTCGGTGGCCTGTTCTCCTCGACCTTGTTGACCCTGCTCGTGCTTCCAGCACTCTACAAGTGGTTCGCGGTAGAGCCGGATTGAACCCAACCACAGGCTGGCGGAGGTTCTCGAAATCCCGAAGGAGGACGAGGACATGAAGACTCCGAAGACGTTGCTCGAGCTTCAGGCGATGTTCCCGGACGAGGAGGCCTGCTGGAAGCATCTCCGGCGCATGCGCTGGCCGCGGGGCTTCGTGTGCCCGCGCTGCGGTCATCGCAGGAGCTACCCGATCGAGGGGCGGCGTGTGGAGCAATGCCAGGCCTGCCGCTACCAGGTTTCGCTCACGGCCGGGACCGTCTTTCACAAGACCCGGGTTCCCCTGCAGATCTGGTTCCTCGGGATCTTCTTCGTGGCCCGCCGCAAGAAGGCCATCTCGGCTCTGCAATTCCAGCGGGATACGGGCTTGGGCAACTATCAGACCGCCTGGATGCTGCTGCACAAACTGCGTTCGAACCTGAAGCCCCGGGCGGGGTTTCGCCTGCGGGACCTCGTCGAGGCGGACAAGACGTATGCGGGAGCTTCGCGGGAGCGGGGGGGCGTCGGACGGCGCGTGGTGGGCAAGTCGATCGTGGGAATCGCCGTGGAACAGCGGGAGCATACGGCGGGCAAGGCCCGCTTGGCCGTCTTAGAGGCAGTCTCCTTCGACGATGTGGGCCCCTTTGTCCGCGGAGTCATCGATGGACACGACGCCACGATCCGAACCGATGGCTGGAAGGGCTACCTTCCTCTCGAGGTTGCGGGTGTGCCGCACGATCCCCAGACGCCGGGGAAGGATTTCGCTCGATCGGCCAAGAGCATGCCCTGGAGCCACACGGCCTTCTCCAATCTCAAGGCCTGGATCCGTGGCACCTTCCACGGAGTCAGCCGGAAGCACCTCCAGCGCTACTTGGATGAGTTCGTCTATCGCTTCGATCGCCGCTGGAAGGAGGAGGAGTTCTTCGGGTTCGTGCTGCGGCGCGCACTGGGGGGAGAATCGCTTCCGTATCACCGACTGGTTGCTGAGCAAGCCGGATAGGCACAGCCCGGACTATTCACGAAGCTGGCCGATCCGGCCAGCTTCGTGAATAGTCCGGGCTAGGAGTCTCCTCTTGATACATTGCAACCCGGCGAGAAGCGTGGGTTCGGGCCCGGGTCAGTCCGCGTAGATGGGGCTCGACCAGGCAACGCCGCCGTCGTCTTGGACGACGCGCAGGTAGACGTACTCGCCGGGCTGCAGACGGGGGATGGGTCGCACGCCGGACAGCTGACTCTGGCCCTCGCCCGGGACGCTCGCGATGCGGCCGCTGCGCACGAAGTCGATGTGCTCGATGGGCGCGGTTCCCACCACCTCGTACTCGAGCTGCTGGGTGGCGAGCGCCTCATCCTCTCCCTCTCCGGGTGTGGCTTCGTCCTCCGCCTTTGGTAACTGTGAGCCCATCAGGCGGCCGTCGACCTGCACGTGCAGGAAGATGCGCGGGCCGTTGGTGGCGTAGGTGTGGCGGGATCGCAGGGCCTGAAGGACGCCTTCTCGGGTGCGGGTTTCGGCCATGATGGCCGCCAGGCCGCCCTTGCCGGCGCCGGAGGCCAGCTGGGTCAGGCCGGGGTGACCGTCGTGGCTGTCGCCGCTCCCGATGAAGCCGAAGCGGTAGCCGTGGTCGAGCGCGTCGCGCACGAAGTTGCCGGGTAACGGGTTGTAGATGACCCCCGGCGAGTCGAGCGCTTCGCTGCTGCCGTGGACGTTTGCGATCTCCGTGATCGGTTCGAGCTTCGGATCGGGCGGGTAGCGCCAGTTGGTGGAGATGGGTCCACCGGCCGAGTGGTGGGCAAAGGTGAGGGCTGGTTGGCCGTCGAGCGCTCGCCACAGTTGGCTCGGCGTCTGGTATTTCGGGTCGATGGAGCTCAGCACCTGACCCTCGTCCGCGAAGTAGAGCACGTGGCGGTGGCCGTGCAGCCAGCTGGTCCACTCGTAGCCCAGGAGTGTCACGAAGCGGCCCGGCTCGTGGAAGCGCTTTGTCGTCTGGCGGATCTCCTCCCATAGCTCGGGGGTGGTGTCGAGAAAGCGCATGCCCCAGTGGTCGTGGTCGGTGAGTGCCGCCACGTCGAGGCCCGCCGCGTCGCGGGCGTAGCGGTAGTAGTCCTCGGGTGTGCCGGTGCCGTCCGAGTAGTTGGAGTGGCCGTGGAGGTCGCCCCACAATATCTGCGGGAGGTCGTCGCGCACCAGCAGTGGATTGCTCTCGAACACGACGTCCTCGGGCGCACTCGAAGCACGCGCGCGCAGGCGGTACAGCCCGGGTGCCGACACACTCCCCAGCAGCATCTTGTGACCCTCGTCCTCGGCGCGTAGGGCGATGTGCTCGGGCAGATCGAGACCTGGAGGCAGGTCGAGGAGCTCGATCTCTCCCTCGAAGGGCACGCCCGCGTTGCCCCAGCCGTCGAGGACGGCCACGACCAGGCGCACGGAGTCTCCGGCTTGTGCGGTGCTCGGCAGGGTGAGCCGGAGCTGGACGGCTTCGGTGGCCACGATGTCCACGCGGGGCGAGTCTTCGATCAGGGACCGCACGCCGTCGCCGTCGCCATCCACAGCGATCCACATATGTGTATCATGCTCGGCATAGCGATCCACCCGCGCCCCGGTGGCGCCAGCGCCGTAGTCGATGCGGACTCGTTCGCCCGCCTCGAGCGCCCGCCCGTCGATCCGGATGGCCAGGAGTTCCTGGCCCAGGCTCATGGGCTCGAGCTCGACGCCTTCGGCGCGGGTCGTGACCTCGGTGTATCCCGGCCCGTCCGGGAAGTGGGTCTGGGGCCAATCCCACTCCCAGAAGGGGGAGACCTGGAGGAAGATCACACCGCCCGGGGCGATTCCGAGTGGCCCCGCTTCGAAGACGATGGGGAAGCGCTGGCGGCTTCCGGCCGGAATCCGCCGCCTGCCGCCGGCTTCGCCAGGGGGAGCGGTGCCGGCAGGAGCACCGGTCGCGCTGTCGGCATCGCTCCCGGAGGAGGCTTCCAACCACGCCCGGCCGCCGCCATCCGCAGGACTGCGCACGGCCTCGAGATCCTCGCGCAGCATCTCGAACGTCTCCGGCTTGGCATCGCGGGAGAGCGAGGGATCCCCCTGCATCGGTTCCGAGGTCGCGCTCGCCGTCGCGGCCTGCTCCGATTCCGCCGGTGCAGTGTGC
>Ga0255055_10002237_pt1 | contig 13785 bp, 13 predicted proteins | sample JV7_2_27_MG_FD_188633 | JGI IMG/M metagenome (GOLD analysis project Ga0255055, IMG submission 188633) | Seawater microbial communities from Jervis Inlet, British Columbia, Canada - JV7_2_27 | ecosystem: Environmental > Aquatic > Marine > Inlet | place: Canada: British Columbia | collected...
TGCGGGAGCGGCAGAAAATACAAGAAGTGTCACGGGGCAAACGCCTGACTCCACCTTTCGCCCCGTGACGCGGGGAATCACCTAGTCAGTATCTCGATCCCAGCGGCATCGTGCCCCGATGCCGCATCTGCGCCTCTCCGAATCCCGACCCGCCGAACGTCCCCGGGAGCGGCTCTATGCCCTCGGGCCGCCGGCGCTGACGCTGGTGGAGCTCGTGGCGGTCTTGATCGGTACGGGCACGCCGCGAACCGACGCCGTGGAGATCGCGCGATCGGTGGTCGGCGTCGGCGGTGGTTCGGTGCGGGAGTTGGCGCGCCGCCCGGTAGGGGAGTTCGCCGGCCTGGTCGGTATGGGCCAGGTGAAGGCGGCCCGCGTGGTGGCGGCGCTGGAGCTGGGGCGGCGGTTCGCGGGAGAGGCAGACGCGCCGCGCCGCGAGGTACGCTCCCCTGCCGACGTTCACCGCTGGTGCGCGCCCACCCTGCGCGATCTGGTGGTCGAGGAATTCCACCTGCTCACGCTCGACACGCAGAACCGCATCACGCGGGACCTGCTCATCACGCGCGGGACGCTCACCGGCTCGCTGGTCCACCCACGGGAGGTGTTTCGCGCCGCTATCGCGGAGGCGGCGGCAAGCATCATCGCCGTCCACAACCACCCGAGCGGCAGCGCCACGCCCTCGGCAGATGACCGGGCAGTCACCCGGCAGTTGGCGGAAGCGGGGCGCCTGCTGGACATCCCCGTCTACGACCACGTGATCGTGGCCGGGGGGCGCTACTTCAGCTTCGCCGAGGCCGGCTTGCTGTAGTCCAGGCTGTCCCAGGCCGTCCCGCCCCCGCCCGCTTTACATATCCACCCGAAATCCCGCATTATTACTAGTTGAATCTGGTCACCTGGGCAGGGGCATCAGTTCCCGTGGCGGCCGGCGCAGGGACGTTTTGTCTCATGGAGGCCCGAGGGCAGTGACGAGCGCGCTTCAATCGGTGGACGCGGAGTTCGCCCAGGCTCTGGCCGAGCACGAGGATCGGCTCGACCTGGAGCTCGTAGAGCGCGCGTTCGAGACGAGCTCCTCGGCCCATCAGGGGCAGAAGCGCCTCTCGGGCGAGGACTTCATCTCCCACTCCGTGGCGGTCGCGAAAATTCTGGTCCGGCAGCAGATGGACTCGGTCACGATCGCGGCGGCGCTGCTGCACGACGTGCCCGAGGACTCGGACGTCTCGCTGGATGAGATCCGCGACGACTTCGGGGCCGAGGTCGCCGACATCGTGGACGGGCTCACCAAGATCTCGAGCCTCACCTTCCGCTCGGCCGCAGAGGAGCAGTCGGAGAACTACCGCAAGCTGTTGTTGTCGGTCGCCCGCGACGCGCGCGTGATCATCGTGAAGCTGGCCGACCGGCTGCACAACATGCGCACGCTCGAGCACCTGTCGGCGGAACGGCAGCGCGCCATCGCGCTCGAGACGCGCGAGATCTACGCGCCTCTCGCACACCGCTTCGGGATGGCCGGGATCAAGAGCGAGCTGGAGGACCTCGCGTTCAAGTTCCTGGAGGACGACGAGTACAGGGCGCTGGCCGAGCAGGTCCAGGCGAAGCGGGCAGAGCGCGAGGAGATGATCGAGCGGCTGCGGGCGCCGGTCCAAGAGGCGCTGCGCGACGCAGGCATCGAGAACTACGAGCTGACCGGCCGGCCCAAGCACCTGTGGTCCATCTACAGGAAGATGCGGCAGCGTCACCGGCCGTTCGAAGAGATCTATGACCTGATGGCGTTCCGGGTCCTGGTGGACACGGTGCCGGACTGCTACCACGCCCTGGGGCTGATCCACCACCACTGGACGCCGCTCCAGGAGCGGATCAAGGACTACATAGCGTCGCCCAAGTCCAACGGCTACCAGTCGCTGCACACCACGATATTCGGTCCCGGCGGCCAGATCTACGAGATCCAGATCCGCACCCGCGAGATGCACCGCACCGCGGAGTTTGGCATCGCGGCGCACTGGGTGTACAAGGAGGAGAAGCTGCGCGACGAGCTGGACACGCGCTTCGAGTGGTTCCGCCAGCTTCTCGAGCTGCAGCAGGACGCCCACAGCCCCGAGGAGTTCCTCGAGTTCCTGAAGATCGATCTCTACCAGGACGAGATCTTCGTGTTCACGCCGGAGGGCGACGTGAAGCGGCTGCCCGCGGGGGCGACGGCCATCGACTTCGCGTTCGCCGTGCACACCGAGGTGGGCCTGCGCTGCCAGGGCGCGAAGGTGAACGGCCGCATCGCGCCGCTGCACCGTGCGCTGCGCAACGGCGATACGGTCGAGATCCTGACCGGCGCGTCTGCTCATCCCAGCGTGGACTGGCTGAGCCACGTCCGGACGGCGCGGGCGCGGCACAAGATCCGCGGCTGGGTCAAGCAGGAGGAGGCCGAGCGTAGCATCGCCCTGGGCAAAGAGATCCTGCAGCGCGAGCTGAGGCGGCGCCGGCTCGACATGCCTGATGACGACCAGCTGGAGCTGGCGGCGGAGCGGCTCTCGGTGGGCTCTGCGGGCACGCTGTACCAGGTGCTGGGGCGGGGCGACACGCCGATCGGGCAGGTGATCAAGGCGATCTTCCCCGACTATACGACACAGGAGCTGAAGGCGCCCAAGCCCACGGGCTTCGGCTTGGGGCGCGTGATGGACCGCATCCGCCTCGGGCGTGGGCTCAAGATCCACGGCGTGGACGGGCTGATGGTGCGTTACGCCCAGTGCTGCCAGCCGGTGCCCGGTGATCCCGTGGTCGGCTACGTCACCAAGGGCCGCGGCATCTCGATCCATCGCAAGGACTGCCCCAACCTGCTCACGATGTCGAATGATCCCGAGCGGCGCGTGGAGATCGACTGGCAGACCGTTGAGGGCGAGGTCTTCATGGTGTGCCTCGGCGTGGTTGGAGAGGACCGGCGCGGTTTGTACGCCGACCTGATGGAGGTCATCTCCGACACCGGTACGAACATCAAGAGCGCCGAGCTGTGGAGCCGGGACGGCGGAATGTTCGGCACGGTGTTCGTGGAGGTGGAGAACCACAACCACCTCGCCAAGGTGATGCGGGCAATGCGGAGGGTTAAGGGGGTCTCTACGGTGGAGCGGCGCGACCCTGCGGCGCGAGGGAGCGGCGCCGCCGACGCCACCGAGCTGCGGCGATAGGCCGCGCTCGGCCTAGATTTCAGCCCTGATGGCGACGTTTGATCTCGAGATGCCGTTCTCGCTCGCGGGCGACCAGCCCCGGGCCGTGGCCGAGCTGACTGCCGGTGTGCAGCGCGGTGACCGGCACCAGACGCTCCTGGGCGTCACGGGTTCCGGGAAAACGGTCACGATGGCCAACGTCATTGCCGCCTACGGTCGACCGACGCTCGTCCTGTCCCACAACAAGACATTGGCGGCGCAGCTGTACGGCGAGCTCAAGACGTTCTTCCCGCGCAATGCGGTCGAGTACTTCGTCTCCTACTACGACTACTACCAGCCCGAGGCGTACGTCCCCACGACGGACACGTACATCGAGAAGGACGCCTCGATAAACGAGGACATAGATGCGCTCCGGCTGCGGGCGACGTCCAGCCTGGTGGAGCGGGACGACGTGATCATCGTGGCGTCGGTGAGCGCGATCTATGGCCTCGGTGATCCGGCCGAGTACCGCGAGTTGATGGTGACGGTTGACGCCGGCGAGGAGCGGGCACGCGACGCAGTGCTCGAGGACCTCGTGCGCATCCAGTACAGGCGCAACGACGTCGCTCTGGAGCGCGGCACTTTCCGCGTCCGGGGCGACACCGTGGAGATACTCCCCCCCTACGAAGAGCAGGCGGTGCGGATCGAATTCTGGGGTGAGCAGGTGGAGCGCGTCTCCAAGATCGACCCGCTCACGGGCAACGTGATTGCCGAGCTGTCGCGCTGCGCCATCTACCCGACGACCCACTACGTGACACGCCGGTCCACGGTCGAGCGCGCCGTGCGCAGCATCAAGGAGGAGCTGGTAGGGCAGCTCAGGCAGTTTCGCGAGAACGGGAAGCTGCTCGAGGCGCAGCGGATTGATTCGCGCACCAACTTCGACCTCGACATGCTGCTCGAGATCGGCGCCTGCGCCGGCGTGGAGAATTACTCGCGCCACCTGGACGGGCGGCGTCCCGGGGAGCGGCCCGCGTGCCTGCTGGACTACTTCCCCGAGGAGTACCTCACGATCATCGACGAGTCGCACGTCACGCTCCCGCAGATCGGCGCGATGTACAAGGGCGACCGCTCGCGCAAGCTGACGCTGGTGGACTACGGGTTCCGGCTGCCGTCGGCGCTCGACAACCGGCCGCTCAACTTCGACGAGTTCATGCAGCTCACCCCGCGCATGCTCTTCGTCTCCGCCACGCCCGGTGATCTCGAGCTCGGGCTCTCCGAGGGCGTGATCGTCGAACAGATCATCCGGCCCACCGGGCTGGTCGATCCCGACGTCGAGATCCGGCCGGTGCGGGGACAGGTGGACGACCTGCTGGCGGAGATCCGCCGCGCGGAGGCGAAGAACGAGCGGGTGCTCGTCACCACGCTGACCAAGCGAATGGCGGAGGACCTCACCGACTTCCTGCAACAGGCCGGGGTGCGCGTGCGCTACATGCACTCGGACATCGACACCATCGAGCGCATGGAGAGGGTGCGCGGCCTGAGACTGGGGGAGTTCGACGTGCTCGTGGGCATCAACCTGCTGCGTGAGGGTCTCGACCTTCCGGAGGTCGCCCTGGTGGCGATCCTGGACGCGGATCAGGAGGGCTTCCTGCGCTCCGATCGCTCCCTGATCCAGACCGTCGGTCGAGCGGCACGTCACGAGTCGGGGAGGGCGGTGCTGTACGCCGACCGGGTGACCGGCTCCATGGAGCGCGCCATCAGCGAGATGAACCGGCGCCGCGGGTTGCAGGAGGCGCACAACGAGGAGCACGGGATCACGCCGACCTCGATCCACAAGTCGGTGGACCAGGTGCGCCTCGTGACGCGCGTCGCGGATGCGCGTGCGCCGAGACCCGAGCCGGCGCCCGCCAGGGGGAGCGAGAGTCTGAGCCGTGCGCAGATGGTGGAGGTGATGGAACAGCAGATGCGCGAGGCCGCCGCGGAGCTCGACTTCGAGCTGGCGGCGCAGCTGCGGGACCAGTTGTTCGAGCTGCGCGCCGCCGCCGATCCCGAGCGGCATGCGCCGCGGGGCGTCGGTGGCGGACGGGGGAAGCGGCGTGCCTAGGGCGATGGGCCTCGGGGAGCTGAACCAGGCCGCGGCAGAGCTGTGGCGGGAGCTGGCGCCCGGCTCCGTCGTGTGGCTCACGGGCGAGCTGGGAGCGGGGAAGACGACGTTCGTCCAGGCGATGGCGGCGGCGGCCGATGCCGAACCGGCCCGCAGCCCGTCGTTTGCGCTGGTGCACGAGTACTCGTCGCCGCACGGGCTGCTGGTGCACGCCGACTGCTACCGTCTGCGGGAGCCCGCCGAGGCGCTGGACCTCGACTTCGACGGACTGATGCGGCAGGCTCGGCTGTTGCTCATCGAGTGGCCGGAGAAGGCGGGCGAGTACGCGCCGCCGCCCGACGCGCACGTGGAGCTCGCGCACGCGGACGATCCGGAGCAGCGTTTGCTGGAGCGCGTGAAGTGAGCCTCTACCTCGCGATCGAGACGGCGACCGACATCGGGAGCGTGGCCGTGGGAGACCCGGGGCGCGTCCTGAGCGAGGTTTCCTTTACGGACCGTCGCCACGCGGCAGCGCTCACGCCGGCCATCGAGGAGGTGCTGCGCCTGGCGGGCGCGGGCTACGACGCGCTCGACGGAGTGGTCGTTTCGAACGGACCGGGCAGCTTCACGGGGCTGCGGATCGGGTTCGCCACCGCAGCCGGTCTGCTGCGGGTGCACGATCGGCTGACGCTCAGCACGGCGCCCTCGCTGGCCGTCGCGGCCTGGGCCGCGCACCGCTACGTGGAAGGGCCTGTCGCCGCCCTGTACGATGCACTGCGCGGCGACGTCTTCGGTGCGGTGTACGGCTGCGGCGAAGGCGCCCTGCGGACGCTGCTCGAGCCGACGTGCGCTCCGGTGGCAGAGCTGGCAGAGCGCTCCCCCGTGATTCCGGCGCTGGCGGTGGGTGACGGAGCTTTGGCGTACGCCGAGGCCGTGCTGGAGTGGACCGGAAGGGAGCCGCTCGGGGCCCCGGCCGGCGTGCCGCGGGCGGGAGCACTGCTCGAGCTGATGGCGGTGCAGGGCGGTGCGGAGGCGATAGAGAACCCCGACACGTTCGAGCCGGCGTACGGCCGCAGGGCCGCAGCGCAGGCCAAGTGGGAAGAGGAGCATGGCAGACCGCTGCCGCGTGCGGGTGGCGACGGAGGCTGACCTCGGCGGGATCGTCGCCATCGAGCAGGAGGCGTTCTCCGATCCCTGGCCCCGCGAGAGCTTCCACCGTCTGCTGCGCCAGCTGGCGCTGGTGGCGGACGACGGGGACAGGGTCGTCGGCTACATCCTCGCGCACTGGGACGGTGCAGAGAGCGAGATCCTCAACCTCGCGGTTCACCCCGAGCAGCGGCGTCGCGGCATCGCGCGCCGGCTGGTGGAGGAGGCCGTCGTCCGGCTGAACGCCGAGGGCGTTCGCATGGTGTTCCTGGAGGTTCGGGAATCCAATGGGGGAGCGCGCGCCTTCTATGACGGGCTCGGGTTTCGGCAGATGGGCCGGCACCCCGGCTATTACCACCGGCCGCGGGAGGACGCGCTCGTTCTGGCGCGGGAGCTCCCGCTTCATTGACAACACGTCGCGCAGCCGTTTGCGTTGACCGCGAGACAGAGCTCTTTACGGGGAACGAACCCCATTACTGAATACGGCCAATGAGCAAACAGATCGTCGAGTGCGTCCCCAACTTCTCCGAGGGACGCGACAGTGCCGTGATAGACGCGATCGCGGACGGCATTCGCCGCACGCCGGGGTGCACTCTGCTCGATGTGGATCCGGGCCACTCCACCAACCGCACGGTGTTCACCTTCGTGGGCGCCCCGGCCGCCGTGGTCGAGGGCGCGCTCGCGGCCGCCCGTGTGGCGCGGGAGCGCATCGACATGCGCACGCACTCGGGCGAGCACCCGCGCATGGGAGCCATGGACGTGTGCCCGTTCGTCCCGGTGTCCGGCGTCACGATGGAGGATTGCATCGAGTGCGCCAGGGAATTTGGGCGCCGCGCCGCCGAGGAGCTGGGTGTGCCGATCTTCCTCTACGAGGAGGCGGCAGAGAAACCGCACCGGCGGGCGCTGAGCCAGATCCGCGAGGGCGAGTACGAGGGGCTGGCCGAGAAGCTGAAGCAGTCCAAGTGGAAGCCCGACTTCGGACCGGCGAAGTTCGTGCCGGAGTGGGGAGCTACGGCAACGGGCGCCCGCTTCTTCCTGGTCGCGTACAACGTGAACGTGCTCGGCACCAAGCAACAGGCGCATCGCATGGCGCTGGACCTGCGCGAGCAGGGACGGGGGTCCGACGAGCCCGGCCGCCTGAAGAAGGTCAAGGGAATCGGCTGGTACGTGGCCGAGTACGATCTCGCCCAGGTCTCCATGAACCTGGACGACTACCGGGTGACCCCTCCGCACGTGGCGTTCGAGGCGTGCGTGGAGCAAGCCGGGAAGCTGGGCGTGGCCGTGGCCGGCTCGGAGCTCGTGGGGCTGATTCCGCTCGAGGCAATGCTCGCGGCGGCGGATTACTACATCGAGAAAGAGGACCTGTTCGTACTGGACGAGCGGCGCAAGATCCGCCTCGTGATCGAGCGGCTCGGATTGAGCTCGGTGTCGCCGTTCGAGCCGGAGGAGCGTATCATCGAGTACATGATCCAGGACGAGGGAGCCGAGCCTCTCGCCAGCCTCAGCGTGCGGGAGTTCGTCGAGGCGCTGGGCGCGCGCACCGCGGCGCCCGGCGGCGGCTCGGCGGCGGCCCTCATCGCTGCGATGGGTGCCGCGCTGGCCGCAATGGTCGGCTGGCTGACCTACGGTCGCCGCAAGTTCGAGGACGTGGACGGGGAAATGCGCGAGCACATACCGCCCGTTCACGAGGCGATGCAGCAGCTCATCCCCATGATCGACGCCGACACGAACGCCTTCAATCACTACATGGAGGCAATGGGGCTACCGCAGGACACGGAGGCGGAACGCGAGGCCCGGCACACCGCGATGCAGGAGGGTCTCAAGGAGGCCATCGAGGTGCCGCTCACCACGATGCGGGTCGGGGACGGCTCGTGGGACTCGATGGTCGAGCTCGCGCGGCACATCAACATCTCGATGCGCTCCGATCTCGAGGTCGGTGCGAGGGCCCTGGAGACGGGGATGTGGGGCGCGTATCGCAACGTGCTGATCAACCTAGGGGACATCGAGGACGACTCGTTCCGCGCGGCGGTCACGCGAGAGGCCGAGTCGCTGGCCCAGCGGGCTGTCGAGAAGTCGGCCGCGGTGCTTTCTGTGTTGGAGGGGCGCTAGGTTCTCCCCCGTACCCTGCCGTACGTTTCCCGCTTCCCGCTTCCCGCTTCCCGCTTCCAGGCCCTTTCCCCCTTCCCCAACCCGTGACCCACGTCATTTTTCGCCTTGCTGCCCTGCGCTACCCTGGTTCTCGCGACAACCGGTACGGGGGATTTGGGCCGGGTCTTCGGGAACCTTTTGGGGTGGCGCGAGTAGGGTTGGTCGGCGCGCAGAGGGTCTCCCGGGGCCTCATTGGAGCCCCGCAAGGAACCGCTCCAAATCGCGTATCTTTGGTTGACAAAAGGACTTAAAGCCCCTTAATTTGGGCCGGTCCGGGTCCCACCCCCAACGTCGGAGGTCGCAATTGAGCCGTAGTCTGAACAAGGTGATGCTGATCGGGAACCTCGGAGCCGAACCCGAGGTCCGCAGCACCGCCAGCGGGACCCGGGTGGCCACTCTTTCGGTGGCCACGGGCCGGTCGTGGACGAACCAGGCGGGCGAGCGCCAGGAGAAGACCGAGTGGCACCGCGTGGTGCTCTGGAACAGCAAGAGCGGCGGGCTCGCCGACGTCGCGGAGAAGTACCTCAAGAAGGGCGACCGGGTCTACATCGACGGACGGATCGAGTACCGCACCTGGGAGGATCGGGAGGGCAACACGCGCTACTCGACCGAGATCAACGCCCGAGAGATGATCATGCTCGGAGCACGAGGTGGTGGGGCCGAGATGGACGCGCCGGCGCGCGCTAGTGCCAAGCCGGCCGCCGCGGACGGGCCAAAGGAGTCGTACAACGACTTCCCGGAGGCGCTTGATGAGGAAGACGACGATCTTCCGTTCTAGCTGTGTTGCCCTGCTGGCCGTTGCGTTTGCGGCCAGCGGCAGCTCGGCGCAGGAACCAGACAGTCTGCAGATCCCCGACCAGCCGGATATTCACATCGTGGTCGAGGGTGAGACCCTTTGGGACTTGGCGGACCGCTATCTCAGCGATCCGTTTCTGTGGCCTGACATCTACCGACTCAACACACTGGTCGTGGAAGACCCCCACTGGATCTTCCCCGGCGAGGAGCTGCGGCTCGTGCCGGGTGGCGCCGCCGGACAGCAGGTGGTGATCGGCCAGCCGGTCGAGGGCCAGCCGGGTGTGGACGTCACGCCGCAGGTCGAGCAGGTGGTGCTGGCGCCGGGTCAGCAGCAGGAGGCTGGTGCGGAGGACATTCTGATGCCCGACGCGCTGCCGCCACCGGGCGCGCCGCCGCCGCCTCCTCCGAGCGCGACCGCGCCCACTGTGTTTGCACCGGAGGGTTACCAGGGTGGGTCCATCCGGAGTCTGCGCAGCGCGGGCTACTGGTACCGGGCAATTCGGTTGGGCGAGTTCTACGCTGCCGGGTTCCTGACGGAGGAGCAGGATTTGCCATGGGGCAAGGTGCTTCGGGCGGTCGGCAAGCCGACCCTGAAGAACCTGTCCGAGACCTCGACGACCCTGATCTACAGTGAGGTCGCCATCGAGGCGCACGGCGACGCCACGTACCAGGTGGGCGACTCCGTGCTCCTGGCCGTGATGCCGCGCTCGGTGAGCGGATGGGGTAAGGTGGTCGTGCCTACGGGGATCGCCGTGATCACCCAGACAACCGGGGACGGTGGCCGGGCGGCCATCGTGCAGCAGTTCTTCCGGGTGGGCGACGGACAGTTCGCCATCCCGCTCGAGCCCTTCGTCAACCCAGGCGACGTGATTCCGGTGCCGGTGCAGAACGGCCTCACCGGCTCCATCATCACGCCCCGCGATGTCCACCCGTTGGTGCAGCAGCAGAACATCATGTTCATCGACCGGGGCCGGTCCGACGGGGTTGCTCTGGGCGACGTGTTCATGATTCTGCGACCCGGTGAACGAGAGGGCATCCAGCCCGACACGGTGGGCTACATGCAGATCGTCCACACCCGTGACCGCTCGGCATCGGGCATCGTCCTGTTCATCGAGGATCTGGGGATCAGTGCCGGCTCTCCGGTGCAGCTGATTCGCAAGATGCCGTCGTGAGGCAGCGGGACACCGCGCCTCTGGCTACCTACATAGTGTTTCGCGCCAACGGCCGCTTTTCGCGGCCGTTGCGTTATAATTGCCTCCGGTATTCGGCGCTGCTCGCAGCGACCGGGTGCCGGCTTCGTGCATCTGGTGGCCAGGGGTCCCGGTCGAGCCGGCGTGAGAACCGACATCCAGAGGGGTAACACGGGCATATGACCGAACGCGTGCTGGTGACGGGCGGGGCCGGGTTCATCGCGTCGCATGTGGCCGCGCGGTATCTGGCGGAGGGGTTCGAAGTGACGGTGCTGGACGATCTCTCGAGCGGCAGGCGCGAGAACGTCCCCAGCGGTGCCGAGTTCGTCGAGGCCGACGTGGGGTCGCCCGAGGCGCGCGAGTTGATGGCATCGGGCGGGTTCACGGTCCTCAATCACCACGCGGCGCAGATGGACGTGCGCCGGTCGGTGGCCGATCCGGTGTTCGACGCCCGCACCAACATCCTCGGGCTGCTCAACCTGCTGGAGGGAGGTCGCGCAGGCTCGCTGCGGCGCGCGGTGTTCGCCTCGTCGGGCGGCGTCGTGTATGGTGAGAGCGACGAGCTGCCCCACCCGGAAACCGCGCGCAAGCTGCCGGTCTCGCCCTACGGGGTGAGCAAGCTGACCTCCGAGTTCTACCTCGCGGCATACGCGCAGCTGTATGGAATGGAGGTGGTCTCCCTGCGCTACGCCAACGTCTTCGGCCCGCGCCAGAATCCGCACGGCGAGGCCGGCGTCGTGGCTATCTTTGGAAGCAGGCTGCACCGGGGAGAGCCGCTCACGATCTTCGGGGACGGATCACAGACCCGCGACTACGTGTACGTGGCTGATGTGGTGGAGGCCAACATGTGCGCAACGCGGTCCCGGGTGGCCGCGGCGGACGACATAGACGCGCTGGCGTTCAACGTCGGCACCGCGACCGAGATCAGCGTGACGGATCTGGCCCGGTCGCTGCTCGACGCCGCGGGCCGGTCGGTCGCCATCGAGCATGCCGCGGCACGCGCGGGAGAGCTGCAGCGCAGTGCGGTGGCGATAGGTAAGGCGGAGCGCGAGTGGGGCTGGAGGCCTCAAGTGTCTCTCGTGGAGGGGCTCAGACACACCTACGAGTGGCTGGCGGAGGAAGCGGCATGATGTTTCAAGTGGGAGGGGCGCTCCCGACCAGCGCCTGGGAGCTCGTCACGACCTCGAGCATGGCGACCAAGACCGTGCTGCTCGTCCTCGTCGTGTTCTCGATCATCAGCTGGTTCCTGATCGCGCTCAAGTGGGTCCAGTTCCGGAAGGTGCGAAGGCAGGCGGACCGCTTCTTCGACACACTGGAACGCACGAGCCGCTTGGAGGACGCATACCACGCGATGATGAAGATGCCGCCGTCGCCGTACGGCAGACTGCTTCGCGAGGGCGTGAACTTCTTCTCCGAGCTCCGTCCCGGCGCGCTCAAGGAGCAGACCGGCCAGCGTCAAACTCTCACCCAGACACAGCTCGACGTGCTCCGCATGATGCTCGCCAAGGAGGTGAGCGCGGAACGGGATCTCATGGCGCGGTTCATACCGTGGTTGGCGACGATCGGGTCGGTGAGTCCGCTGCTGGGTCTCCTGGGAACGGTCCTCGGCGTCATGGACGCGTTTCTCGGCATAGCGGCCGGCGGCTCGGGCAACATCTCCGCCGTCGCCCCCGGCGTTGCGGAGGCATTGGTCACGACCGTGCTGGGCCTGGCGGTCGCGATACCGGCCGTCATGGCGTACAACCTGTTCGCCAGCAGGCTGGGCCTCTTCGCCGGCGAGCTCGAGGGATTCGCGCAGGAGGTGGTGGGCACGATGGCGCGTGAGGGGAGGATCTAGGCCATGGCTACCGGGCTGCACGGACACGGCGAATTGCCCGTGATGGCCGACATCAACGTCACGTCGCTCGTGGACGTGGCGTTCGTGCTGCTCATCATCTTCATGATCACCGCCCCGATCATGCAGGGGGGCGTGGACGTGCAGCTGCCGCGCGCGGAGGCGCGCCCGCTGCAGCCGAGGGAGGGGCTCGTAGTGTCGATCGACCGCGAGGGCCAGATCTTCGTGGATGAGACCGCCCTCTCGTACGAGGACTTTCGCACGGCGTTTCCCGCCATGGTTACGGCGCGGCAACCGAGCGGCGTCTACCTGAGGGCCGACCAGCGGGTCAACTATGGTCAGGTGGTGCGTGTGCTGGCCGCGATGCGCGCGGCCGGTATAGGTGACGTGGGACTCGTGGCCGAGCAGGAGGTCATCCGAAGGTGATGCGCGCGCGGCGCGCCCAGCGCCGGATGCAGTCCGCACGCGGCTCCGGGTTCGCGCTGACTGCGACCCTGGCCGTGCACGTCGTGGGGTTCGGGGTGCTGTTCTCGGCGCCCGCCATGGTTGGGACCGTGCAGCCACCCGTGTACACCGTGGAGCTGGTCGCCGCACCGCGCACGCAGCCGGAAGAGCGCCGCGCGCCGGAGGCCGTTGAGCGCCCGGCCGAGCGCCCGGCGCCGGTCAGCAACCGCCGGCCGCGCCGCACGTCGGTGGCCGAGGACGTGCCACCACCCCAGCCGGAGGCGGAGCGCGAGCCTGCCCCCCGCACCACCCCCGAGGTAGAGCTCGCGCCCGACGTCGAGCCCTCGACCGGCAGCGATCCAGCCACAGTGAAGACGACGGGCGTCGAGTTCCCGTACCCCGAGTATCTGCGCAACGTGGTGGCGCAGGTCTACCGCCGGTGGCAGCGGCCCTCGGGTGACGTGTCGCTGCGGGCCGAGGTGCTGTTCCTCGTGCACCGTGACGGCTCGATCTCGAACTTCCAGTTCGTGCAGCGCTCGGGGAGCTACGGGTTCGATCTCGAGGCTCAGGGCGCGATCGAGGCCGCGGCCAACACCGGCGCTTTCGGGCCGTTGCCCGACGGCTACGGCGCGGACGTGTTGCCGGTGAGCTTCTTCTTCGATCCGTCTTCCACTCGATGACTCTCGCGGCTCGCTCCGCCGGAGTTCCGCCTCCGCGAACTGCAGAGCCCGCTTCGCTCGACCGGGGTCCCACCTCCGCGAACTGCAGAGCCTACTTGGCTCGCCGGCGTCCTGTACGGGCTCTGACGTTCGCTCCGGTGAGACCCCGGCCTCGCTGTGCCGGGACTCTGCCAAGCGTCTCTTGGCCGTCTCGCGTCACGACAACCCTGGCGCTGGCCCTAATGGTATCCGTCGCCGGCCCGCTCGCGGCCCAGGATCCGCCCATCGAGCAGGGCGTGCGGATCGGCATCACGTACACGCCCGGGCTGCGGCCCGGCATGCTGGTTCTCGGTGGGGCGCGGGC
>Ga0255055_10002239_pt1 | contig 13782 bp, 16 predicted proteins | sample JV7_2_27_MG_FD_188633 | JGI IMG/M metagenome (GOLD analysis project Ga0255055, IMG submission 188633) | Seawater microbial communities from Jervis Inlet, British Columbia, Canada - JV7_2_27 | ecosystem: Environmental > Aquatic > Marine > Inlet | place: Canada: British Columbia | collected...
GGATGTCTTCGAAAATGTAAGTGCGTAAATTTCCGATATGGGCATAGTTGTAAACCGTCGGCCCGCAGGTATACAGGCCGACCTTGCCGGGCTTGATCGACTTGAATTCTTCTTTTTTGCGACTCAGCGAATTGTATAAATACAGTTTCATATGCGGCTTATTTTGCTGGTTGATTCTAATAGTCTCTTGATGATGAAATTTTGCTTGTTCGAGCAAATATAAAGAAGTTAACCACGAAAACACGGAAGCAAAAAAGCGCGAAAGTTTATCATTTTAGCCATTTTCGTGTTTTCCCTTTTTCGTGCTTTCGTGGTGAACTAATCTTTTGTGGTTCTCCTCCGATGGTGGCCTCTGGTTTATGGTTTAAGTTTTACTTGTAAATTATACGTTTAGTAAAAAATATGTGAAGATTCAATAAAATTCACGCTAGAAAAAATAAGGACCAACGGAAATTTAGTCAAGCCGGCTATTCCAACGGGTTCATAAACGTTCATTCCGGCCATTTTTCAATCTATTTATGGGTTTTCCTTGACCGTCTAAACGGGAAAGATATATTTATATACTCAGGGTGGGAAATGAGTTCTTTCGATGAGATTGCGGAAATAGAAAAGTTAATTTACACTACCCCAAAAAGAAGAGGAGCTCTCTATGACTGCTTGGTTTACGGGGCTTAATCCAGTCCTGCAGGCATTGGTTGCCACTTTATTTACCTGGGCTGTGACCGCCCTGGGTGCCGCATTTGTTTTCTTTTTTAAGAGCATCAACCGAAAAGTATTGGACGGCATGCTCGGTTTTGCGGCGGGGGTTATGATTGCAGCCAGTTATTGGTCACTTCTGGCGCCCGCCATTGAAATGGCTGAAGAGGGGAATTTGCCCGCATGGGTCCCGGCCACAGTTGGATTTTTACTGGGCGGGGTCTTTCTCTGGATTATCGACAAGATCCTTCCGCATCTGCACCTGGGTTTTCCAAAGGAGGAAGCCGAGGGCATTAAAACCAGCTGGCACCGCAGTGTGCTTTTGGTCCTTGCCATAACGTTGCACAATATACCGGAAGGCCTGGCAGTCGGGGTGGCCTTTGGTGCCCTGGCTTCAGATTTGCCTGCCGCTTCCCTGTCCGGAGCTATTGCGCTGGCGCTGGGTATCGGCATTCAAAATTTTCCGGAAGGAACTGCCGTTGCCGTACCGCTGCGACGCGAGGGGTTTACGCGCTTAAAAAGCTTCTGGTATGGTCAACTGTCCGGCGTCGTTGAACCGATTGCCGGGGTTCTGGGTGCCGTGGCTGTAATCCTGATAAAACCGCTGTTGCCTTATGCATTGGCCTTTGCTGCCGGCGCAATGATCTTTGTGGTGGTGGAAGAACTTATTCCGGAATCTCAATTGGAAAAAAATACCGATATCGCCACAATGGGGGCTATGGTCGGTTTCGCCGTCATGATGGCGTTGGATGTTGCTCTGGGATAATGGCCATGCTCACAAAATCGACACGATACAATTTACAAAAACAATGGAGTATGCTAAAAGTCATCCTTCATGATTTAAGCAACAGACCTTAGGTGGCCTGTAAAAAATCATTTAAATTAACAATTTAGGGAAAATAAGAGTAGCAGCGATGACCGTAGAGCGTGAAAGTATCGATTTTGATGTGCTGTTTGTCGGCGGCGGTCCGGCCAGTCTGGCGGGCGCCATTAAACTGATGCAATTGGCCAAAGAAAAAAATCTCAATCTGGAAGTCGCCCTGATCGAAAAAGGCGCCGAAATCGGGTCCCATGCCTTGAGTGGCGCCGTCATGGACCCCAAAGCCCTCAAGGAACTCATTCCGGACTATGAAGACAAAGGCTGTCCCTTCGAAGCCACTGTCAGAGGGGATGAGTTCTATTTTCTAACTGAAACCTCAGCCATCCCGGTGCCGTTTGTTCCCAAACCCATGCACAACAAGGGCAGTTTGATCATCAGTCTTTCCCGATTCACCCGCTGGCTGGGTGGCCTGGCTGAAGAGATGGGGGTCAATATTTTCCCGGGATTTGCCGGCAAAGAGATCCTTTACGGTGAGGATCAAAAAACCATAATCGGGGTGCGAACCGGCGATAAGGGCCTGGGACCCGATGATGAACCCAAAGCAAATTTTGAGCCCGGAATCGATCTCAAAGCTAAAGTAACCGTTTTCGGAGAAGGCGCCCGCGGCAGCCTGTTTAAGGAAATCAACAAAAAACTAAATTTATTCGAGGGCAAAATGCCCCAGGTGTTTGAAACCGGTATTGAAGAGGTCATCGAACTACCTGAAGAGTCCAATTATTTTAAAACCGGCAAAGGCAATGATATCCATCTGATGGGCTATCCCATCGGGCTTTATGTACCCGGCGGCGCCTTTATTTACCAGATGAGCGAAAAGCGGCTCACCCTGGGGTTTCTGACCGGGCTCTGCTATGAGGACCCCCTGATGGATCTTTACGATATGTTTATCAAGTTCAAAAGCCATCCCTTTGTGGCCAACCTCATCAAAGGCGGCAAAGTCGTCGAAGCCGGCGCCAGGGCGGTTGCCACCGGCGGTTATTACACATTGCCCAAATTGGCCGTCGACGGCGGTCTTTTTATCGGTGCCAGCGCCGGCATTCAATATATGCCGGGTTTAAAAGGCATCCATGTTTCCATGAAATCCGGCATGCTTGCTGCTGAAGCCATAATCGAAGCTATCGAAAAAGAAAATTTTAGCCAGAAAACTCTCAAAGCCTATTCCGACTTGTTTGAAAACAGCTGGATCAATGCGCAATTATATGAAGGCCGCAATTTTTACCAGGCCCTTTCAAAAACAAATCTGATGAAATTTGTGCACCTGGGCGCGCAATATTTCACCAATGGCCGCGGATTTGTGAACAATATGCCCCTTGAGGAAGATTATAAGTCACTCAAGCCGCTTAATGGTGAGCAAATTGATATTCAACCGGCAGTCGATTCCAAAATCTATGATGGCAAGCTGTATGTGGACAAGCTCACCGGTGTGTATCTGTCCAAGACCAAGCATCGTGAAGATCAGCCATCCCATATCATTGTGCACGATACCGATCTTTGCGTGAACACATGTTACCCCAAGTACCGCAGTCCCTGCACCCGGTTTTGCCCGGGCGATGTCTATGAAGTCGAGGTCGATGATAAAAGCGGCGAAAGACGGTTGAAACTGAATCCCTCCAACTGTCTGCACTGTAAAACCTGTGATATTAAGGACCCCTATGAGAATATTACCTGGACCTGTCCGGAGGGGGGGGAGGGGCCAGGATATACGCTGTTATAAAGCATAGGCAGATGTCAGATGACAGCCTGCGACGAGCTCAGCCGAGCCGAGGTCAGAAGACAGAATAAGGAACGAATTACGCATCCGCGGTTGCAGCTAGCACAATCGCGGATGTTTTTTTGGGACTTCGATGTTATCTACTGAAACGCTATTCCTGCTTTATCTTTCCACCGGCTTTACCGTCGGTTTCGGACATTGCATCGGCATGTGCGGACCGATTGTGGTTACCTTTAGTCTCAACCTCAAAGAAAAAAATATCCTTGTCCCCCAGCTACTGTATCATCTTGGAAGAACCATCACCTATGCCATCCTGGGCGGAGTGGTGGCGGCAGCAGGATCCTTTACCATGGTGGCCGCCAACATAGAAAGTATCCAGAAAGGCGTGATGATTTTTACCGGTGTCTTAATTATGCTCATGGGACTCGCCATGGCCGGATGGGTGCCTCTTGGTAAAGTTTTTGGCGATCATTCCAACGCAAGCGGATGGATATCAAAAAGTTTTGGCAAACTGTTGAAAGCAAAATCCACTTTAATCTACCTCCCTTTAGGGCTGTTGCTCGGACTGCTGCCCTGCGGGCCGGTATATACCGCCTTGCTGGGGGCCGCCCGGGCCGGCATGGATGCCCATTCCGCCCATCATGGTGTGTTGGCCGGCATGGGTCTTATGGCAGCCTTCGGTGTCGGAACCGTCCCGGCGCTGTTCTTGGTGGCCAAGCTCGCCGACCTGGGCTGGCTGAAATCAAGAGCGATCATCTACAAGGTGGGGGCGGCTTTGATGATCATTGTCGGTATCTTATTCGTCGTGAAAGGAATTCGATATTAACTGAATGAAAACAAATTTTTTTGATACTCTATATCCGTGATCTTTAAGATTAGCGTTTTTTTGCGCTTGCTCTGCTGGTGCGCTTTTTGACGCCGGTGCTCCCGGCACGCTTTTTAGCACCCTTGGTGCTGGTGCGCTTTGTGGTACTCGCACGGCTGGTGGTTTTTTTGGCTGTTGTGGTGGCAGCACGCTTCTTGGCAGCAGTCGTGGTACGCTTTTTGGCACCGGTGCTGCCGGTTGCCTTCTTGAGCTGTTGGATCTCTTTTTTCAGAGCTTTAATATCAGCTGCCCTCGCGATATCCATCTTCTTTAAAATATCCTTGACGACTTTTTCCACGTACTTTCCCGTTTTTTTCTGAGTATCGTCATAGCGGCTTTTCATGTCTTTTAAAAATTTAGACCCCTCTTTCTCGCCCATTTTGGCCTTTTTAACGATTTCCAGGGTCAGTCCTTCCACCTCATCCCAGGTTTTGTGCGCCAGGCCGGCTCCCGCCAGATAGGTCTTTTTTATGATATCAATCATGCTGATCTCCTTTCTGCTTCCGCAAATACGTATTTAAGAGAAAATGCTTTTCCTCGCCGAAAAAATTCGTCACAGATTATACCAATAATATAGCAGGAATGTTAAAATACAACTAGTATTGCTAGATGTTTGATAACACAGATTCTATCGAAGGTGGGTAAAAATAAGACGAAGTTTCCAGTCCCACTGCGATATGCCAATCTGTGGGAGTGGCTTGCAGCCACGATAAAAAACAGCCATTGGGGGAGACAGAAACGAGAAACTATTTTATTTTACCCAGTATCGCACTGGCGATGGTATTTTTTTGAATCTCCTTGGTGCCTTCATAAATTTCACAGATTTTGGCATCCCTGTAAAAGCGCTCAACCTCATATTCGGTCATATAGCCGTACCCGCCCAGTAATTGGATGGCCTCATCAGCCACTTCAACCGCGGTTCGCGCTGCGTACATCTTGGCCATGGAAGTGAGTTTGGGATCCATGCGGCCCTGGTCAAAATTCCAGGCGGCCTTGTAAGTGATCAGCCGGGCAAGTTCAATTTTGGTGGCCATGTCGGCCAGTTTATGCTGGGTCACCTGGAACTGAGCAATTTTGCGTCCGAACTGCTCGCGTTCTTTCACATAGGCAAGGGCGCGGTCATAAGCGCCTTGGGCGGTTCCCAGTGCCTGGGCCGCAACCAGAATTCGACTCTCATCAAAAAACTCCAAAACCTGATAAAAGCCCTTGCCTTCTTCTCCGATAAGATTGGGGGCCGGAACCCGCACGTCTTTAAAATTCACTTCAGCCGTCGCCATCATATGAATGCCCATCTTTTCCCCAAGGTCGGTGGCGGTAACGCCTTCCCGTTCAGCTTCCACCAGAATCAAGCTGATGCCTCGATACGACGGTTGACATTCTGTATCGGTCTGGCACATTACCGAGTAAAAACCGGCCAGGCCCCCATTGGTGATAAATGTTTTGGTACCGTTGATGACCCACTCATCTCCATCGCGCACCGCAACCGTATCCAGAGACGTAATATCTGATCCGTGACCTGGCTCGGTAAAGGCGCCGGCGGAAAGCATCTGTCCTTCAACGACCGGCGGCAGAAACTTTTGTTTGAGTTCCTCGCTTCCAAAACGCAACACGCACTCTGAAGCAAAACCGGAGAGAATCACAGCACTGCCAATGGTGGAATCCCGGGCACAAAACTCATCGGCAATAATGATATTTTCCAATACGCCCAGACCCTGTCCGGAATATTCCTCTGGAAAGTGAACCCCCACAAATCCCAGGTCACACGCTTTTTTCCAGATTTTGGTGGGAAATTCGTGCTTTTTGTCCAGTTCAAGGGCAAGCTCTTTGTCAAATTCACCCTTGGCAAACTCCCTGGCAGCTTTTTGAATCTCTATCTGCGATTTTGTAAGTTCAAAATCCATGCTCATCCTCCCCAAAAGCCCTGATTGAGCAAAAGCCGAGGTTGCCCCAAACCTTACCCCTGGTTTTTATTTTGTTTACGATCAATTAGGGAAAAGTTTGATTGGATTTAGCACAAGCCGGCAGGCTTTTCAAGTAGAAGCTGTCTCAAAAATACAATTCATCCGCTCGAAGCGGGCTTTCCCGCCTATGGCGAACAAACGCCCGGTGGTTATATGCTGACCGATCAGCGCACCCCTGGTAAAACCCTCTTGACTGAAAGCTCAAACTGGCTTAATTATTTTAAAATATTCAACCTGATCTATACCGGATGGAAATTCAAATGAAAGGGGTTTGACAAATATGCCGTATTCTGTCGCACTTGCCGGCAAAGGTGGAACAGGCAAAACCACCATGGCCGGTATGCTTATAAAATATTTGCTCAAAAAAGAAAAAACACCCATTCTGGCGGTGGATGCCGATTGCAACGCCAATCTAAATGAGGTCCTGGGCGTTGAAATTACCGATACTTTAGGAAACGCCCGGGAAGAAATGAAAAAGGGCGATGTACCCAGTGGTATGACCAAAAATATCTTCATGGAGATGAAGCTTGAGGAAGCCGTGGTTGAGGCTGACGGCTTTGACCTTATTGTGATGGGCCAGCCTGAAGGCGCCGGCTGCTATTGCGCGGCCAACACATTGCTGACCAATTATCTGGAGCGTTTGTCCGGCAATTACCCCTATATTGTCATGGACAATGAAGCCGGCATGGAACATATCAGCCGCTTGACGACCCACAATGTAGACATACTTTTAATTGTATCGGACCCGTCCCGGCGGGGGCTCCAGACAGCGGTGAGAATCGATGAACTTGCCAGATGCCTGAAAATTGTCGCGGGTAAAAGTTATGTGGTGATCAATCAGGTACGCGAAGCACCCTCTGAGCAAGCCATGGCGATGATCAAAAAAGCCAACCTTGAACTGATCGGAACCGTACCTGAAGATGATCTGATTTATGATTTTGATTTCAACGGCCGTCCAACCATAGAGATGCCCGAAGATAGTAAATCTGTGAAAGCCGCATTTGAAATATTTGATAAAATTGTTGCCTAGAATTTAGCATACAGAGTAGAAAATCTATGAGCAATAGAACCGGCTTCCTATATGATGAAAGATACCAGCAACACCTGACAGGAAATTACCATCCGGAAGTTCCGGATAGGCTGCCATCGGTTTACAAAGGAATTGAGGACGCAGGTCTGCTTGAGGAACTCACATTGATTAAAGCTGTTCCTGCGAGTTTGAAATGGGTGGAAACCGTGCACGACCCCAACTATATCAAACGCTTCGAGAATGCATGCAGCATCGGCGATAATATCTTTGACAGTCCCGACAACCAGATGTGCACGGTGTCCTATGAGATTGCATTGCTGGCAGTCGGCGGTGTTTTAGAGGCCGTCCGCTTGGTAATGGAGGGCAAACTCGACAATGCGTTTTGCGCCGTTCGACCACCCGGTCACCATGCCGAAGTCGATAAAGCCATGGGATTTTGTTACTTTAACAATGTCGCCATTGCGACCCGCTATATTCAAAAGGAATGGAAGATAAAACGGGTAGGCATTGTTGACTTTGATGTCCATCACGGCAATGGAACCCAGCACTTTTTTGAACGTGACCCTACTGTATTTTACTACTCTATTCATGAGCATCCAACCTTTGCCTACCCGGGAACCGGTCGTGAATTCGAACTGGGCAAAGATGCCGGATACGGTTATACTAAAAATTCGCCGGTGCTTCCCGGACAGGGTGATAAAGAGTATAAACAGCTGCTGCAAAGAGATCTGTTTCCTGCCTTTGCTGATTTTAAGCCGGAAGTTATTCTGGTTTCGTCCGGCTTCGATGCTCACATTGACGATAATATGTCCGACATAAAGCTGACAACAGAGGGCTTTTCCTGGATCATTGAAAAGATTGTCGAAATGGCCGCCCGGTATTCCCAGGGAAGGCTGGTATCCGTGCTCGAGGGCGGATATTCGATCGGACGCTTGCCGGAACTGGCGCGCAACCATGTAAAGATTTTATTAAACGGATAGCGAATAAATTCAAAGTTGCCTTTTGGGGGGATAAAACTTTTTAACCACGAAAACGCGAAATATAGAAAGCACGAAATTATTTTTAGTGCTTCGTGTTTTATTCTTTTCGTGCTTTCGTGGTGAATTTGCCTTTTTTCGTCTTTCCGGTTTATCCGGATTAAAAGGAGAATTGACTATGTTTGTCAGCAGATCCATGACCCGTAAAGTGATTCGCGTTGACCCTGACGCCGGCATTTTTAAGGCCCAGGAATTGATGGCCGAAAACAAAATTCGTCACCTTCCGGTCACAGAGCCCAATGGCCGACTAATCGGCATTGTGACGGATCGTGATATCCGAAGTGCGCTGCCCTATAAGTTTTTTAAGGAGTCCCCCAGCGAAGAAGAAAAGAAAAATGTTTCGCAATTGAAAATCAAAGACATCATGACCCGGGACGCGATCACCATTTCACCAACCTATACCATCCAGGATGCGCTGTTAATGATCCAAGATGCCCGGGTGGGTGCGTTGCCGGTTGTGGACGAAGAGGGCATACTGAAAGGGATTATTTCAGTTCGAGATTTGCTGCGTGCTTTTACCAATGTCCTGGGAATTGGCGAACCGGGCACTTTGCTGTGTATTCTGGTGGAAGAAAAAGTCGGGCAGCTGAAAAAAATTGTAGATGCCATCACCGAAGAAAACATCTCCTTTGGCAGCGTTTTGGTCGCCCGTTATTGGGAAAAAGACAAGCGCGTTGTTTTCCCCTATCTGCTGACACAAAATATTGCCCATGTGAAAGAGAAATTAAAGAAACTGGGATTTACATTGCTGGAACCGATGGAATGGTATCTGGACCAGTTGCCTAAAAATGAATAATTCTCAAAGCCCACACCCTGTCCAAAACCAATCCGGCCATTGTCCGTACGATGATCTATATATTTACCAGCTGGACGGATTGAATTGGAACGCGCATCGGCAAAAATTATAAAAAGCTGGACCCACGAAGGAATCTGGCATACCTTTTATGGCGAAATAGAAAATTAAGGAATGACGAAACTCGTTTATCACGAAAGCACGAAAAAATTAAAACACGAAAAAGAAGAAATATTAAAATTTCGTGCTTTCCTGATTTCGTGTTTTCGTGGTTGCCTTTTAAATGGAAGCAAAAATTTTCTTTTTAAGAAAAAACTTCCGTTGAAAGGACCAAGATGATTATCACATGTTGGGGATCCAGGGGCTCAATACCGGTTTCCGGGAAGGAATACTTAAAATACGGGGGCGACACAACCAGTTTGGAAATTCGCACCAAAAGCGGGGATATCATTGCTGTCGATGCCGGTACCGGTATTCGAAGGTTTGGCAACAAGCTTGCCGAAGAAAACGCTCACAACATTAATTTTCTTTTCACCCACGCCCACTGGGATCATTTGATGGGATTTCCTTTCTTCAAACCCCTCTATTTCGAACGTGCCAAATTTTACATGCACGGCTGTCCGTTCCACACTCAGTTTGTGGAGACAATTTTATCAACAGTTATGGCGCCACCCAATTTCCCGGTAAAATACGACGATGTTAAAGCCCAGATGAAATATGAAAAAGCCTGTCCGCAAGAATTTAATATCGGCTCCGTATCGATTACACCCATACCTATCAGTCATCCAAACGGAGGTAGCGGTTATAAATTTGAAGAAGACGGAAAATCCTTTGTTTTCCTGACCGATAATGAACTGGGATATATTCATTCCGGCGGGCGCACGTTTCAAGAGTATGTGGACTTTTCAGCCGGCGCCGATCTTTTGATCCATGATAGTGAATATACCCCGGACGAATATCAAACATTTATCGAATGGGGCCATTCAGTTTATACCGATGTGCTCAAATTAGCACAGGAGGCGGACGTTAAAAAACTGGGGCTGTTCCATTTAAACCAGGAACGAACCGATGGCCAAATGGATGATATGGTTGACACCTGCCGCCAGCACATTGATGACCAAGGCCTCAATATTGAATGTGTCGGCGTCGCGACTGATATGACGTTCAAGCTATAGCCCAACCCTGTCAGGTTGCGCTAAAATCCAAATATCGAATCCCGAAATCCGAAACAAATTCGAATATTAAATTACAAAAATTCAAAACGGTTAAAGTATCTTTTCTCTTGCTTCTGATTGGTGATTCTTTTTAAAGTTTAGAACATTTGAAAATTCGTATTTTGATATTGTTTCGAATTTCGTGCTTCGTTTTTCGAATTTAAATACTTCGATGTGTTTAAGATATTTCGAAAAATCATAATTGAATTGATTAAAAATTGAGCGTATGAGGGAACATGATGGATGATTTGATCAAAAAAGCGGCGACCGATCTATCTGAAGCAAAAATGGTAACGGCCTTGACCGGTGCAGGCATCTCTGTTGAAAGCGGAATTCCGCCTTTCAGAGGAAAGGGCGGTCTGTGGGAAAAATACGACCCCATGGAAGTGGCCCACATCGATGCGTTTTTACAAAATCCCGCAAAAGTCTGGAACCTTCTTTTCAAGGACATGAAAGAAGTATTGGACAAGGCCACACCGAGTGACAGTCACAAAGGATTGGCAAAACTCGAAGAATTAGGAATTTTAAAGACGATCATTACCCAGAACGTAGACGGGCTCCATCAAATGGCCGGAAATAGTGATGTCATCGAGTTTCACGGCAACATGGCCTGGCAGAAATGTATGGACTGCCATAAACGTTATGAGACCCATAACATTGACATCAACCAAATCCCGCCGCGCTGCAGTTGTGACGGAATCTTGCGCCCCGATGCGGTCTTATTTGGCGAAATGATTCCCCAGGATGCGCTCTGGCGTTCGCGACAGGTCGCAAGAGATTGTGATGTGATGCTGGTGATCGGGACCTCGGCGGTTGTTCAACCGGCCGCCCTGATGCCGGTTATCGCTAAAGAATCCGGAGCCAAAGTTATTGAGATCAACCCGGAACGCACACCGCTAACCGGCGACATCAGCGACTATCTGATCAGCGGAACCGCCGGCGATGTAATGAATCGCATTATGTCGTATCTGAACAAAATACTTTAATTGGGAATTAAGATATTAGGTTTCAGGTGTCAGTCTCCCGGTTCAAAGGTTCAACGCTCAAAGGTTCAGAGGTTAAATAACAGCAGAAACAGGTCGGATGCGATGCCGAAAGACAGAGGAGAGCAGCCAGAAGCCAGAACCTTTGAACCTCTGAACCCAGAACCCTGAACACACACCTCGATGCAACCCTACCTGATGGGTGATCAAATCAAACATGAGTAAAAATTCCACTCCCTGGATTCAAACAGTTACGCTGACTCCGCCGAGTTTGAAGGACAATACGGCGGATGCGGACCGGCTCATCCAGGCACTAAAGTCACGCCTGGACACACCCGTCATTGATATCGATCTTGATCTATTAAAAATTCTGCCGGCGGTCTTACGCCACAGCCGGTTTAACACTCACATCATTGACGATTTGCCGCCCAAAGGGATTTGCGGTTCGGGTGTCATTGACCTGGCCGCCCGGTTGTTTCTTACCGGCATGATTGATATTCAGGGCAATCTGGTGGCGGCGGTTTGCGGCCCAAAGATTAAAGAGATAGACGGCCTTTTGCATCTGGTCGTTGTCTCGGCTGAGAAGACGGCTACCGGTTTCGATCTGACCATTAGCCAGGCTGATCTGGACAGCCTCATCCGGTCCAAAGCAGCCATGTATACGATATTAGAAACCTTAACCGATTCAGTTGGAATCACACCGCAGGACCTAGAATCTTTTTTCGTGGCCGGAACGTTTGGCGCTTTCATCAACCCTGAATCGGCTATTTCTATCGGAATGCTGCCGGACTTGCCGCTGGACCGGTATAAACCGCTGGGAAACAGCTCTCTTGGCGGTGCAACCCTGGCGCTTCAATCAGACAAATACCACCCAGAAATCGGTCAGATCCGCGACCGCATCACTTACATGGAGCTCAACGTCAATCAGAATTTCATGAACCGCTTCAGCGCCGCCAAGTTTTTACCGCATACAAATACATCATTGTTTCCCTCGGTAAAATTATGGGACAAAAGAAAACAATAAGCGCAGCGCTCTTCGAACAATGTGCTCCATAATTCCCGACCTGGTAAATAAAGGCATTCTGCGGCCGAATCCGGGCGGCGGGCGCAGTGTCAGCTATGGTATGGTTTGGAACTGAACCCGTAATGATTGAATGAACACCCTTGTGATAATCGACTCAAATTATGAGTCGTTTAATGATTCTAAATGACTCAGCATCAATCGAATTTTTTGTAACAATTCACCAGGCTGTAAAATAGTCAATTGATGATCTCTGTCCGGAAAAAAATGTTTTGTGTTAAAAGTGATAAGATAATCGGCCCGGTTTGTAATTGCAGAAGTTAAAATGGGTAAATCTTTCGGATGTGCCATACTGCGATATTTGTTTTGTTCGTCAAGGGTTGGATTTTTCTTGATTTCCAAGGAATGTTCAACGATTTCGTTAAATATAGGTTCTGCTTGCGGCAATTTTTTGCGGAGATTCCTGCGGCATTCGGCAACGATCTGTTGGCATGTCAATCCGGTTAATATTCTGATTTCGCATAATTGGAGTAACAAAAATGAAGCGCCTGTTTGTGAAGCTGATCCGGCGATGAGTGCATCGGCATCAAAGAATATTTTCTTGGGGAGCATTGGATATAAGAATTTTGCTTATTTATTTCGTTCTTTTGCAACGCCCTGGATCAACTCTTCTAAAGAAATATTGTTTTTTTGGCGGAGGGTTTCGATTTCAGCAACTAATTTGGGTAGAACAGATTGCCTGGGGCTTAGAAAAAAACCTTCGCCCAGGTCAATTATGGTTAAAGGATCACCTTCACCGATGCGATACCGCTTTCGCAATTCCATCGGAATCGTTACGGATCCCTTTTTTCGCATTTGAATTGTTTTTGTCATTATTCTCCCTTTCTGAATTTCCGAATTTCCGTATTTCATAATTAATTTAACCATTATTTATCGAGAGATCAAGAAAAAATTAGCGCGCAAATAAAAATCAGAGAGATTAAATTTAGGCATTTTTGGCGGTGGGAAAGCCTCAAAGAGGTAGGGATTGGACGCAAAGCATTGCGGTTGGCGGCAGGTCAATTTGACCTGCAATGTATTTAATGATAGCCTTTGGAACCTCAGTTCGTCCCCGCGGAAATCGGCCTTCGTATTGGAAAAATTTTAGAAGAACAGCCAAACCAAGTTTTGATACTGTTATCTTGTTGGCGAGTAGTTTGCGTTCACCGGGTAAGAGAGTGAAATTCTCGATCAGTTCTTCATGGGCCCATAGATGCTTCATAAGATAGATCCCCCCAAAAATATTTATGATGGTTTTTATTAGAGCATCAATGGGGTCTTTTTAACGGCTGGACACTATATGAGCAAGTCTATTGATTGTGAAATGGAGATCAGGTGGGGAATAGTTTTAGAGGAAAAATCACAGATTGCGGCAAACAGTAGCTACGCTACTTTTGGGCCTATATGGAAGATGCAAGATCGGCCGGTGTGCGTTAGTAGGGGACGTTGTTGACTGAGTTTCCTTACTAACTCGCCCGTTTTATGATTTTTGATATCGCCGAGGTCGAAACGCCCAGCCTTCTGGCAACTTCTGCTAATGCAACCCCTTGTGTCC
>Ga0255055_10002240_pt1 | contig 13780 bp, 9 predicted proteins | sample JV7_2_27_MG_FD_188633 | JGI IMG/M metagenome (GOLD analysis project Ga0255055, IMG submission 188633) | Seawater microbial communities from Jervis Inlet, British Columbia, Canada - JV7_2_27 | ecosystem: Environmental > Aquatic > Marine > Inlet | place: Canada: British Columbia | collected...
TACAGCCATAAAGACCTCTGCCACACTGCGTCCGTGATCCGAATGGGCCGCCGCGCCGGCAGCCACCATGCGCGCAAAATTGCGGGCCGCAATGGTGTTGGCCGTGGCGCCGCATAAGCCCTTGCGTTCGTCTTCACCTTCGATTCCGGATTTCGGAAGCGGCAGACGACAGGGCCCCATGGCGCAGTTTTTACAACAGGTGCCCTGCATTCCGATATTGCATGGTTTCATGGTGACGGCGCGATCAAAGATGGTTTCAACCCCCAATTCCTGGGCGCGCCGGATCATCTGCTGGCTGGCAGGATCGATAGTGGCCGCAATTGGGTCAGCAACTTTTTTCACCTTTTCGGGTTTAATTTGTTTTGTGTCAGTTGTTTCTGCCATATGTGGTACCTCCCCACGATTTGATTGAATTTTCCCGTCAACGGCTGATGAAAGCAGGCGCCATCGACGGTTGGTCATTTTTAGCGTTTATGGATCCAGTCCAGATTGTCGATCATCTTTTCGACCATCGACTTTTGAACGGCCGCCGGTGTCTTTTTAGCCGCTTTCTTTTCAGCAGCTGCGCGTTTGGCAGCCAGCTCGGCCCGTTCAGTGGTCCGTTTCTGTCTGATTTCATCGAGTTCGGCTTCGATTTTGGCTTTTTCCTCAGCGGCTTTTTGAGCATCGGCTTCGGCTTTGGCCCTGGCTTCAGCTTCAGCCTTGGCTTGGGCTTGGGCTGCGGCCTTGGCCTTGGTTTCTTCGGCAGCTTTTGCCTGAGCTTCGGCGTCGGCTTCGGCTTTGGCTTCAGCCTCGGCTTTAGCCGCTGCATCTGCTCCGGCTGCGGCTTCAGCTTTTGCGGCCTCGGCCGGTGCCGCTTCAGCAGGCGCCGCTGCCTTCTTCTGCGGTTCAGGCGCGGCTTCTTTTGGAGCAGCCGGCGCTGCTTTCTTCTGCGGTTTGGGTGCCGCCGCTTTTTTGGGCGGTGCCGCCTTCTTTTCTTCTTCGATGGTTAAATCCGGCTTCGGAGAAAGCGCCAGCAAATCGACATCGGCCGCATCCAATTGCTTTTGGATCCCGGCCACATCCGCAGCCGCACCGCCGTCGTAAACCAGATCGATATAAGATTTGACCAGCCGAATGGCTTCGGGATGGCGCATCATCAGCACATCGGAGCCCCCCATCAGATAGGCCACGGCTCCGACCGCCTCCATTAAAATGCCGCGTTTTTCAGGATCGCCGAGGGTGGGGGCTTCATCGACAAGCTGCTTGGCCTCTTTGCATTTCCAAACCTCGTTTCCGAGGTTGTTGATCAAAGGCAGTTGCAGTTTGTCATCACCCTGGGCCAATGCCGCCATGCGGATCCGCTCCATTACCGAATAGGAATATTCCAGACCGTAACCCAGACCGCCGGTGGTGGGATCGATGATCAGTTTATCCATCGATACTCCCAGATTTTCGAGTAAAATATTACACTGTTTGGCCAGATTAACGTCGATGGGCGACGAAGCAATCAGCGTATGCCCGAAACCCATTGCTGCCGCGCCGATTCCTTTGTGATTCTTGTCTTCCACCGGACCCAGGATCAGGCTTTTCCCCTGGCATTCCTCGGCAATTTTCTTGAGCACTTCCTCATCTTTTTCCACACTGGCCGTGCCCCATATGATCAAGGGCACATCAATGGCTCCGAGGACTTTCTTAACCGTGGCGACCGCGTCATCTGCGCTGGCATCGTTGCCGTTGGGATCGGTGCTCTTTAACTGCAGCACGATCATATCGGCCCCGTATTCATCAACGCATTTCTTGGCCCAGGCCGCCGGATCCGAAATCACATCTTTAAACGGACTTAAAGCGGCTTGCGCCCACTCCTCCGGTTCCATGTCCCAGATTTCCATGGCAATTCTGGGTTTATGGGGCATTTCGCCTTCGAAATTGTAGAACGGATAGCAGCTTTCACCGCCGACTGTAACGGCCTTGTCCCCCTGGCCCAGCGTAATTTCCTTTATTCCGCCGGAATACGTTTCTTTAGTAAATTCGAAACCCAATGTTGCCTCCTTATTTTGTTTTCTTTTTCCTTCAGCTATTGAGATGATATAAATCAAAAATGATGCGAACTACGATATCTAATCCACTTTAGGGGCAAACTTGCAAGGTGCCCCATTTTCTGTCAGCCCCCCTTTCATTATTTTTTTTTATCGAATCTACAAACGATAGAAGTAGATTTAATTTTTTTTTGGAAGCGATGTGGCAAAAACAATCCGAAAATTCTGTTTTTTAGATTTGAAGCATGGGGGTTGCCGCACCGCATCAAAGGAATCGCTAATCAAACGCTAAATGCAGAATATTGCTATTTATATGGAGTGGATAGCTTTGTCAAGAGAAGAGCATAACTAAATCAAAATTTCTAACTAAATCCGATTCATTCTTCGTTTTTCTTGCGGGCCTCAAGGCGGGCTTTTAATTTGGGGAATTGATTGATGTCGGTATGGGGCAAAAACAGGGCCGCTATATAATTATCCATGTAGGAGGCGGTATCGGACAATTCAAAGTTGGTCATCTTTTTGGTCACCTCGACCACGTCCTTGCGAATCCGGTTGGTCAAACTGCTCATACGGGCACCCATCAGCGATCCGTTGCCGATAAAGGTCACTTTGTCGGAATCCATTTCGGGCAGCAACCCGATAACCATGGCCTTTTCCAGATCCACATAACTGCCGAACCCACCGGCTAAAATAATATGTTCGATATCCTGAATGCCCATCCCAACTTCTGTCAGCAGAGTCATGCAGCCGCTGTAGATGGCGCCCTTGGCCCGGATGAGGTTTTCAATATCGATTTCTGTCAGGGTCACAGCGCGATCAATCTGGGTTTCATCCTTCCATGCCAGAACGTATTCATAGATGCCGTCTGTTTGTCGGATGCGTTCCGTATCCAAATCGCGGTTAAATTTGCCCAGATTATCAATGATGCCCACTTCAAAGAGGGTTGCAACCATGGTGATCAGTCCGGATCCGCAGATGCCCTTAGGCCGGACGTTACCGATGGTAATAATCATGGGTTCATAGGTCAGCGGGTCGATTGAAAAATCTTCGATGGCGCCCTTCTCGGCACGCATGCCGTACTTGAGGCCCCCGCCTTCGAAGGCCGGTCCGGCCGAGCAGGCCGCACAGGCGAGCCAGTCTTGGTTTCCGATAACAATTTCGGCATTGGTTCCCACGTCCAAATAGAGGGTCAGTTTCTCAGTCAGATAGATACCGGATCCCATTACACCGGCCACGATATCCCCGCCGACATAGCTGGAAACCGCCGGAAAAACCAGAGCGGACACATGGTCGCCCACAGCCATACCCAGATCCTTGGCCCGGGTGGGCGGATACAGAGTCGCAGCCGGCACATACGGTGACCGTCGGATGAATCCCGGATTGATTTTAAGCATCAACTGGGTCATCGTCGTATTTCCCGCCAGTGTAATGGTGGATAAATCCTCATGATCGATACCGGATTTTTTGATAATCTTGTCCAGCGTCTTATTGATCGTGCCCATGACAACTTCATGCAGGCGCTGCAATCCGCCGGGTTTTTCGGCATATACGATGCGGGAAATGACATCTTCGCCATAACTGATCTGACCGTTAAAATCGCCGTACTCGGCTAAAACATCGCCGCTGATCAGATCGATGACCTGACCATAAATGGTTGTGGTCCCAATATCCATGGCAATTGCATAGCTGCGGCTGGTGGTATCACCCGGCTGAACATTGATCAGGCGGGTTTTGCCGACATCCCGAACCGGCCGCACCAGGGTGGCGGTCACTTCGAAGTCCTGCTCACGCATAACATCCGGAATTTTGCGGATAACCGAAAGGGCGACATCCAACCGGTGTTCGTCATGCTGGACGTTTAAGTAACTGATCAGGCGCGTGATATCCGGCAGGTTGTCCTGGAGGGTCGGCTCCGGAAGCTGTAAAAACTTTTTTTCCACCGGGGGTACAAATAGCCCCTTTTCCTTTAATTCATCAAAGTTCATCTCGCGGATGTGGGCGGTTTTGCGCGGGGTCATTTGCCTGCGAAGGGCACTGGCATCCATGGCAGATTCAACCGGGATGCGTATGATCAGATCGCTTTTGGCATGCGCCTGACAGGCCAACCGAAAGCCTTTATCCTGGTCTTCCTGGCTGAGTTTTTCGGAAACGCCGCCTTCCACCTTTCCTTCTTCTATCCGTACCCGGCATTTCCCGCAAACCCCTTCTCCGCCGCAGGAAGCATTTACGTGCACGCCGGCTTCCATGGCGGCGTGAATAATCGTTTCGCCGTCCGGCACCGTTATTTCCGTTTCATGAGGTAAAAAAATAATCTTGTGATCGGGCATTTTCATTTTCCTTCTTTAGCACTGGGCGTAAATGTCATATAATCATTTCAAATCAAACAAAGTGACTAAAGTGAACTAAAGTTTGAAGTGACTAAAGTTAAGGTGTCGCTATGCTCCATCATATTTTATTATAAAAACGATCGTTCGACCCAGAGGCTCTCGACGGGCAGAATTCCTTAACTTTAGGCACTTTAGATCACTTTAGGCATTTTAGCTCACTTGTTTTTATAAGGGTTGATCAAACCGGCATCTCAGCTCCAGCATCTCACCATCAAAAAAGCTATCGACTTTATACGGCAGTATTTTAAACAGTTTAATCATCCCTCTATTCTGAGCCGAAGTATAGGCCATCAATCCGGCGATGCCGTTGTCGCGGGCGGCAGCGGCCAGTTTGTTCAATAATATTTTACCCAGACCCTTTTTTTGATAGGACTTGCTGATCGAAAACGCAATTTCGGCCTCATTGGAAGCGGGGTTCAGTAAATATTCGCCGATCCCCACAATTCGGCCGAAGCCAAATTCTCCGACAACCGCGACAACTGTCAGGTCTTTAATATAATCGATTAATGAAACCCCTTTGACTTCATCATGAACGAAGCTGGTTTTTTCATGGAAAAACCGGGAGACCACGTCATCTTTGTCCAGATTGTAGAAGTGCTCCTGAATTCGGCGTTCATCCACCGGTTTGGCGGGTCTGATGGTTACCGGTTCACCGTCAATGTCTATGGTTTCCTCCAGATGAATCGGATAGACCCCATGCAGAGATTCACTCAAAGTTCGCTCCGGACTGAGAAGCCCCATCTTTTGGGCTTCGAAAAACAGCTCGTCTCTGAAATTCGGATGCGCAATACTGATCATGGCCATGGCACGTTCCTGCAAACTTTTACCGAATAAATTCACCGCCCCGTACTCGGAGACGACGTAATGAACGTCTCCTCTGGGAACCACGACCGCCTCATCGTCCAGCTCGGGTACAATACGGCTTTTTTTGCCCTGCAGTGCCGTTGCCGGCAGCAGCAGTATAGCTTTGCCCCCCTGAGATTGAACCGCACCGCGCATGAAATCAAGCATCCCGGTAACACCCGAAAAATGATTGTGCGGCAGCGCATCGGCCGCCACCTGACCGGTCAGATCAATGGTCATCGCAACGTTCATCGAAACCATTTTAGCGTGGCGTGATATGATCGATGGGTCATTAACATAATCGGAGGGATGAAACTCAATCGCCGGATTATCATTCAAAAATTCATATAATTCTTCGGTGCCGATGCCACCGGAAGCCACCATTTTGCCTTCATTTAACCCTTTTTTACGATTGGTAATTACCCCCCTGGAAAACAGATGCATAATATCACTGGTCAGATACTCGGTGTGGATACCCAGATCATTTTTATCAGCCAGCGCCAGCAATGTGGCCTGATGGGTGGAGCCCAGCCCGATTTCCATGGTGGAGCCGTCCTCGATGAGACGCGCAATCAGCCGTCCGATGTCATTGGCGGCCTCCAGCTCCGGTGTTTCACCAATGGTCAGTAACGGTTCGTCATATTCCACAAACACATCCACATCATTGACGTGGATAAAGCTGCGTCCCAGTATTCTGGGCATTCGAGAATTCACCTGGGCGATGACCAGGTCCGCCGACAATGCCGCTGCCAGCGTAATGTCCACCGACACACCCAAACTCATCCAGCCGAAATCATCCGGCGGCGATACTTGAATCAGGGCAACATGGATCGGCAACAGCCGGCTTTTAAATAGTCTGGGGATCGCTGAAAGATTGATCGGTGTAATAAACCGTTTGTTGCGGGCAATTGCTCTGGGTTTGGCCGAACCCAGATAAAATGATCGGATATTGAGGCTTTGATCCCCGCTTTTATTGGCAATCAGTGTCAACGGGGTTGTTTCCAGGGTCATCAGGCGGTTGATTTCAATGTCTTTGAAATAATCGGAGGCTTCCGAAAGCTCCCGCACCAGGTGCTGCGGTTCACCGCAGGATGATCCGATAAATACGCGCTGGGCCGGTTTGATCAGACCCAGCGCCTGCTGTGCGGTGCGCCTGTTCTCAACATAATTGTCAGCCCAATAACTGGATAAAGGCATCTCCTTCTCCCCTATTATGCTTCTGGCATCTGGCTGCAGGCTTCTCGTCGCTGGCTGCTTGTCGTTTTATAGGTTTCAGGTGTCGGGTGTCAGGTGTCAGGATTCAATGATTGAGGGATTTAGGGATTAGAATGACAGAATACCTTCAATTCCTGAATTCCTGAATTCGCAATTCCTAATTTTGCCTGCTGACACCTGAACACTGACACCTGACACCTAATTTTTAGGCCAACAGGCCTAGTCGTTTTATGAGCTATCATCCACCAGGTCATCATCATCGTTTGCTGCCGGCTCGATCCGCTTTGCCGAATCGGTCTGCGGCAGTTCCTGGACTTTGCTGAGCTTGCGCGCGATGACCCGGGTGCGGACTTCGGCCTTGTCAATCGTATTGCTGGCCTCCTGAAGTTTCTTTTTGGTTTTTGCCAGCACCTCACCAAATTTACTGAACTGGGTTTTTACGGCACCCAGCAGTTCCCAGACTTCACTGGATCGCTTTTCAACGGCCAGGGTGCGAAAGCCCATCTGCAGGCTATTTAAGAGGGCTGCCAGAGTTGTCGGTCCGGTGACCACAATGCGATAATCCCTTTGCAGGCTATCACAAAGGCCCGGACGCCTTAAGACCTCAGCATACAGGCCTTCCACCGGTAAAAACATAATCCCAAAATCGGTGGTGTTGGGCGGATCGATATATTTTTCGCGGATCGCTTTGGCTTCAGTCTTAACGCGGTTTTCCAGGTTTTTGACCGATTTTTCCGCCATTACTTTATCGGCCGCTTCCTGAGCATCCAGCAAGCGTTGATAATCCTCCTGGGGAAATTTAGAGTCAATGGGCAGCCAGACAACCTTTTCTTTATGGGTACCCTGCCCCGGCAGCTTTATGGCAAATTCCACCCGCTCGCTGCTGTTTTGCTTGGTGGCCACATTGACCTCATATTGGTCCGGTGTCAAAATCTGTTCCAGGATATGACTGAGCCGAATTTCACCCCAGGTGCCGCGGGTCTTGACGTTGGTCAATACTTTTTTAAGGTCGCCCACACCGGTGGCCAGGTTTCTCATCTCACCCAGACCTTTGTAGACCTGCTCAAGGCGCTCACTGACCTGTTTGAACGATTCTCCCAGCCGTTTTTCCAGCGTTGACTGCAGTTTTTCATCCACGACCGAGCGCATCTGCTCCAGCTTTCGGCTGTTGTCCTGCTGCATGGTTCGCAGCTGGTTTTCAACGGTTTTGCGCAAAGTTTCAAGTTTATCTTCATTGAGCTTGGTCATCTCCAGCAGCTGCTTGGAAAAACTATCGAGCTGATCTTTCTGCATGCCGGCAACCTCGCTCATCTGCTTGAGCTGAGAATCGCTGGCGGACTTTAGGGTGCTGCCGATTTCCTCCCGGGACTGCCTGGCGCTGCCGGCCGATTCCTGACGGTTACGTGCAAACTCGTCTTTAACCATATGTTCGGCGCGTTCCTGTTGTTTTTCAAGGGTTGCAAAAAATTCCTGCGATTTTAACGAGGCGTCATCATCTCTGCGCCGAGTTAAAATGATCAGCACCAAAAATACAGCTACCAGCGTCACACCGACCAATATAAGAAGGATGTTTGGCATTCCGGCTCCCTTTATAGTGGTTGTCAAAAAACCGTTGCGGTATTCAAAGGTTTTTTTCTACAACCGTACAATCGTGCAAGCGTTTATACCCCTATTCCGCAATTCGAAACATTATTATGGAAAGCGGTATTTAGTGGTTGTCAAAAAACCGTTGCGGTATTCAAAGGTTTTTTTCTACAACCACTTATGCCCCTATTCCGCAATTCGAAACATTATTATGGAAAGCGGTATAATATTGAATGCAAGGGTATATCCTTGCGCATCGGAAAGCAACATGGTAAAAGCTACTTTATTTCAAACAGTTATACAAAACTCGAGATATTCCTTTGGGTCCATGGGATTATAGAGAAAACGGTGTTGAGCGTCAAGCGCTCCACGGGTAACCGGAAAGGTTAACATGAAGCTTTTTTACAAAATCACTTTAGGCATAGTTCTACTGATGGTGATCCTCGCAGCAGGCTGCATCATTTATCTGCAGCAGCTGAAACCTCAATATTCGGGGGAGTTGACTCTGCCGGGCCTTCAGCAAACGGTGGAAGTCATTTTTGATCATTACGGCGTCCCTCATATTTATGGCCAGAACGAAGAAGACGTCTATTTTGCTTTAGGATATGTCCATGCCCAGGAGCGCCTTTTCCAGATGGAAATTATCCGGCGGATCGGGGCCGGCCGGCTGGCAGAAATTTTCGGAGAAGAGCTGGTCAAAACCGATAAATTTTTCCGAACCATCGGTATCTCTCAGGCAGCCGCAAGAAATGCCGCCCGATATTTTAAAGACCCATCCGCGTCTTTTCAAAAAGCGGCCCTGGCCTATCTCGCGGGTATAAATCAGTTTATCGAAAAAGGAGACACACCGATAGAATTTCGGATCCTTGGCATACCCAAAGAAAAATTCACGCCCAAAGATATTTATCTCATTGGCGCCTTTATGGTGTTCGGTTTCGCAGAGGGATTTCAAATGGATCCCCTGGTGGCTGCAACCCATCATAAATTGGGATGGAAATACCTCGAAGACTGGATCATCGACTGGCCTGCGGGCGCACAAAAAATCCCGGTTTATCGCTCCAATGACACAGATGCGGCGGAAACGTTGGGGACGGCCATCCACCAGATTATCGATAATCTACCGATAGGCAGGTGGATCGGCAGCAACGGCTGGGTTATTTCCGGGAAAAAAACGAAAACCGGCAAAGTCATCCTTGCCAATGATACCCATATGGGGTTCGCCCAACCGTCAGTGTGGTATGAAGCCCACCTGGAATGTCCCGGGTTCAGTTTTTACGGATATCATGCTGCCGGGATACCCTTCGGGCTTATCGGCCGTAATCGTTGGATGGCCTGGGGTCTGACCATGTTTGAAAATGACGATGTGGATTTTTATAAAGAGCGCGTCAATCCTGAGAATCCCGATCAGGTTTGGGCCGACGACCACTGGGAGGATCTAAAAATCCGCAGGGAAACCATCAAGATCAAGGGCGCGGCGGACGTCATTTTTGAAGTGCGCACCTCGCGCCATGGACCTATTATCAATACTGTCGATGAACTGGTTGCACAAACGGGTCAGGATCCGATTGCAGTTTGGTGGCTGTTTAATAAACTTACGACGACATCGATCGAGGCATTTTATCGGCTGGCGCATGCCCAAAATATCGACGCGGCCCGCCAGGCGGTATCAATGATTGATGCGCTGGGTGTAAATGTTATGTATGGGGATCGGGAGGGTAATATTGCCTGGTGGGCGGCAGCAAAACTCATAAAGCGTCCCGCCCATGTCAACTCAAAGCTGTTTCTTGACGGAGCCAGCGGTAAGGATGAGCCGCTGGGTTATTATGATTTTAAGGATAATCCCCAATCGGAAAATCCGCCAGCCGGCTTTGTGTATTCGGCCAACAACCAACCGGACCGCATAGCCGGCATTTTGTATCCCGGTTATTATGTCCCGGATAATCGTGCCAGACGCATTCTGGAATTGATGGCGCCAGATACGATTGGGTCGGTTGAAGCCGTTAAAAAAATGAGCACCGATTGCGTGTCGCTGGTGTTCCCTGAGATCGCAAAAGAAATTTTGGCAACGATTCAAAATGAGAACGTCCTGAAAAAATCACCGAATCATGAACACGCATATCGACTCCTTCTGACATGGGATGGCGATCATCAAATTGATGATGTGGCGCCCGTTATTTATTACAAGCTTTTATCTTATATCGTCAAAAATACATTTGCCGACGAGTTAGGAAAGGATGTCTTTGATGCCTTTGTTTCCAGCCATCTCATGAAACGTACCCTGCCCGTCATTATTGCTAATGATTCATCGTTGTGGTGGGATAAAACCGATACCCAGAACATTCAAGAAACACGCAAGATGATCTTCGCCGAATCATTTGACCAGACATTGCAGGATCTGAAAAAGCAGTTCGGCAGTGATATGTCCGACTGGCACTGGGGGAAAGTCCACACTCTGGAGCACGGGCACCCGCTCGGCTTAAAAAAACCGCTGGACAAGATTTTCAATGTCGGACCATTTCCGGCAATGGGTGGCAATGAAGTGATTGTCAATACAGGGTTTCGGCTGAATACCGCAGGATATTATCCCGTTTATTTCGGTCCGGCCATGCGCTTTATCGTGGATTTTTCCAATAATGACGAAGCGTTTAGCGTGATCCCGACCGGGCAATCCGGATATTTTTTAAGCGACCATTACGATGACCAGGCGAAATTATTTAATGCCGGAAAATTTCGACGCCAGATGATGAGCCAAATTGAAATCCGCCAACATTACAAAGGGAAATTGATTTTAAGACCTGAATAGGCAATAGCCACTTTCCCTATTTTGAATATCGAATATCGAACAAGGAATTTCGAATGATGAAGTTTTCTTTCCTTCGACATTCATTATTCCTTGTTCGGTGTTCTGCGGTTCTCTGTTTTCTGACACCTGAAACCGAAAATGAATCGGTTTTAGGTGGAAGACGCATTATTATTCACCGCTTGAAACTGGCGATACAAGCCCCGAAATTGATGATAGGTCAGCCCTAAAATCCGGGCGGCTTTTTTCTGGTTGTACTTTGCTTTTTGCAGGGCGGCCGCCATCATCGTAACCTTTAATTCCCGCACGGCTTCCTTGAGGGGCCGGTTCAGCAAAGGGCTCTGATCGGCAATTCCGGTTTCAGCTGCAGGAGTCTCTTCTGGCAGCGCCGGCGCAATCCGGGCATAGGGTGAATCAAAGGGATGAAAGTCAATATCGGTAATGATTGCAGCATCGGAGCGATAGACCGCGCGTTCGACCACATTTTTAAGCTCACGGATATTTCCGGGCCATGGGTGGTTCTCCAGAGTCTCAATGGCTTCAGCACTGAAGACCGGGATTTCATCCCATCCGAGTTCCAGCGCCATCCTTCCGGCAAAATGACCGGCTAACAGGGCAATATCTTCTTCTCGCTCTCTTAACGGCGGCAGGAATAAGACCTCAAAAGAAAGCCGATCCAACAGATCCTGTTTGAAACGGTGTTTGCGGGCCAGGTCGTTTAAATCGGCATTGGTAGCGGCAATGATGCGGACATCCACCTCAACGCTTTCCGAACTGCCCACCCGTTCAAAAACATTGTATTCCACCACCCGTAAAATTTTTTCCTGAACTTCCATCGGTATGCTTCCGATTTCATCCAAAAATAGGGTTCCGCGATCGGCTGACTCAAACCTGCCGAACCGTCTCTGAAGGGCTCCGGTAAATGCGCCTTTTTCATACCCGAACAACTCTGATTCGATTAAAGACGGCGAAAGGGCCGAACAGTTTAGCGCCACCATCGGGGCCTGCCATCGATTTGAAAGATAGTGCAGACGCGCCGCGGCCAACTCCTTTCCGGTGCCTCTCTCTCCGAGCAACAGCACCGGCCGGTTAATCGGAGCCACCCGTGATAGCTGCTCCTGAAATGCTAAAAACACCTCGGATTGGCCCAGGGCTTCGGTGACAACTGTCGGGGTCCCGGAGCCCAGACTTTTTTGTCTTAAGTCGATTGATCGATTCATGGTTAATTTTACCTATATTTAGATTATTATACTATATATTAGCTATTTTAACCAATATGTCAAGTGAATATTTTTGATAGAATTTAATATAATATCAGGATGTTAGAACTAATTTTAGCGATGGCACGATTAATGCTGAATTGGAAGTTATTCGTTATTTGTTAATAGTTAATTGCTTAAGCGGAATGAAATTGGATTTTGGTATTATAAAATTTTGTAAATCATAGAAAGCCAATGCTAGCTGATTGTCGAATTCTAATAACGAATAACAGATAACAATTAACACCGAATTGAGCATTTTATGCTCAACTCGGGCGGTAAACTTCAGACAGGAGGATCATCATGGGTATTTTTACACGCTTTCGCGACATCATTAGCTCCAACATCAATGCCATTCTCGACAAAGCGGAAGATCCCGAAAAATTGATCAAACTCATGATCAGAGAAATGGAAGATACGCTTGTTGAAATCAAGGCCGCCTGTGCCGGCGCAATGGCCAGCAACAAAAAAGTTCAACGCCAGCTGGACACATTGCATGACCGCATCCGGTACTGGGAAGAAAAGGCCGAGCTCGCGATTAAAAAAGGCCGGGATAATCTGGCACGTGAAGCCCTGGTTGAAAAACGCCGTTATACCCGCCGGGTGGATGGTCTTGAAAACGAAATAACCGAACACAATCTTCTCATCGAACAATATCAGGATCATATTCGTCAGCTGGAAGATAAATTGAAATCAGCCCGCGACAAACAGCGTTTGCTTGTCCAGCGGCATATTCATGCCAATCGAAAAAGACAGGCCCAGGAAGAGATCCGGCGGGTTGATAGTTCCGAGGCCATGCTGAAATTTGATGATCTTGAGAACCGTATCGAACGCATGGAAGCCGAAGCCGATCTGGTTAATTTTGGAAAAAAGACCGCTCTGGAAGCCGAATTCGACACCCTGGGTGTGGATGAAGAAATCGAAAAAGAATTGCAGGCTCTGAAAACACCGGTATCAAAACCGGATGAAAGGCAATCTTCCGATTAAAAACCAGCGTGCTTGGAATTCTATATGAGATTTTTATTGATCAGGATCGCAGGATAATCCTATAACCATTTCCAGGATTGAAAAGCACTTATAACGGATCGTTAAAAATACAATAATGAAGCCAAGGTAAAGCTAAAAATGAAAGAAGTATTGATCGTAGCCATTGTATTCGCAAGTATCGTGCTTGCGCTGGCCATCATCCCGGGGGCGATTCTTTTAGCCATCAAATTTTTCCGCGGCGGTCAATCCGCAGGCGATCAAGCCGAAGAGGCGAAAATGATCCAGAAAATTTATCAGAGTCTTTCTCACATGGAACAACGCGTTGAGGCACTGGAGACCATCCTGTTGGATCGCGAAAAGCAGAAACGAACGCAATAGAAAGGAAACTTGGCCATGACAAAATATACCCGCAGCTATCGCAACGGTATCTATCGCTCCCGCAGCGGCATTATTTTAGGGGTGTGCACAGGGCTGGCGGAACATTTTGATTTTTCAGTTTTCTGGACCCGCGTGATCGCCTTGATTCTTTTATTTGTGGCCGGCTTCTTGCCGGCCATCGGGTTGTACCTGCTGGCAGCCGTGCTGATGAAGCCCGAGCCGGTTATTCCGATCGGGAACTCGGCGGAAAAAGAATTTTATGACAGCTACACGTACTCGAGGCAGGGTGCGGTACAGCGGGTAAAAAGG
>Ga0255055_10002241_pt1 | contig 13773 bp, 6 predicted proteins | sample JV7_2_27_MG_FD_188633 | JGI IMG/M metagenome (GOLD analysis project Ga0255055, IMG submission 188633) | Seawater microbial communities from Jervis Inlet, British Columbia, Canada - JV7_2_27 | ecosystem: Environmental > Aquatic > Marine > Inlet | place: Canada: British Columbia | collected...
CCACCCGCTTGAGGCGGCAGATCGCGACGGGCTTTCCGTCGATGCGCGTCCGGCGGCAGGCGGGCTCGCAGGGACGGTCGCAGGTGCGCCCGAGGATGCCCGGGAAGACGTTGGACTCGCGGTTCAGCCAGTAGGAGTCCGTGTAACGGCCCTGGGCGATGAGACGGATGTACTCGGGGACGTTGGTGTGGGCCGGGCAGCCCCACTGACAGTCTATGACCTTGTGGTAGTACTGAGGGTTGGTGACGTCTGTGGGCTCCACTCGGTCTCCTCGGCGCTCGTCGCGTCTCCTCGGGCGCTGCCAGCGAGTTGCTTCTGGGCTCCTACCCCCGCAGGGCGAAGTGTTCTCCGGTGCCGGGTGGAGCCCCGCAAAAGCTGGAGATGGGAAGGCGGGAGGGCAAGCGGGTGGAGCGAGGGGCGAGCACACGCCCGAGCCGGCGTCACAGGGTCGGATCGTGAACCGGGGCCGGCGCGGAGGGTACGATGACCACCTCGAAACGTCGTCTTCTTCCCGGATGAGGCTGATGCTCCGTCTGACCTCGAATCGTCCCGCGGTGAACCTGCTCGCGTTAGTCCTCCTGCTGGCGGCGTGCAGCTCGCCGGCCGAGCCCCAGGAAGTGGAGCGCATCGAGTCCCTGCCGCGGCCGCTCACCGCCGAAGAGCGTGCCCTGGCGGATGCCGGCGAGGCATTCGCGTTCGACTTCCTGCGGGAGGTCGTACGGGAGGAAGACCCGGCGGCGAACATCTTCGTGTCGCCTCTCAGCGCATCGATGGCGCTCGGCATGGCGCTCGCCGGAGCCGAGGCCGGGACGTTCGAGGCGATGCAGGATGCGCTGAGGCTCGGTGGCCTCGGTCGCGAGGGTATCGGCGTCTCGTACCGGAGCCTCATCGACCTCCTCTCAGGGCTCGATCCGGCGGTTCGGCTGGAGATCGGGAACTCGGTGTGGCACAGGGAGGGCTTCACGCTCGAGGACTCATACGTGAGCGAGGTGGAGCGCGATTTCCTGGCGCGCGTCGAGGCGCTCGACTTCGCCGACCCGGGCGCCGCGGACGTGATCAACACCTGGGTGAGCGAGGCGACGGACGGTCTGATCGACGGGATCGTGGATCCGCCGATCGATCCGCTCACGATGGCCTTCCTCATCAACGCGATCTACTTCGAGGGCGCGTGGACGCTGCAGTTCGATCCGGCCCGAACGGCCTCCGGCGACTTCCAGCGCTCCGACGGGTCGACCGTGTCGGTGCCGTTCATGTCGATGAGCGACGGCGAGTTTCCGTACGCGCAGACGGCGGACTACCAGGCGATCGAGCTGCCGTACGGCGGCGAGGCGTTCGCCATGACCGTCGTGCTGCCGTCCGAGGCGATCGGCATCCCGGCCTTCGTCGAATCGCTCGACGCCGAGGCATGGGCCGAGATCATCGCCGGACTGCGAGAGACCGAGCTGCTCGTGGCGCTTCCGAAGTTCAAGCTCGAGTACGAGAAGAACCTGAACGACGTCCTCAAGGCCCTCGGCATGGAGGTCGCGTTCGACGAGGCGGCAGCCGACTTCTCGCGCATGCATCGGGACGCGCTGGCCATGCAGCTCCACATCAGTCGCGTGAAGCAAAAGGCGTTCGTCGACGTCGACGAAGAGGGCACGCGCGCGGCGGCCGTGACGTCGGTGGAGGTGGGCGTGACCTCGGCGCCGCCGTTCTTCCGCGCCGACCGCCCGTTCCTGTTCGCGATCCGCGAACGCCTGTCCGGCGCCCTGCTGTTCACGGGAGTGGTACGGGATCCGACCGCCGGGTGAGGGGCTGTTCAGCCGCGCGGTTTCACGAACTCCTGGAACGGGAGGTAGTCGTGGAGCAGGTCAAACAGCTCGTGTCGTACGTTGCGCGCGTAGGTCCCTTTATGCCTGGTCATCCTGAAGCCCTCCTCCAGGAATCGAACCGCTTGCTCCCGCTCCCCGAGCGCGGCAGCGATCTGAGCCCGGCCAAGAAGCAGGGACGCCGTCTCCAGGCCTTCCACGTCCAGGCCCGAGCGCTGTACGTCCTCGACCTTCTTGGCGAGCTCGGCGCTGATCGCCCGGGCCCGCTCGACATCCCCGAGTCGCGCAGCCGCGCCCGCCAATAAGACCAGAGTGTACCTGGGAAACTGCGGATACTCACCGAATTCTTCGACGAGTTGCTCGAACAGGTCGCGTGCCTCCTCCCATTGTCCTAGCGCGTACAGCAGATACGCCCGATCATCCGTGTATTGGAACCGCGCACCCGGTTCCTCGTTCGGCGGTCGCGCCTCGATCCAATCGAGGCCACGCTGCGCCATCGCTCGCGCCGCGTCCTCGAAGCCGTGGGTGCGCAGATCGAGCACGATCCACCTCGGCCACCGAGCGTTCGTCCCCGGCAGAGCAACGAAGGTGTCCACCTGAGCCGCGAGCTCATCGATCCTGCCGAGAGCGGCTAGTGCGGAGAGGTGGTCACTCTGCAGCGCGATATCCCCGGGCAGTCTGCGGCGCGCCTCGCGAACCACTTCGAGCTCTGCCTCGTGGTTTCCCAGCGCATGGTGCGTCCAGGCCATCAGACCCCAGTACTCGGATTGGATCCTCTTGAACCTGGGGCTGGTGGTATCCACCTGGGCGAAGTACTCCAAGGCATCCTGGGGCCGATAGGCCTGCCAGGCGACGAAGTAGCCCCAGCGCATGCCGATGCTGGGCGCGACCGTCGCCATTCGCTCGACGTTCCGGAGTTTGACTGTTGGATCGTCGTCGTCGAAGTGGGAGCGCAGGATCAGATAGTAAAAGTATTCCGGCTCGCTCATGTGCTCGCGGTGGCCCAGAGCAACCTGGAGCAGGGAGTCTTGTTCCGAGTAGCGTTCCAGATTGCCGAACGTCAACGCAGTGTATACAAGGGGTGTCATCCAGGTGGAGTCCAAGGCTGAGGCTTGCTCGAAGTAGCCGAGCGCCTCCTCGAACTCGTATCGGTTCCAGGCGTCGTCGCCTTGTCGGTAGAGGCGGTACGCCTCGAGGCTCGGCGGCTGAGTGGGCAGGCCCAGGTTGCGGGCCCGGAAGTCGAGGGCGGCGGCCAGCGCGCCCAGCGTGCGCTCCTGTAGGAGGTTCAGCGCCTCGCCGGGCGCATTCCGGGGCGCTGACACCGGGGCCAGGGCGCTCATGACCTCGCCCTCCGCGACGTCCGTGATCTGGATCTGGAAGTGGAGGGAGTCGCCTAGAAGGTAGTAGGCGCCGTGCAGAACGACGCTCGCCCCGGTGGCCCTGGCGAGGGCCGCCACGGCGTCCATGCCGCTCCGTCCCTCGCGCGCCTCGGCCGCGGCCAGGGCCATCTCGGTGGGCACCACGTCGGCCAGGTCGCTACGCTGCACGCCCTCCGTGATCCGCTCGGTCGCCTGGCGGCCCAGCGGGTCCAACGCTGCCTCTCCCGTCTGGTTTGTCAGCACCGCCACCGCCACCCGGTCGGGGTCGAGCGGCACGTCGGCGTTACCCCGCAGCCCGGCAAGGACCGCCAGCACGGCCCCACCACCAATCGCCGCCAGGGCCAGCACGCCGGCCACTCCCCGCATCATTCGCTTCCTACGCGCCTGGGCCGGGCGTCTCTCGGCCTCCATCTGTAGCTTTGTAGCACGCGGTGCTAACGGTGCGAGATCGCCCAGGATAGCTTGTGCGCTCCCGTAGCGATCATCGGGGTCCTTGCTCAGCAGACCGAGCACGAGCGCTTCCACCTCTGCGGGAACTTCGTCGCGGAGCGTGCTGGGCGGCTCGGGCTCCTCGTACCGGATGGCATTAATGACGGCCACCTGGCGGTCACCCCGGAAGGGCCGATCCCCGGTGAGCATCTCGTAGAGCACGACGCCGAGCGACCAGAGGTCTGTGCGCGCGTCCAGCTCGTCGCCTCTGGTCTGTTCGGGGGACATGTAGGCTGCGGTGCCGAGCGTCACCCCGGTGCCCGTCAGCGCGACGTCCGCCAGCTTGGCCAGTCCGAAGTCGAGGATCTTGAGGACGCCATCCGACGTGACGATCACGTTGCCCGGCTTTATGTCGCGGTGGATGATCCCGTGTGCGTGGGCCGCGGCAAGCCCCGCGGCGATCTGCGCGGCGTAGTCTGCCGCTTCCTCTAGCGGCAGCGCCCCACGTGCGAGTCTTTGCTTCAGGGTCTCTCCGTCGCAGTACGCCATGGCGATGAAGGGCCGGTCGTCCTCGTCCCGAGAGATCTCGTGGACCGTGCAGACGTTGGGGTGATCCAGGGCGGCCGCGGCGCGGGCCTCGACCACGAAGCGCTCGGCTGCATCCTCGTCGGCGACGACGTGCCGAGGCAGGAACTTCAAGGCGACGGTCCGGTCGAGCCGCGTGTCGTGGGCCCGGTAGACGACGCCCATGCCGCCGGCTCCGAGCTTCTCCTCGATCCGGTACTGACGCACCGTCCGACCCACGAGAGCATCGAGCTCGGCGTCGGACGTGACACTCCAGGTGGGTTCACCGGTGCCCGGCGGAAGGGTGATCACCGCTTCCGCGAGCTCCTCAAAGAGGGGCTCGGCCGCGTCGGCGGCCCTCAGGAGGGAGGAGAGCTCGGCCCGCGCCTCGGCGTCATCCGCGCAGTTCTCGTCCAGGAAGGCGCTCCGATCCCTGACGGGCAGCGCATGCGCCTGCTCGAAGAGTCGCTTGAGGTCTTCTCTGCGCTCGAAGTCCACGGATCTCGCGCAAACCTTTGTTGGTTCTACCGGCCCGTCACGACCACGGCGGACCCGTCGGGCAGGCCTCGTTGACCGAAGGATTGGTGTCCACCTCACTCTGCGCGAGGGGAAACGCCGTGTCGCGGCCGGGCTGCTCGGCGGGGTACAGGTCCACCCCGTCGTTGCGAAGGACGCGGCGAACGAAGCCCAAGCGGTGACCCGTCAGCCAGAGGCCGGCCGAGTAGGCCCGTCCGATCTCCCGGATGTCGGCCTCGAAGTCTCCTGAGAAACGGACTGGAGCGAAGAGCTTGCCGTGAGGGTTCAGCCCCGTGGTGAGGCGTCCGTTGATCAAGAGCTCGGCTCGCTCGAGGTCACCTGCCCGGTATGCGCTCTCGGCCTGCATGATCTCGGCCTCGAAGCCGGACGCGATGATGATCGGCGCAGTCCGGCCGGTGGCGTTTGGCGGCGGCTGCCCACCTCCGTAGATCAGCTGAAGGCTGACCGGAATCGTGGCGTCAAACGTTTGGAAGGCCGGACTCGGCTCGGGATCGATCAGACCGACGTCCACCCACTCGTCGTAGAAGGCGAATCTCTCGAGGAAGCGCTGTGGAGCCGACCCGTCGCCGACGGTATACCGGATTCCTACGGCATCGCCGTAGGTATAAGCGTAGACGTAGTTCCACTGAAAAGGGGAGTTGGATGAGTACCAAGCCAAGAATCTGAATTCAGGGTCGACCCCAGCGATCACAGACGCTGCCGCCAAGTACTCGCCGAGCCACATGTGGGCACGCGCCCGCCCGATCCTGGCGGCCGTCGCCAAGTCCTGCATCCCGGCCGCGTCGGCTGCTTCTTCTGCCCTCTCGAACCTGTCGAGCGCGTCTCGCATCCGCTCGTCGGGCAGAAGGGGCGCCGGCTCGAAACCAACCGCGGCCGGATCCCCGCCGCCGAGGATGCTCTGACAGTACATCTCGGCCAACAGTAGGCGCGCGTAGGCTCCGTAATAGAGTGCGTATGCGAGCCCTCGTCTCAGCAGATCGGGATCCGCCGCAGGGTCCTCCTGCATACTCTCGAACGCGAGCAGCGCCGCGTCCGCACTCATCCGTGACGCGTGCAGCTGCGGATAAGGGTCGCCCACTTCACCCGGGATGATCTCGCGACGGTCTACACGGATCTCGTTTGGGTAGGTGCTCGAATGGATGAACTCGTCGACGAACATGCCACTAAACAGAACGTACGAATCCAGGCTGGACTGGAAGGCCTCCACGAGCCCCGCGATGATGATCGGAACGGAGTTCGGATCCTCGTAGAGGTCTTCCGGCTCGACGATGTCCGGGTCCGTCACGTCCAGGCCGCAACCCACGACGCTCAGCAGCGCTGCAGCGAGCAGCCAGGGCCCCACTCGCGGGTGGGGATGAAGACGCCGCTTGCTACTTGCTACGGTCGCTGAATCCAATTCTACGGTCATGTCTCAGAAGTAGATGTTGACGGTGCCGATGAAGCGTCTCGCAGGCGGAAGGGTGAAGAACTCGGCCCGGCTGGCCTCGTTCTGCCCCGCCCAGTTGATTTCCGGGTCGAGTCCGTTGTAATCCGTCCAAGTCGCCAGGTTTTCGCCTATGAGCTGGATGGAGAGCCCATTCAGCTTGAGAAACCGGGTCACGCCCGGCGGCATGTCGAAGCGGATCTGCGCCGTGCGCCACTTGCCCCAGTCGGCGTCCTCGATCCACGGGTACGTGGAGCCTATCAGGTTCGAATAGGCTACAATCTTCGTCCAGTCTCCGTTCGTCTCCACTCCGTCCTGAGTCATGCCCTCCAGGCACGCTCCACCGTTCACGCCACCGCCGAAGGGGAAGCCGCAGATGAAGTCCCCGCTGTTGTTCATCCCCTGATGACCGGCCTGGAAATCGAAGAGCGCGTATAGCTGCACGTACTTGAAGAGCTGGATCGTCGCCTGGATCGAGCTCTCCCAGGGAGGGGTCGGATCGCCCAGCCAACGGCTGCCGTCGACAGGATTGCAGAACGACTCCTTGTCGCCGGGCGTATCGCCCGGACCCCAACTCCCCGGCGTCTCGTCGCAGGTCAGGACGCGCGGCTCACCGTCCTCGCCGATCACGACCTGCGGGTGGACGTACGAGCCAAAGGGAAGCCCCTCCTGGTGCCGCTGGGAGGTACCGCCAAGCCCGTAGATGATAGGCTCGGCGAGCTCGCTGATCGCGTTCCGGTTGTGCGAAAGGATGAACCGCAGATCCAGCGAGATGTCCTTCTCGGCGATGGCCAGCGCGTCGAACTCGACCTCGAAGCCCCGGTTGTCGATCTGGCCGATGTTCGTGAAGCTCTGATTCGGGAATCCGCTGGAAGGAGGTACGTTCTTCCTGACGATCGCGCTCTCGGTCTTCTGTGCGTAATACGTGAAGGTGAGGCCGATCCTGTCCTGGAGCATGGCCAGATCCAAGCCCGCCTCCCACTCCTCACCCACCTCCGGCCTGAGTGCCGGGTTGCCCGGCGCGTCGGGCGTTATGCCCAGTCGATCGTCGCCCTCAAAAGACGCTGGCCCAGGGGAGAGGATGGTCAAGGCATCGTTTGTGCCCGGAAGCGTTCCCGATCGCCCCCAGGCCGAACGCAGCTTGAGCATGTTGAAGAACCCCTGTCCCTCCAAGGCCACGAACGAGGCTCCGAGTTTCGGGTAGGTCTGGATGCCCAGGTTCTTGCCCTGGGCGCTGTTGTTGTCCCAGCGGACCGCACCGTGCACGAACAACCTGTCGTTCCACTGGAACTGCCCCTGGGCGAAGAAGCCGATCGACTTCTGCTCGTCGAAGGCATCGCTTCCGAAATTGGTGACCGCGTTGTTGATGGCGGGACCGGTTGCGGGGAATACCTGGCCCCACGCGAAGCTTCCATCCAAGGTCTGCCGGTACCACTGCACGCCGCCCACGAACTCGACGTCGAGGCTGGATGTGAGGGGCTGCAGGTAGGTGGTCGTACCCTGAAGGGTGAGGTTGCGGCTCGTCGTGACTGCTCGGCTCAGAGAGCCGTTCGATAGCGAACCGAACGGCAGATCGGGGTCGACGGGTACGAGCTGCATCGTGCGGTCGTTGACCATGTCGTAGCCGAGCGTGAACCGGTTGGTCCACCGCTCGAGCGGGTTCCAGGTCACGTTACCTGAGCCCGTGTAGCGCTCGACCTTCTTCTGGTTGACGAGGGTCTCGACATCCTCGAACGTACTGCCGGCGAAGAAGGAGTTCTCCGGACAGCTGCTGGCGAAGTCGCTCGTCGGAAGGCCGATGGCCTTCGAGAGTTCGATCGCGAGTGGGCAGCTGTCCACGGTCTCGCCCGTCACCGGATCGATCACCCCGCTGAGCGGCTTCTCCCAGGGGAACCCGACGACGGCCACGCCGATGTAACCCTTGCCGTTGTTGTCGTTGTCCGGCAGCAAGACATCGCTGCTCGTGTAGCCGTTCGAGAAGGAGAGGGTCAGGCGGTCGCCGGGGTCGACGCCGAAGTTCGCCCGGAAGTTGAACCTCTGCATGGCGTTGTTCGGGAGCGTGCCGTTCTCGTTCAGGTACTGGACCGAGCCGAAGTAATTCCAGATCCCGCCGCCACCTGTCAGGTTCCCGTTGTAGTTCTGATAGAGAGCATCTCGAAACGGGTTGAACTCCTCGAGCAGGTTCTGGGTGTAGATCGTGTCGGTCGCGAAGCCCATCGACAGGGGGTTCCAGCCGGTCGTCGGGAACTGCCCCTTCACGAAAGACCGGCCCCCGGCCGGATCGACGAAGCCGTTCGCCTGCCGGTTGAAGCCCAGGTCGGCCCGCGCGTTCCAGCGGGTCTCGCCCCCAGCGCCCTGCTTCGTCGTGATGACTATCACCCCGGCGTTCCCGCGGGCGCCCCACAGGGCGGAAGCCGCCGGACCCTTGATCACCTCGATCGACTGGATCTCGTCCGGATTCAGGTCGTTGAGGCGGGTGAAATCCTGGCCACCCACATCGATCCAGCCGAACAAGGGGTCGTTCGCGTTGGCCTCCGCGTCGATGATGGCACCGTCGATCACGTAAAGCGGCTGTGTGCTCTTGCTGATGGAGCCCGTACCGCGGATGCGGACGTCAGCTCCCGTCCCCACCGTACCAGAGGACTGGCGCACGAAGACGCCCGTCGACTGTCCCTTGAGGATCTGGGTGATCTGGTTGGCCCGGGTTTCCTGGGCGACCGTTTCGGCCGCGATCGTGGAGATGTCGGCCGCGAGCTCTCGGCGACGGCGCTGACCGGTGATCGTGGCCACGAGCTCGTCGAGCGCAACGGCCGAGATCTCGAGCACGAAGTCCACGGTGGACACCTGCCCCGGTGAGATGGACACGACCTGCTCGGTGCCCTGGTAGCCGATCGTGCTGACCCGGAGCAGATGTTCGCCGGCCGGGATGCCGCTGAGGCGATAGCGGCCCTCGTCGTCCGTAAACGTGGCGAGCGTGGTGCCGGAGATGTAGACCTGAGCACCGGGGAGGCTCTCACTGGTCACGGAGGTCACCGAGCCCGTGACGGCCCCCTCCTGCGCCACTGCCGCCGAGGCTGCATGCAGCAGCACGGAGGAAAGGAGAATCGTGACTCGCAGCGGACCGCGCATCTCAGATCCCGAGCGCCGACATCTGTCCTCACTGGTTAATCTGTCGCAGAGCGGCGGATGAACTTCGAGACAGTTCGCTCGGTGGATGCGGCCAGGCAGGCGTCCTGTTGGCGGGGGGGTGTCTGCTTGGCGCGCTTAACATCACCGAGCAGTCTAAGTGCCTAATCCACCAAGATGAGCTTAGCCACCTGATGGTGCGTCGCTATCGGGCGTTTCTCGATCGAGGCTGTCCGGAGTTCCTCGTTCCGGTGCCGTCGGACGACCTTCTGGCAGCCGGGGTGGAGCGTACGATGCGTCGTAACCGATGGAGAAACAACATCATACCGTCGGTGGAGACGACGCCGTACGGGAGGTCTAGCCGCGCGGTTTCAGGAACTGCTGGAGCGGCAGGTAGTCGTAGAGCAAGGGCAGGTCAAACGTGTGCCGTGCCCAGAGTACGTAGTTCCCCTTATGCCTGGTCATCCTGAAGCCCTCCTCCAGGAATCGCACCGCTTGCTCCCGCTCCCCGAGAACCGCGGCGATACGAGCGCGCTGACGCAGTAGCATCGCTCTTACGACGCCCTCGTAGTCCGAGCCCGAGTCCTGGACCTTCTCGATCATCTCAGCGAGTTCTGCGCTGATCGTCCGGGCCCGCTCGACATCTCCGAGTCGTGCAGCCGCGCCCGCCAAGGAAGCCAGGATATCCACGCGAAACTGCGGGTCGTCACGGAATTCGTCGACCAACTGCTCGAACAGGGCGAGCGACTCTTCCCAGCGCCCGAGTTCGTACAACAGCTCCGCCCGCATATACGTGTAGAGGAACTGCTCTTCTTGCACCTCCTCCGGCGGTCGCGTCTCGAGCCAATCGAGCCCGCGCTGCGCTGCAGCCCGGGCGGCGTCGTAGAATCCGTGGGCACTTAGGATGCTCGCGACGGAGACCGTTGCATTGTAGGGCGTTCCCGGCATTGCGAGCACGGTGTCTGCTAGGGCCTCGATGTCGGCAGTCCGTCCAAGGGCCGCCAGGGCGAAGAGCTGGCTATACATTGCTTCTGTGTCATCCGGGACGCGGCGGCGCCACTCGCGAACCACCTCGAGCTCGGCCTCGTGGTTCTCCAGGGCCTGGTGCATCAGCGCGGTCATCCTCCAGTACTCGGATTCCACCCTGCTGAACCTGGCTCTGGTGGTATCCACGCGAGCGAGGTAATCCAGGCCCTCCTGGGGCCGATAGGCCTGCCAGGCGACCCAGTAGCCCCAGCGCAGACCGATAGGTGCGAGCTCCGCCAATCGGCGGGACCTACGAAGCTTGACCGTCGGATCTTCGTCCTCGGCGTGGGAACGCAGGGTCTGAAGAAGGAGGTTCTCTGGCTCGCTCATGTGCTCCCGGTATCGGTCAGCGACCCGGAATAAGGAGTCGGCTGCGTCGGGGTCCGCATCTATGACCGTCGACGCTGCCATATACAGAGCAGACATCCAGGTGGAGTCCATGGCCAAGGCTTGCTCGAAGTAGCCGAGTGCCTCCTCGAACTCGTATCGGTCGACGGCGTCCCACCCTTGTTGGTAGAGCCGGTACGCCTCGAGGTTGGGCGGTTGCGTGGGGAAGTCCAACTCACCGGCCCGGAAATCGAGCGCGGCGGCCAGCGCGCCAAGCGTGCGCTCCTGCAGGAGGTTCAGCGCCTCGCCGGGCGCATTCCGAGGCGCCGACACCGGGGCCAGGGCGCTCATGACCTCGCCCTCCGCGACGTCCGTGATCTGGATCTGGAAGTGGAGGGAGTCTCCCAGGAGGTAGTAGGCGCCGTGCAGAACCACGCCCGCCCCGGTGGCCCGTGCGAGCGCCGCCACGGCGTCCATGCCTCTCCGTCCCTCGCGCGCCTCGGCCGCCGCCAGGGCCACCTCCGTAGGCACCACATCGGCCAGGTCGCTATGCTGCACCCCCTGGGTAATCCGCTCGGCCGCCTGCCGGCCCAGCGGGTCCAGCGCCGCCTCCCCGGTCTGGTTCTCCAGCACGGCTACCGCCACCCGGTCGGGATCGAGCGGCACACCCGCACCGCCCCGCAGCCCGGCAAGGACCGCCAGAACTGCCCCACCACCAATCGCCGCCAGGGCCAGCACGCCGGCCACTCCCCGCATCATTCGCTTCCTACGCGCCCGGGCCCGGCGCTGCACCGGCACGATCTCCAGATTCGCCGCGCCCGGTGCGAACGGTGCGAGATCGCCCAGGAGAGCCTGGGCGCTCCTGTGACGATCGTCGGGCTCCTTGCTGAGCAGCTTCAGGACAGTCTGCTCGAGCTCAGGCGGCAGGTCACTGGCCAGGTCACGGGGCGGCTCGGGCTCTTCGTGCCGGATCGCATGGATGACGGCCACCTGGCGGTCGCCCCGGAAGGGCCGCTGCCCGGTGAGCATCTCATAGAGCACGACGCCGAGTGACCAGAGGTCCGTGCGAGCATCCAGCTCGTCGCCCCTGGTCTGTTCGGGCGACATGTAGGCCACGGTGCCGAGCGTCACCCCCGTCCCGGTGAGCGCGACATCCGCCAGCTTGGCGAGCCCGAAGTCGAGCACCTTGACCACGCCGTCCGACGTGACGATCACGTTGCCTGGCTTGACGTCGCGGTGGACAATCCCGTGAGCGTGGGCGGCACTGAGCCCTGCGGCGATCTGCGCCGCGTAGTCTGCCGCCTCCTCCACCGGCAGCGCTCCCCGCCTGAGCTTCTGCTTCAGGGTCTCCCCATCGCAATAGGCCATCGCGATGAAGGGCCGGTCATCCTCGTCCCGAGAGATCTCATGGACCATGCACACATTGGGGTGGTCCAGGGCGGCTGCGGCGCGGGCCTCGACGACAAAGCGCTCGGCTGCATCCTCGTCGGCGACGACGTGCCGGGGAAGGAACTTCAGGGCGACGGTCCGGTCAAGCCGCGTGTCGTGGGCCCGGTAGACGACGCCCATGCCGCCGGCTCCGAGCTTCTCCTCGATCCGGTACTGGCACACCGTCCGGCCCACGAGAGCATCGAGCTCGCTGTCCGAGGTGATATCCCAGGTGGGTCCTTCATCAAGTGGTGGAACCGCGTCCACGAGCTCCTCGAATAGGGGGTCGGCCCCGTCAGCGGCTCTCAGGAGGGAGGAGAGCTCGGCCCGCGCCTCGGCGTCATCCGCGCAGTTCTCCACTAGGAAGGCGTTCCGGTCCCCGGCGGGCAGCGAATAGGCTTGCTCGAAGAGTCGCTTCAGGTCTTCTCTACGCTCGGGGTCCACGGATCTCGCGTGGCCTCCCGCTCCAGAGGGTGGAGCATTCCCGGCAGCTGGAGACAACTAACCAACCTAACCCTATCGGCCACGGTGAGATGCCGCTGTCGGGAGGTCCTCGTCTCTATCTGTAGGGGATCGGTGGCGCGAAGAAGCCCCGGGCAGGGCGGCTACACCGTTGCTGAGCCTTCCGAGTCCAGCGCCTGCTGCATGTCGCGGTACAGCCAGGCCTTCGCCATCACCCAGTCGCGCTGGACCGTGGCCGGCGAGACGCCGAGGGCCTCCGCCGTGTCCGGGATCGTCATGCCGCCGAAGAACCGGCATTCCACGACTCGGCCCTGACGGCTGTCGAGCGCGGTCAGCTTCTCGAGGGACTGGTCGAGCGCGATCAACAACCTTGGGTGGCGGTCCGTGAGGTCAGCGCTGGAGTCCGCTATCCGAAGCTCATCGAACGACACCCGTGTCAGCTTGCCGCCGCGCTTCGCTGCGGTCCGGGCGCGCGAGTAGTCGATCAACACCTGGCGCATCGCCCTCGCCGCCACGGATCGGAAATGCGCACGTCCTCCCCAATGCGGTTCGTCTTGTGCGGCCAGCTTCTGATAGGCTTCGTGGACCAGTGCCGTGGTGTTCAACGTCTCGTCGCCTTGCCAACCGCGCCGCTGCGCCCGGGCGAGGTCGCGTAGCTCCTCGTAGACGATAGGGACGAGGTCATCGAAGGCGGAGCGGTTTCCGGCTCTGACCTCCGCCAGCAGCATCGATACGGTGGTTTGCAGTGAATCGTCCAAGGCGGCCTGACCAAGAACCAATTCCCCGGGTTATCCAGCCTGAGGCTCATCCAACCTAGTAGCGTCGCCTCTCTCAGTCATACGCAGTTCGATCGCAGTTCGATGAGGCGATTTCCGAGTTCTTCCGTAACCAGGGTGACGGGAGGGTTGGCAGGGCCGATAAGGCTCCCGGCCGGCAGCTCCCCGACACTCACTCCTCGGAGGTGGCGGCGCACTCGCGATAGGCTGGCTTCGTCCGAGGCTCCAACAGGGAGGTCAGGATGTCAAGGAAACACCAGACGCTGTGGTTGGCCGCCGCGATCGGTTTCGTCGGCGCAGCCGGAACGGCCTTCGGCCAGGAGCCAATGGTCCTGGCGACGTCGGTGGACGCAGACACTTCGGCAGTGGTCGTTCCTAACATGGAATTCGCCGCGCCGCACGCCGCGACCATGGTCGCCGATGCGGTCACTCTCGAGCGCCCCGGACACTACCTCGAGGCGGCCGAGCTCTATGAGGCAGCGGCGTCG
>Ga0255055_10002242_pt1 | contig 13767 bp, 10 predicted proteins | sample JV7_2_27_MG_FD_188633 | JGI IMG/M metagenome (GOLD analysis project Ga0255055, IMG submission 188633) | Seawater microbial communities from Jervis Inlet, British Columbia, Canada - JV7_2_27 | ecosystem: Environmental > Aquatic > Marine > Inlet | place: Canada: British Columbia | collected...
TGTAAGTTTTTGAACGAAACTATCATATATGGCTGATTAATCAACTAAAAATACACTGATTATAAAATGTAACATTTTGTACATATACGAAATAGCAGCTTTTTGTACCAAAAACGCATCATCATTGCTGGCGTGTATGTAAACAAATTACCTCAAAACATAGCATGTTGAAGGGATGCAGTGTAGACAACTTGCCACAGTGCTTGATGATTAATACCAGTTAACCAACGTGGATTACAATAGATAGTGTTGATTTTTAGAAATTATGTAGAATCCCAGATATTGTGGTTTGCCCAAAGCCTAAAAAGACCGGGTAGCCGGGGGGCATTGCTGCCCCCAAGCCCCCTAAGAACCGTACGTGACAGGTTACCGTCATACGGCTCAAGCCCTTCAAAGGCCAACCTCGGCATAGAGGTGACCCGGTCGTTCTGTTAGCAACAAGGCGCCGATTCGATCGCAGGATAATAAGTTCTAATTGAACGTTTAGAAAATATTCCTGCCACCCACTGTCATATGGATTTGCATTGCCACGGATTTTTGTGTGGCGTACGATTTTGACCGTACTCATATAAAGCAAATCAATGACCTTTGTTTCACCGCCCTCTGCCTTTTGGGTTGCAAAGAAGCCCCATTCGCGGTTACCAATGGTCCGAAAATAACGGTTTCGTACCAATGGGCCTTTTTGTTTGGGTGTCTTCTTTTAGCCCACTTCCAGAGGTTTTTGAAGATGCAGTAGTCAACGTAATTAAAGGTTTTCTTGGAGCACGCGTGGCGGTGGTAGGTGATTGTTGATTAAAAACTTATTCATCGTTCATGAGGAAAAATTTTTAAAGTAAAACCAGCAATATAATTTTGAGCAAAAAGGTTGGAAATAGGGTTGGAAAAGTGAAAATATATAAACAAAAAGGAGCTATAATTTATTATAACTCCTTGATATTATTCATGGTGGTCCCAGCGGGGGTCGAACCCGCGTTATCCCGCATGCGATGCGGGACGTCCTAACCACCCCAAAAGAAAAGCGCCTCAGCTGTGAGACGATCTTTTTTTTTAATGGTGGTCCCAGCGGGGGTCGAACCCGCGTTACCGGCGTGAGAGGCCGGCGTCCTAAACCACTAGACGATGGGACCATTATCGCATTTAATTTGGCCTAACTATATTAAAAATTAAATAATTGTCAATTCATAATTCAGAGAATTATCAAATTGTTAATTGTCCGGTGCCGGTGGGCCGTTGTCAATTGATCTTTTTTCCTTTACGGAATCCGAATATTAAATACACAATGAAGCCGATAAAGGGCACCGATGCAATAACCCACCATAACGCTTTTTTGCCGGTGGTGCCAAAATCCTTTTGAGCCACATCGACGATAGCCCAAACAGAGGCGATGAAAAACGGAATGCATAGAGCCAGGAATATGCCGAGCATCTTTAGTGTCATATTACCTTAATCTTGCATGAAAATTAATGAGAGGCAAATATTTTATTTAATGACATCAAGTTAAGCAAACGAACAAGGTAAACCAAAATAGCGATCAAATATAAAGGATTAAAATCATTTTATCTCATTACTTTTCACCCTTACGGGCGAGCCGGAGGCTTCCATCTGCTGCGTTATTAAGGCCGAGGCATAGTTCACTATAGCCTCAGCCTTAAATGCCTTACAGATGAAAGCCTCCGACTCGTGCAAAATCAAGGTATCAGCTTTTCAAGCGCTGGGAGATTTTTAAGATGGTGTTTACGTAATAGGTGCTGTGGTTATAGTGAAAAATAACTTTTTCGGCTTTTTTGCGGCTTTGCCCCGAACGCCATCCATGGCTTTTGAGATAATTGGCGATACTGGCCATGGAGTCGGCGTGATTGAGCATATCAACGGCTCCATCGTTGTTGCCGTCCTTGCCGTAAGCCAGAATGCTGGTGGGCATAAATTGGGCAACACCCACCGCACCGGCAAAGGAGCCGGGAATTGATGCCGGATCAAATCCTTCCCGGTGTGCATATTTTAAAAGGGCTTTAAGTTCTTTATAAGCCCACTTCGATCTGGTGGCGGCCTTCTTTTCAAATTTTTTTCTTGAAATCTTTTTTGAATCCGGAATCAGATCCCAGAAGCGGTCGCGCACGACCGGATCCATCAAGGCCGCTATGGTGGAAAGTGTATTTAATGTCGATCTTGTTCCCACCGAAGCACCCAGGCCGGTTTCGACCAGCATTATTGCGGTGATTATTTTTCTATCCACACCGAAGGCCTTCTCCGTGCGGATCAGGTCGCCTTCATATTTTTGCATATACTGTTTGGCCTTGCGGATGGACCAATTATTTGTGAATTGGCCATAATCCACCTTAGCCTCTTGATAGGTAAAAAGTATCGTGACGCCATCCGCTTCGAAAAATACCTGGGGTCGGCTGTACAATTTGTTTATTTTGGTCGGATTAAAACCGTCGGTTATCAGCCTTTTTTTAACAGATGAAAATGCCTCGTTATCGGGCTTCACTGCTGCCCGGGATTCGGCCGGAACTAAATATCCGACGACCAGCAGGCTGATTGCGAAAATCATCCATTTCGTTTCCCATTTATAGCAATGCCGCATATTAGATACTCCCGGTGAGATCTCAAATCACAAAAATTCGCGTTTGTTCAGTTATACACAGCGTCTCAATTAATTGTGTGTCTTACGGGCGAATTATTGACATTAAAGCTATAGAAATCGGTAAGACTTGTATTTCGCTGTGTATGTATGTGCAATGATTTAAGTCGTTCTGTATAGATAGAACCTGCTTGATTGCATCTATATCCCATGTTATTTAGAACCCATCTCAATCCGCCTCCGGCGGACTAACGCTCAATAGCCCGCCGGAGGCGGATTACCGACCTCCTCAAAATGACCGCTCATCCGCCTCAGGCGGACTGCGCTTTTTCGTCGGCCGGTGCCTTGATGCATTCATTAATCTGTTTAGATTAGACATGTAATCCCGCTTCAGCGGGGCTCTTGAGCGTGATCTACTATTTTTGAGATAGGTTCTACATTTTCATTGGATAATAACACATTTACCGGGATATTTCTATTGTGAAAAAAAGCGCCAAAACCATCTATAGCTGTCAAACTTGCGGTTACCAGACTCCCAAGTGGATGGGCAAGTGCCCGGACTGCGGCACGTGGGACTCCATTGTGGAGGAAAGAGCAGCGGCCGGCTCTTTTCTAAATGGAGGCCGGGCGTTGACAAAACCGCAAACCGCCCCCGTCGCCATCGATTCCATTGAGCTGGAAAAGGAAAGTCGCCTCTTAACAGATATCCAGGAATTTGACAGGGTGCTCGGCGGCGGCCTGGTGCCCGGGACCCTGGTGTTGATCGGTGGCGATCCCGGAATCGGCAAATCGACTTTGATGCTGCAGGTCCTCTATGGACTTGCGAATCAGGGCCATAAAGTTTTGTATATATCCGGTGAGGAATCCAACCGCCAGATTCGTTTGCGGAGCCAACGGCTGGATACCATTTCTTCAGAATTATTGGTGGTCTCCGAAGTCGAAATTGAACCCATCCTGGCGATGATCCAATCCGTGCAGCCGCGGGTCCTGGTGATTGATTCGATTCAAACCATGTACAATGCCGAACTGACCTCGGCCCCCGGAAGTGTCAGTCAGGTAAGAGAATCCACCGTGCGGCTGATGCTGATGGCCAAAAAGACCGGTATACCGACGTTGCTGGTCGGTCATGTAACCAAAGACGGCGCCATTGCAGGTCCCAAGCTTCTAGAGCATATGGTCGACACGGTTTTGTATTTTGAAGGCGACCGCAACCATATCTTTCGAATTCTGCGTGCGGTTAAAAACAGGTTTGGCTCGACCAACGAAATCGGGGTTTTCGAAATGAAAGATCAAGGCCTGGATGAGGTGGCCAACCCGTCAGCGGTATTTTTATCCGAACGGCCTGCGAATGCACCGGGATCCGCTGTTACCGCCAGCATGGAAGGCACACGTCCGATTCTGGTTGAGCTTCAGGCCCTGGCCAGCAGCACCAGCTTTGGCACTCCCCGGCGAACCATACTGGGATTGGATCATAATCGGGTCGCGTTGTTGGCGGCGGTTATGGAGAAACAACTCGGGATGCATTTGATGGGGTATGATATTTTTATGAATGTGGCCGGCGGCGTAAAGGTGATCGAACCGGCGGTAGATATGGCCATCGTTTCGGCAATTGCTTCCAGCTTTCTAGACAAACCCATCTCCGATGGCACCGTCGTGATTGGAGAGGTTGGCCTTACCGGCGAAGTCAGGGCCGTCGGCCAGGTTGATGCCCGGGTTGCCGAGGCCAAAAAAATGGGATTCAAACGCTGTTTGATGCCGGACAGCAACTTAAAGCGCATTCCCGATATTGACGGGATTGAAATTTCTGGCATCAAAAAAGTATCGGAAGCTGTGGATACGCTCTTTTAAAAAATTATATTTTTTTACCACAGAGAACACAGAGCACCCCCGGAACAATGAAGCACCTAGGTTCAAAAAAACAGCAGCGCTGGACGGATCATTATTCAGAGCGCGCCAAAAAAGAACGTTATCCGGCCAGATCTGTGTATAAGCTAAAAGAAGCTCAAAAAAAATATCGACTAATCAGAAAAGGCGACCGGGTTTTGGATCTGGGATGTTCGCCCGGTTCCTGGCTGCTTTATGCCGCCGAGCTAACCGGAAGGCGCGGAAAGGTTTTAGGGATTGATCTGAAGCCGGTTACGATACAGATTCCATCCCAGGCTGAAACGCTAAAGGTTGATTTACTAACGATCGATCGCGCCTGGATCGAAAGTGAAGAATTGGGAAACCGGTTTAATGTAGTCTTAAGCGATATGGCGCCGGCGACCACCGGCAATAAGGCGATCGATGCCGAACGATCGTATCAGTTATGCCAGGCGGCCTTGAACATTGCCCGAATGACGTTGAGACCCGGCGGGTCGTTTGTTTGTAAAATTTTTCAGGGGGAAGAATTTAAGAAATTTTCTGATTCGGTCCGGAGTCGATTTAAAAATTATAAGATTTTCAAACCTCAGAGCAGCCGCAAGGAGAGCAAGGAGATCTTCATAATTGGTATGGGGTTCAGGAGATAATACAAATAGATTAAATTCGAATATCGAAATTCGCCTGATTTAATAAAATGGGTCGAAACAAATTCGAATACTAAAATTCAAATGATCCAAACTACACATGATGGGATGATACAGAATATTGCTGATGTTTTGAACATTGGGAAATTTGGATTTAGGATTTGTTTCGGCCAATTTTATATAATCAGGCGTGCTTCGGATTTATAATTTTTCGGACAAGCTAATGCGAAAAGGACCAAAGACGAATTCACTTTGGCTTGTCCAGGTTAGGAGGGACAATGTCGGGACACAGCAAATGGTCGAGTATTAAACATAAAAAAGCCGCCACCGATGCCAAACGGGGCAAGATTTTTACGAAACTGATTAAAGAAATTACGGTGGCCGCTCGGATGGGCGGAGGAGACGCAGAAGCGAACCCGAGGCTAAGAGCGGCGATACTGGCCGCCAAAAGTGAAAACATGCCCAAGGATAATATCGCACGGGCCGTCAAAAAGGGCACCGGCGAGTTAGAGGGCGTTAGTTATGAAGAAATCATTTACGAAGGTTATGGCCCCGGGGGAGCCGCCGTTCTGATCGAATCCCTTACGGACAACAAGAATCGAACAGTAGCCGATATCCGTTATATATTCAGCAAAGCCGGCGGCAATATGGGTGAAAACGGATGTGTGGCCTGGATGTTCGATAAAAAGGGTTACATCGCCGTAGAAGATAAGGCCGTGGGTGAAGAGGCCCTGATCGAGGCCGCGCTGGAAGCCGGGGCCGAGGATATTCGCGAGGACGACGGCAATTTTGAAGTCATCACCGCGCTCGAAGATTTCGAAGGGGTCAAAGCGGCCATCGACAACGCATCCATTCCCTACGCAGTAGCTGAAATAACCATGCTGCCGCAGTCAACCACCTTTTTGAAGGGTAAAGAAGCCGAGCAGATGGTCAGGCTCATGGAAGCCCTGGAAGACTGCGACGATGTGCAGAAGGTTTATACCAATGCGGATATTCCCGAGGAAGTTGTTAATGCTCTTTAAAACACCCACTTTTGCGCGATGGTCCCCCTCAGATGGGTGATCGTTTCACAATGCTCAAATTGGTAAGTGAGCTAAAGTGACTAAAGTGATCTAAAATGCCTAAAGTTGAGGCATCCTATCATTTATATAAAAGATAGAGCGACACGCGGCGCCTGCGCTGCGCGAGCGATACCTTAACTTTAGGCACTTCCAACTTTAGTTCACTTTAGTCACTTTTGTTGTCTCACCTATTTGAGTACTAAACTACGGTGATGCCTGCTATTCCCAGACCTCACTCATCGATTTGGAGCACATCCACCCCTTCCGGGATTTTGAAGCTGAAGAGCGAATCTTCCAGATCCACGTCAAATGCAGAATTGACCAGATCGATACGGGTTTCATCACCGTAAAAATTCAAGGTGCTGACCTGCAGCACGTTGAAGGTTTGTCTGGATACCATCAGGCGTATCAAAGAGATATCCAGTGTTTTTTCGAGGGGTATCAACTTTAGATGATAGAACAGATCGCTTTGTCCCTGCTCGCCCTGTTCAAGGGAAATATCAAATTTTTGTCGAATCAGCCGTATATCGGATAAAAAACTTGCCCCTTTGCCGTCTCTGAAAAACGTCGGTGCATTGCCGGTCATGACCTGGTTGTCTTCGGGTCTGTAAATCCACAGCTTATCCGCATCTGTAATAATGATTTGGCGATCCGGTTTTTCATATTCCCAGCGCATCATACCGGGGTATTTGATGTAAACCTTTCCTGTAGCTAAATCTGTAATCTGCATGGCTTTTATTGTGGATTTTTGGATAAAATCTGCTGAAAATTTTGAATCCGCATACTTCTTTTCAACTCGATCCAGGATATGGTCTACCGTAAGGTTGGCACTCTCGGCTGCGGCCCCCAACTCCTGCATGCCGCCCAAGAGAACGAGCATCAGGATTCCGAGCAGAAAAGCTGAAGCATAAGAACAAATTCGGGTGGTTAATCTCATCATTAATCCTCATAGTTATATGTCTAAAAATTCCCTGAGCGCTTCAACATGTGCTCTGGCGTTGGAATAATGGAATAGTGGAATACTGGAATGTTGGTTTTTATAAAAGGATGCTATCCATCTTTATTTTCCAGGGTAATGGATTGCTCACCCGCAGGCATCAAATCAAAAAATTCGGTTTTTCCAAAAACTGCCAGGCAGATTCGATCAATCATCAGTATCTTTTTGCGGGCATCGGCCCTATCGACATAGGATACGCGTTTGCCTCTCAGTAAGAGGGTCTCGACATTATGTTTTCTTAACTGAATATCTAAATTTTTGGCTTTTTGCAAACTCTGGAAATAAAATCTTTTTTTGGTCATTAGGGCCTTGAACATATCCTGCCCTTCTTTACACTCATCTAAAAAGCTTAATATAAAATCGAGGAGATCCAGAGATTCTTCGCTATCAATTTCTAGTTTTTCAAAAAACGCCTGCAGGAATAAAATCTTGTTTTGTGAAGTGATCGGCTTTGTGTTTCGGAGCCGGACTTTGCATCGGGTTTGAAAAGTTAGGGGAACATATTCGGCGATGGACGCGCTTAGTTTGGGGTTCAAACACCTCAACAGGTTCAGGCGCATAATGAACTGCGCAATGCTTGAAGGGGTAACTTCCATCGCCAGTGTCCCCCTGTCGTTCGGGAAATGAATGCGGGTTTGAAAGGCTTTGGTACAAACCAGATCCTGAATTTCCTGTTCGTCCTGCTTTTGATGCCGGGTTTCTCCCAGCATTTCTTCCAATTGCATTTGCACGGATTCATCCGGGAAAAAGAGCAACTCGATTAGCGAATCAGTTTCACAGCTGGATTCATCCTGAAGCAGTTCCTCAAGTTCACCGATGGAGGGATTTGAAAACGTTGAATCGATATAATGCAGCGTATCCGCATCCAGCGTCAATCCGCTCTGCAGAATATCAATAATTTTCTGCGCCAGCTGTTTATTTTTTGATTCCATTTGAATTTCAATTAATCCCGAAAACACAGATTTTTTTAATTTTAGTCACCTTAGCTCATTTTAGCTCACTTTAGGCACTTTTCTATAAATAAGGGGCCATTTTCAGCATTATCTCATGTTTCTGCAAGCCCCCCGGTATGCTCTCTTTCATCTGACCGTTATCAAAAATAAACAAAAAGGGCACGCTCAGAATATTGAATTTGGTTGCCAGCATCGGGTTAGCGTCAATGTCTATTTTCCCTACCCGCACCATTCCTTTGGCTTCTGCGGCGAATTCATCGATGATCGGCGTTACCGAACCACAGGTCGGACACCAGGGTGCCCAGGCAAACACTAATACCGGCAGAGGGGATTTTAATACTTTAACGTCAAAATTACTGTCGGTGACCATGACGGGCTGCGGCTCAAACAGCTCCTCGGTTTTAAGCAAAGCGCCGCACTTGCCGCATTTGCCACCGGCATCGAGCTTGCCTGCCGGAATTTTATTTTTAGCCCCGCATTGCGTACAGCGCATCTTGACGGCCTCACCCGGAGCTTCTTTCCTTTGGTCTGCCGGCAGAAGGGTATGACATTTCCCGCATTTCGCGGCCATGCCGGTTTTTTCAGCCGGTATTCTGTTAGCCGCTCCGCAAGCCGTACAACGAACAATATCGTTACCCATCAAACGTCTCCAATGTTAAATTTTACCGCCAAAAATCTTCTATATGATAAGGATTCCAACACTCAAGTAAAAGTCGACATGTAAGCCAATTTCTAATTTAACTCAGTGTAATTATTGTGCAAGTCTTAGATAATCTTTTTTGGAGTACTGGAGTATTGGAGTAATGGTACTAAAAGAAAGTCAAGTTTATCTATGTTTTTCCAGCACTCCAATACTCCATCGCTCCATCACTCCCATTTTTTAAGACATCACTCCGTAGGCTTTCAGTTTTTTGTGCAGGGTTTTACGGGTTATGCCCAATCGTCGTGCGGCTTCACTTTTATTGCCGCCGGCGGCCTCCAGGGTATTTAAAATCGCGGCCCTTTCAACATTTTCTAAGGGCATATCACCGCTCATGAAAAGCTCGGCTGGTTTGGCTGAATCCGGGTCGTTTGGCAACAACGAATCTTTCATAAACGGAAAATCCTCAATGCCAAGATAATTCGACCGGGCCAGAACAACCCCCCGCTCGATCGCATTCATTAATTCCCGAACATTTCCGGGCCAGTCATGGTGGATCAGATTGTCCATCGCCTGGGGTGTAAAACCCTTTATTTCCTTACGGTTTTTATCGGTGAACATTTCAAGAAAATGTTGGGCCAGCAACGGTACATCTTCCCTTCTTTCCAACAGCGGGGGAACTTGGAGTTCGACCACGTTGAGCCGGTAGTAGAGATCTTCACGGAAGGCGCCCGCGTTTATTTGCTCCACAAGGTTTTTATTGGTAGCGGCAATGACGCGGACATCGACCTGGATGGTGGTATCACCACCCACACGGTTGAACTCGCGTTCCTGCAGGGCCCGCAGCAATTTTACCTGCATCATCAGCGACATTTCACTGACTTCATCCAGCAACAGCGTACCGCCGTGGGCTTGAGAAAAACGACCTTCTTTGCGGCGGTCCGCACCGGTAAAAGCGCCTTTTTCATGGCCGAATAGTTCGGATTCCAGAAGTGTTTCCGTGATGGCCGCACAATTGATTTTTACAAAAGGTCCGGTTTTTCGAAGACTGTTAAAGTGGAGGGCGCCGGCAATCAATTCTTTGCCGGTTCCGGATCCACCTGTAATTAAAACGGTGGCTTCGGACGGGGCAACCTGGGCTACGGTTTCCAAAAGCTTTAGCATGGTTGGGCTCTTGCCGATGATGTTCTGGCTGTCAAATTTTTGCCCCAGAGTTTCCCGCAGCCATCTGTTTTCTTCTTTGAGTCGGGTGTGCTCCATGGCCCTTTCAAGGGTGAACCGCAGTTTATCAAAGTCAAGGGGTTTGGTCAGATAGTCATGGGCCCCCTGTTTCAAGGCTTCCACCGCGGTTTCAATCGATGAGTAGGCCGTCATGATGATAACCGGGATGGCAGGGTTATAGGACTTAATCGTCTCAAGCGCTTCCAGGCCCGAAACCTTGACCATGCGAACATCCATTAAAACCAGATCAAAGGAGGTTTCTTTAACTTTTTCAATAGCTGTGGACCCGTCATCTGCTTCTGAGACGGCATACCCCCAGCCGCCGATCAGCGTCATGAGCATCGTGCGATGGGCGCTATCATCATCTACAACCAAAATACTACATTTATCTTTCATAAGCTCATATTACCTTCGGTTTGGCTTTTGGTAAAAGGGATTGTTATACTGAAAGTGGTTCCCACTTCCTTATCGCTCTCAACGGTTATTTTGCCGCCCATTGCCTCTATTATATTGTGAGCAATCGCCAACCCTAATCCGGTGCCCGTTGATTTTGTGGTAAAGTAAGGTTCAAAGATTTTGGATAAATTTTTCCGGCTGATTCCACCACCGGTGTCTGAAACCTGAATAACGACATTGCGGTGTTGTCCATCGGAGGAAATCTCCACCTTCAGTTCTCCGCCGTTTTCCATCGAGGCAATTGCGTTCAGATACAGATTTAATAGCACCTGATTGATGCGATCGGGATCGATCCGCACCTCATCCACCTGGGTGTTATTTTGAGTTTGGATTGAGATGTTTTTCTCGGCGGCGCGGTTTTTAATGAGCTTGATGGAGTCATTCAGCAGGGCCTGCAGAGAAATCGGTTGCCGTTTTACCGAGATGGGCCTGGCAAACTCCAAAAGCTGTCCCACGACCCGGTTGAGGCGGTCGACCTCCTGGATCATGATATCGGCGGTTTGCTGATCGTCCGGCTGATCCGGATATCGTTCTTTGAAATAGGTGGCGAATCCTTTGATGGAGCTTAAGGGGTTGCGAATTTCATGGGCGACCCCGGCAGCCAATCTGCCCACCGAGGCCAGACGCTGACTGCGTGCGACTTCCCTCCTGAGCGCGCGCACTTCGGTTAAGTCTTTAAACAACAGGACATTGCCCAGGAAAATATCATCTTCATCTTTAAGACTGCTGGCCGCGATTTCCAGGGGGACCCTTTTTCCTTCAGCGGTTTTACATTCGATTTCTTTTTCGATGACATCGTTATGGCCTTTAGAATGATCGATTTCATCCATGAGCTCAGGGGGAATTATACGGCTGGCCTCCTGACCGATGACATCCGAAACGGAAAGTTTTAGGATGGACTCGGCACCATTATTGAAAGCTGCAATTTTGCCTTGATTGTCTAAGGCTAATAGGCCAATGGGCACATTCTCCACGACATTATCGGAAAAAGCCTTTATCCTGGAGAGTGATGCCCGCGTGGAGCGATAGCTTTGAACCAGAAACAGCAGCGTAAACCCGGTAAATCCCACCAGCAGCAGGATGGCCCCCATGATGACGGCGTGTCGCACATCTGCCTTATAGGCTTCTTCAATGGGACTCATGTCCAACCCGACGAATATAATCTGTGGCAATTCCGAGATATTTTCATTTTCCTGCCAGCGGGGTTGAGATCTGCGGCCCATCATTTGCATGTGGCGCCGCATCATTCCCATTCCCATGTGCGGACCGACAGGTAAAAATTTTCGATAAACCTCAAAGACGTTTTTACCGTCGGGCTGGGTGATCCGGCGCCACTGAAGGGCTTTGGAGCCAGATATTTTTTTAAGATCCAATTCATCTCCATGGCTGGCACCGATTTGGTCGGGATTGCTATGCGCAAGGGCTTTTCCGGTTTCATCGGCCACCAAAAGATGAATGATATCAGGTTGTTGAGCCGTCTCAAAAAGAAGCTGTTGCAGCTGAAATCCTCCCCATTGCATGCCCATCATCCCGGTGCGGGTGCCGGCCTCAAACGACCGGATCAGGGCCGCCCCTTTTTCCAGCAGGAGATGGATACTTTTTTCCTTCTGGCGATTGATGTTTTCAACGGTAATAAAAACAACAATCGGCAGCAGTACGGCCACAGCCCCGATTAATACCCAGGGCGGAACCCCTGCCCAGAATTTTCTATTTTTTGACTTGGTAAACATGACGAATTCTTAAAGCAAATCGAGTGCCACTTGATAAGTTCAAAGTGCCTAAAATGCCTAAAATGAGCTAAAGTGCCTAAAGTTAAGGTATCGCTATGCTCTATCTCTTATTACAAAAAGACAGAATTCCACAACGTTAGACATTTTAACTCATACAAGGCACTTTGAATTTGTGTACAAAATACCCAATGTGTCCTGCTTAACTGGATATATAGTATCCATTATTTTACCAAATTCAACCGTCAAGAATGGATCTTTACCGGCGGCCATATCTCAATTATAAAAAATTATTATGTAAAATCATTTACTTATATAAAATTTCATTTTCCTCCTTCGATTATGGCACGCGACTTGCCATACATAGGGACAACAAAGTGAATTTTGACATAACTTAGAAACAGAACATGTTAAAAACAAATTCAAATAACGGAGGTATAAAAATGAGTTTTAACAAGACAGGTAAGATTTTTATGGTACTGGCTATCGTGGCGGTCCTCGGGATCGCGGTTACTTCTTTCGCCGATTGGGGCAGAGGATCTATGGGTTATGGGAATCACATGGGCTCTGGTTATGGGATGCACCGCGGCTGGACTGACGGCCCCCGGGGTTATGGCGGTCAGGGATATCAGAGTGATCTGAGCGCTGAAGACCTTGCCAGGCTGGACAAAGAGCGTCAGGCCTTTTTTGAAGCAACCAGTGAAAGCAGAGGGGAGCTTTATCAAAAGCAACTCGAGTTGAGAAGCGAACTGGCCAAACCGGAGCCGGATGCCAAGAAAGCAGCCGGTTTGCAGAAAGAAATCTCCAATCTTGAAGGCCAGCTGGATCAAAAACACCTTGAGCAGCGAATCAAGATGAGAAAGGATTTTCCCCGATCCGGATACATGGGCCAGGGTTACGGTCCCCGGGGAATGGGCCGCGGAATGCAAGGCGGTGGCGGTTATGGAAGAGGTGGCGGAGGCTGCGGGTATTAAAACCAAAATCAAATTATAATCAAATCAAAAGGGGGGCATTTTGCCCCCCATTCTTTTTTCTACCGTCCAATCATCCTAAAAATATGGTATTCGCCAGAATGCATCCGGAAATGAGAAATTGTTCCGCGGGTCCAGATCGTCTGACTTAATAATATTTCATTCTTGACTCAGCTCTTTATTTTCATTACTTACCTATTTATCCAAGAAGCCTTTTCTTTTACCTTTGTAAAAAAAGCGCGTGTTCTTTGAGAAAAGTCGCGAGCTTAGTTCTCGATAAATTTTGTGAAATTTTTAAAATAAATTTCGAAATTACTGTTTCTTTAATACCCCCACACTTTTTAATAACCATATGAAATTTATATTTATTTAAGTTTATAAAAGGGCGGCATAATTTATACTTTCATCTTAACCGACAAAAAATGATGAAGGGAGGTGATGGCAGAAAGAGATTGATGACGGCGTGTCGAATAATAAATTAACGTAAGACACTTATACAGTAGGAGGTGATTGAGGATAAAGAGATCTTTATTTTTCAAACGTGACAATGTCACCAAAAAGGAGGTCAAAATGAAAAAGAGAATCTTGGCAATAACAATCTTCGCTATTCTTTCAATGGCGCTGTTGCTTCTCCCAACCCTACCGCCGGAAGC
>Ga0255055_10002243_pt1 | contig 13765 bp, 13 predicted proteins | sample JV7_2_27_MG_FD_188633 | JGI IMG/M metagenome (GOLD analysis project Ga0255055, IMG submission 188633) | Seawater microbial communities from Jervis Inlet, British Columbia, Canada - JV7_2_27 | ecosystem: Environmental > Aquatic > Marine > Inlet | place: Canada: British Columbia | collected...
AAAAAACTAACAATAACGGTTTGCAGTGGCATCAAGATCTCAAATAATAAAAACGATCGATGCGTTAAACCATACCCTGCAAGATTTATCAGAGAAAGGGCATCGGGGGTTTGACTGCAGCGCCGGCAGTCTTGAAAAACTGGCGGTCTGGGGCGCAGCCCCTCAAGCGCTCTGCGAAACCCTGAAGGATATTCGTCTGGATCTGGGAGATTGTCAACGCTGCAGGCTTGCAGCGCACCGCAAAAACATTGTCTTTGGCTGCGGCAGTCCTTCGGCTAAACTGGTATTTGTGGGCGAAGGTCCGGGTTTTGAGGAAGATCAGCAGGGTGAGCCATTTGTCGGCCCGGCGGGACAGTTGCTGACCAAAATTATCGGAGCCATCCACCTGACCCGCGAGCAGGTGTACATCTGTAACATTGTCAAATCCCGTCCGCCGCGAAACCGCAACCCGCAACCCGATGAAATTAAGGCCTGTTTTCCATTTTTAGACCGTCAGATTGCGGCCATCCGGCCGGCCTTTATCTGTGCACTGGGTACCATTGCGGCCCAAACGCTCTTAAATACAGCCGAACCCATTTCCAGACTCAGGGGACGTCTCCACAATTATAAAGGAATAAAACTGCTTGCAACCTACCATCCGGCTTATCTTCTGCGTAATCCGGAAAAAAAGCGAGATGTGTGGGAAGATATGAAGATGCTAATAAAGGATTATCCATATGAAACTTAGATATTTGATTATCCTGTTGTTGCCCTTTTGCATTCTTTTTATTTTTAATACGGCCTGGGCTGCCAAAGGCGATATTTACATTGTTGAAGTTGCCGATGCGATCAGTCCGGGGACTGCGGAATTTATTAGTAACAGCATTGAAAAGGCTGAAAAAGAAGAAGCGGCCTGCATTATCATTGAACTGGATACGCCCGGAGGGCTGGCCGAATCCATGCGACTGATCATTCAGGATATTCTTGGCAGCAGGGTACCGGTAGTTGTCTATGTATCACCGCCCGGAGCCCGGGCGGCCTCTGCGGGGGTTATGATTACCATGGCCGCTGATATTGCCGCCATGGCGCCAGGCACCAATATCGGAGCGGCTCATCCCGTCGGCGCCGGAGGCAAGGATATCAGCGGCAAGATGTCGGAAAAGGTGATCAACGACATGGTCGCCCATGCTAAGAGTGTTGCCGCAGAGCGCGGGCGAAATCAAAAGTGGGTGGAGCAGGCCATCCGGGAAAGTGTTTCGGTAACAGAAACTGAAGCTTTAAAAGAAAACATCATCGATCTGATTGCCAAAGACACCGATGATCTTATCCGGCAACTCAATGGCCGAAAAATGAAGAATAAAGGCGTTTTAACGCTGGATAAGGCCCAGAAAGTAATCATCAAACCCAGCCTGCGGACCAAGATTTTAAATGCGATCAGTAACCCCAATATCGCCTATATTCTGCTGATGATCGGATTTGCCGGACTTTATTTTGAACTGTCGCACCCGGGAGCGATTTTTCCCGGAGTGATCGGCGGTATTGCCCTGATCCTGGCATTTTTCGCGTTGCAGACCTTACCGGTTAATTATGCGGGGATATTGCTGATTATTCTGGCGATTATTTTTTTCATCATGGAGATGAAAATCACAAGTTATGGACTTTTGAGTGTTGCCGGTATTATTTCGTTGCTTTTAGGGTCTTTGATGATGTTTAAAGACACCGGGCCGGATTTGAAATTGTCGTTGAAGGTTGTTCTGCCCACGGTCATTTTGGTATCCGGGTTCTTTGTGTTTGTTGCCGGGTTGGTATTTCGCGCGCAAACATCTAAACCCAGAACAGGGTCGAGAGGATTGGTGGGGGAAATAGGGATTGTCAAAAAAGCGTTGACGCCGGAAGGCAAGGTGTTTGTCCACGGAGAGCTATGGAACGCAAAATCCAAACAAACGATTGAAGAAGGTAAAAAAGTTCGAGTCATAAATGTAATGAATTTGATGCTGGAGGTCGAATCCGCGGATGAGCCACCGGGCATTTAAAAAAACATAGAGGCTAAAGATTATTAATGTCTAAAATGGTTAATTGAACTTACCGAATAACCGACTAAAGGAGGGCAGCATGAGTTTTATTACTCCAGTGGCCATACTTGTTCTTGTCATTTTTTTCCTTTCTGCGGCGCTTCGCGTTTTAAATGAGTATGAACGTGGCGTTATATTCAGGCTGGGGCGTGTTATCGCCGCCAAAGGGCCCGGCTTAATCATTCTGATTCCACTCATCGATAAAATAGTAAAGGTGAGCCTGAGGCTGGTGGCCATGGATGTGGATCCCCAGGATGTGATCACGCGCGATAATGTATCGGTAAAGGTCAATGCCGTTATATATTTCCGAGTGATTGATCCCATTAAGGCGATTGTGGAAGTTGAAAATTATAGCTACGCCATGTCCCAGCTGGCTCAAACCACCCTGAGAAGTGTTTGTGGCCAAGCTGAGCTCGACGCACTTTTATCTGAAAGGGAAAAAATTAATACTGAACTTCAGGAAATATTGGATATGCATACGGATCCATGGGGCATTAAGGTTGCGACCGTGGAACTGAAACACATTGATTTGCCTACCGAAATGCAGCGGTCAATGGCCAAACAGGCTGAAGCCGAGCGGGAACGGAGAGCAAAGGTAATCAATGCTCAAGGTGAATTCCAAGCGGCCGGCAAATTGGCAGAAGCATCCAAGATTATAGAGGACCATCCCACGGCCTTACAGCTAAGATATTTGCAAACCATGAGGGAGATGTCTACCGAAAGCAATACGACGACTATCTTTCCAATTCCAATCGAGCTTTTCACGCCATTTTTAAAACTGGCTGATAAGGCAAAAAAAGAATAGGTATTGAATTAAACTTTTTTATCTGATATCAGCAAACGTTAAGTTTTTTTTAAATAAATTGAAAGCTTAACTGAACCTGCACCATTTTTTTAGGCGGGGGCCTTGCAGCCTCCGTTTATGCTTTCAACAAGAAAGAAGGAGAACAAAGCGAAATGAGTAAGAAGTCAGAGGAAACCAAGGAGAAAGCGGCCAAAACCGCAGAGAAATCGGAAGAAACCAAGGAGAAAGCGGCCAAAACCGTAGAGAAACCGGAAGAAACCAAGGAGAAAGCGGCCAAAGCCGAAGAGAAACCGGAGGAAGCCAAGGAGGAAGCGGCCAAAGCCGAAGAGAAACCGCAGGAAGCCAAGGAGGAAGCGGCTAAAGCCGAGGAGAAACCCGAGGAAGCCAAGGAGGAAGCGGCCAAAGCCGCAGAGAAACCGGAGGAAGCCAAGGAGGAAGCGGCCAAAGCCGAGGAGAAACCCGAGGAAGCCAAGGAGGAAGCGGCCAAAGCCGCAGAGAAACCCGAGGAAGCCAAGGAGAAAGCGGCCAAAGCCGAGGAGAAACCCGAGGAAGCCAAGGAGAAAGCGGCCAAAGCCGCAGAGAAACCGGAGGAGACCAAGGAGACACCGGCTAAAGCCGAGGGGAAACCATCAACTGCTAAGGAAAAACCGCTGGAAAAAATGACGGTCAAAGAACTCCGGGAGATGGCCAAGGACATACCGGGAATTGCCGGTGTGCACGCCATGAAAAAAGATGAATTGATCGTCGAAATAAAAAAGTCAAAGGGCATTAAGGATGAACCCATAAAAAAACCCGATGCCAACATCGCGGACTTGAAACAAAAGATCAAGGCCCTCAAAGCTCAACGCCGGGAAGCCCTGGAAGCCAAGGACAAGAAAAAAGCCACTATTTTCAAGCGCCGCATTTCCAGACTCAAAAAAAAGACACGGCGGGCGGCAGCCTAGCAGCGAAGTTATTTGTTACTGGTTATTAGTTAATAGAGGTTGTCCGACCTGCGGGACAAACTGGGATCGTTTTAAACCAGTGGCAGATTATTCGAACATCCTTGTATAAATTTAAACCCTTTATTCATCAAACAAATAACAAATAACTGATAACGAATAACTGCCAACTATGATGATAGACCCCGCTTCAGTGGCTTTTGATATTGACGGCGTGGTGGCCGACACCATGACGTTGTTCCTTGATATCGCCCATCAGGAGTTTAACCTTGACAGTATCCAGTATAGCGATATTACGTCTTACGACCTGGAGCAATGTCTTGATATTGATCCTGAGGTCATCGATGCCATTGTCTTGCGGATACTGGATGGAAACTACAGCGCCCCGTTGAATCCGATTGCGGGTGCTTCTGAAGTTTTGGCAAAAGTCGAACGGCATTGCGAGCCTGTAATTTTTATCACGGCACGCCCTTACCTGGGTCCGATTCGGAACTGGATAAGCCAGGCGCTGCGACTGGATCCGGCCTCGTTTGAAGTCATTGCCACCGGCGCCCATGAGGCCAAAGCCGGCATTCTTCAGGAACGCAAGATTTCATATTTTGTTGAAGACCGACTCGAAACCTGCTTTGTACTGCAGAATGCCGGGGTGCAGCCGGTTCTTTTTCGTCAGCCCTGGAATCGAGAGCAGCACCCGTTTGTGGAAGTCGGCTCCTGGGATGAACTGCAGGCACTCATTGAGTTTTAAAAGAGAATCTCCGTATGGAAATGGAACACCATCCGGAAAAACCGTTGATTGATTCGTTTTTAGAATCCCTTGTCACTGAAAAAGGGTATTCAGACCATACCCGTCGCGCGTATCAGAAAGATCTTCTGGATTTTTTCTCTTTTTTGGCTGAATCCCGCCTTGCGGAAAAAGATCGTCAGAAAAGCACGCCAATCGTGAAATTGAAGCAGATTGACGGGATTGCGCTCAGGGGCTATTTGGGTTTTTTGCACCGCAAGAATAAAAAGACAACCATTGCCCGCAAGCTTTCAGCAATTCGGTCTTTTTTTAAGTTCCTGGTAAAAAGGGGGATAATATCAGAAAATCCGGCAGAACTCGTCCTTACCCCTAAACAGGATAAAACGATACCCGTCTATCTTTCCGTTGATGAAATGTTTCGGCTGCTGGATTCAATCCAGACCGATACCCTACTGGGTCTAAGAAACCGCGCGATTTTCGAAACACTATACTCCAGCGGCATTCGCGTATCCGAGCTTGCCGGGATGAATATTTCTGATGTCGATTTTTCGGCGGCAGTGGTTCAGGTATCCGGCAAGGGCAACAGACAGCGAATTGTGCCTGTCGGGCAGAAGGCTTTAGCGGCTATAAAAGCATACCGCACCCGGCTGCAAAAGCAGACCGGCAGGATAACCATAAACGAAGGGCCCTTATTTTTAAACCGGTTTCATAAACGATTGAGCCCCCGTTCGATTGCCAGGATTTTAAAAAAATTGGTGGGTGACGTTGGCCTTTTAACACCGGTTTCACCGCATGCGCTGCGGCATACGTTCGCCACTCATATGCTGGATGCCGGTGCGGATCTGAGGGCCGTGCAAGAACTGCTGGGGCATAAAAGCCTTTCAACCACCCAGAAATACACCCATGTTAGTATTGACCGACTGATGGAAACGTATGACAGGGCTCATCCCAGGAAGTAATCCGGTGTGGGTTGTTGGGTATTTTTTGATAACGAAAAATTTAATATCAACGGTAAAAGCGTTTGAGATTTTGAGAGGGCTTCGATGAATATGCACGGAACAACGATTCTGGCAGTCAGACATAAGGGCCAAGCCGCGGTGGGCGGTGACGGGCAGATTACGCTGAATAACATCATCATCAAGCATCGCGCCAAAAAAGTCAGAAAAATATATCAGGAAAAAATTATTGTCGGATTTGCCGGTGCCACAGCGGATGCCCTCAATCTTTCTGAACGCCTGGAGCAGAAGCTCGAGCGCTACAATGGTAATCTGACCCGTGCAGCTGTTGAATTGGCCCGGGACTGGCGAACCGACAAATATTTAAGGCGTCTGGAAGCGCTTATGATCGCTGTGGATGACGAACAGATGTATCTAATTTCGGGCAATGGCGATGTGATTGAGCCTGATGAGGCGATCATCGGGATTGGATCCGGCGGCGTCGGTGCGCAGGCAGCGGCAGCAGCTCTTATTCAGCACACCGAATTAAGTGCCCGTGGAATTGTTGAAGAAGCCATGAAGATCGCAGCGTCGTTTTGTGTCTATACCAATGATCAAATCATTATTGAGGAACTTTGAATGAACCCTTTGAAACCTTCTGAAGTTGTCATTGAACTTGATAAATATATCATCGGCCAGGACAAAGCCAAACGCTCTGTTGCGATTGCGCTGAGAAATCGCTGGCGGCGCCAGCAGGTTCCCGAAGATCTACGCGATGAGATTGCCCCCAAAAACATTATATTGATCGGGCCCACCGGCGTCGGCAAGACGGAAATAGCCAGGCGGTTATCGCGGCTTACGGATTCTCCTTTTTCAAAAGTGGAAGCATCCAAATTTACCGAAGTGGGTTATGTCGGGCGCGATGTTGAGTCCATGGTGAGAGATCTACTGGAGTTGACGATTAATACGCTTAGATCGCGAGAGCAGGAGGCGGTTAAGGATAAGGCCTGGCAGATTGCGGAAGAACGGATGCTGGACCTTTTGTTACCGAAATCAGGGCCACCGCCGGCTCCGCGGACGGAAGGCACAAAAGAAGTACAGTTCGAATTGGTCACCGCTACGAGTGAAGAATCATCGTCAACCCGTGAAAAGCTCCGGGACATGCTTCATCGGGGCAAACTGGACAATCGGTTTGTCGATCTGGATGTTGCTGACCGCAGCATGCCGATTGTTGAAATTTTTTCCAATGTCGGCATGGAGGAAATGGGAATTAATTTTAAAGATATGCTGGGCGGCGTATTTCCCAAAAGCACCAAACGGCGGAAAGTAAAAGTGCCGGAGGCCATGGAAATTTTGGCTCAGGAAGAATCCCAGGGATTGGTGGATATGGACAAAGTCGTCAAGCAGGCTATTCAAAAGGTCGAACAGTCAGGGATTATTTTTCTGGACGAGATCGACAAAATCGCCGGCCGCAACAGCACCCAGGGTCCGGATGTGTCCCGGGAAGGTGTCCAGAGAGATCTTTTGCCGATTGTGGAGGGAAGCACCGTTACAACGAAATATGGCCCCGTAAAAACCGATCACATTTTATTTATTGCCTCCGGTGCGTTTCATACGGTTAAACCCTCTGATTTAATCCCTGAACTGCAGGGACGTTTCCCAATTCGGGTCGAGCTTGACGCTTTAGGAGAAAAAGAATTCGTCAGAATCCTGACCGAACCCAAAAATGCCTTATTGCTCCAGTATATGGCCCTTTTAAGAACTGAAGGCGTGGACGTGGTTTTTGAGGACGATGCGGTTGAAACGATTGCAAGGATTGCTGAAGAAGTCAATAACCGCACGGAGAATATCGGTGCCCGCAGACTGCATACCGTTATGGAACGTCTGCTGGAAGACATTCTTTTTGATGCACCGGATATGGAAAATCAGCGTTTCGTGATCGACAAAGACTGTGTCGAATCCAAATTAAAAGATATTAAGGACGATGAGGACCTGAGTCGCTATATTCTGTGATAAAGCACGCTTCGCTTTAGGAGCACTTCGTTTGAGGATCGTCCCGCCAAATTATGGCGAGACACTCCTTTTACAAATGAATATTGTTTAGGATAATACTTTCTATAGGTACAATGAGAATATGACTAAAGACCCCTGTGATAAGACCCCCAACGTGGCCGACATTCTCATTGAAGCGTTGCCCTATATTCGGCGCTTTTCTGGTATGACGATCGTGGTCAAATACGGCGGACATGCCATGGTGGATGAACAGCTCAAGCAGGATTTTGCCCGTGATATTACCTTGCTAAAATTTATCGGTCTCAAGCCGGTTGTGGTGCACGGCGGGGGGCCTCAGATCAACTCAGTGCTGGACCAGATGGGAATCCGACCCCAATTTGTCCGCGGCATGCGCCTGACCGATGAACGCACCATGGATGTCGTTGAAATGGTTTTGGGCGGCAAGGTCAACAAGGCCATCGTTCACCAGATTAATCAGCAGGGCGGCAAAGCCGTCGGTCTGACCGGCAAAGATGGCGGTTTGATTCAATCCAGGAAGCTTCAAATCGTGCAGCAGGCAGACAGCAATAAGCCGCCGGAAATTATCGATCCGGGTCTGGTCGGGGAGGTGACCCGCATCAACTCCGAAATTATCGACAAGCTGACCGAGCAGGGCTTTATACCCATTATTGCGCCGGTCGGTGCCGGAGAGGCCGGAGAAACTTACAACATCAATGCGGATCTTGTGGCCAGTCGCATCGCCATGGCGCTTAAAGCCGGCCGTCTTGTTTTGCTCACCGATGTGGATGGGGTTTTGGATGCCGGTGGTGAACTGATCAGTTCAATTGACGCCGGGCAGATTAAAAAGATGATTGATGATCAGCACATTTCCGGCGGTATGATTCCCAAGATCGAATATGGCCTCAATGCGCTGGAAAACGGAGTGGAGAAAGTTCAGATCATCAATGGCACCAAACGGCATGCAATTCTGCTGGAATTGTTTACCGACAGTGGAATTGGAACGGAGGTGACGGCATGACCGCCGAGCTAATGAAACGCGCCGATCAAGTGATAGCGGCCACCTATCAGAGATTTCCGGTTGCTTTTGAGAAAGGACGCGGCTGTAAACTCTGGGACACCGAAGGGCGATGTTACACGGACTTTGTGGCCGGTATTGCGGTTTGCAATTTGGGGCATGCCCACCCGCGGATTAGCGAAGTCGTTTCGCGACAGGCCGAAACGCTGCTGCATGTATCCAATCTGTACTATACGCTGCCACAGGTCTATCTGGCTGCCTGGTTGGTGGAAAATAGTTTTGCCGATCGTGTTTTTTTTGGCAACAGCGGGGCCGAAGCCAATGAGGCGGCCATTAAACTGGCGAGAAGATACTTTAAAGACCGCGGAGAAGAAAACCGTTTTCGAATCGTCACTATGGAGCGCTCATTTCACGGGCGCACACTGGCAACCCTTTCAGCGACCGGTCAGAAAAAAGTTAGAAAAGGGTTTGATCCGGTTCTGGATGGTTTTGATTTTGTGCCCTTTAACGATGCAAAGGCCCTGCAGGCTCAAATCGGGCCCGCCACCTGTGCTGTCATGCTGGAGCCCATTCAAGGCGAAGGCGGCGTGCGCTGCCCGGATGAGAAATACCTGCAAACAGTCAGAAAAATCTGTGACGAAACCGGAACGCTTTTGATTTTTGATGAAATTCAAACCGGCATGGGCCGTACCGGACAGCTTTTCGCCTATAAACACTTCGGGATCGAACCGGATATCATGACCCTGGCCAAAGCCCTGGCCAATGGGTTGCCGATCGGTGCGATGTTGGCCAGAGAAACGATTGCGGCCGCCTTTGGACCCGGCTCGCATGCTTCCACCTTTGGCGGAACACCGATTGTTACGGCGGCGGCCCTGGAAGTTTGTAAAATTCTGGTGGAAGACCGGGTTATTGAAAATGGCAAAGCCGCCGGATCGTATTTCAAAGAAAAATTGATCGAGTTAAAAGACCGGTATGACATCATTGAAGATGTGCGCGGGCTGGGCCTGCTGCTCGCCATGAAGCTTAAAATCGACGGTGCGCCGATCGTGAAGCAATGTATGCAAAACGGCTTTTTAATCAATTGTATCCAGGATCGTATTTTAAGATTTATTCCGCCCTTGATCATTTCCGAAGAAGAAATTGATCAGCTGATTGAGTACCTAGACAAGGTATTTACTGAAGCCGTATCTTCCTGAAATTTGCATGAAAATAGATGAGACTCGGAGGTGTATTCATGGCCAAACATCTGCTGACGCTGGCCGATCTTGCCAAAGAAGAATTTGAGGTTTTTTTTAAGCGGGCGATTGAGCTTAAAGAAAAACACAAGAAAGGCATTGCCGAACCATTGCTGGCCGGCAAAAGTCTTGGGCTTTTATTTGATAAACCCTCGACGCGCACCCGGGTCGCATTTGAGACAGCCATGATACAGCTGGGTGGCTCACCGCTTTTTATCAGTTCCAAAGATACGCAGATGTCGAGGGCTGAACCCATAAAAGATACCGCCAGGGTCCTTTCCCGCTATCTGGATGCACTGGCCATCCGGACTTTCTCTCAGGAGGTGATTCAGGAATTTGCGGAATCTGCCGGCATCCCGGTGATAAACGCTTTAACGGATGCCTATCACCCGTGTCAGGTGTTAAGTGATTTGTTGACGGTCATTGAGCACAAAGGGTCGTATCAAGATCTAAAAATTGCATGGGTGGGAGATGGCAACAATATGGCCCAATCCTGGATCAATGCGGCAGGTGCCCTGGGCTTTGAGCTTCACCTGGCATGCCCTGAAGGCTATTTCCCTGATGCGCAGATTTTAAGCGGCGCCGCCCAAAAATCCAGTGCCAGGATTACGCTTAATTCGGATCCCATCGCAGCGGTTAAAAATGCGGATGTGGTCAATACGGATGTCTGGGCCAGTATGGGACAGGAGACCGAACAAAAGGCCCGGCAGAAAATCTTTGCTGACTTTCAGGTGAATGCAGCGCTTTTGGAAAATGCTGCTAAAGATGTCATTGTCCTGCATTGCTTACCGGCCCATCGAGAAGAAGAAATTACCGAAGCGGTTCTGGAAGGCCCCCATTCCGTTGTTTGGGATCAATCCGAAAATAAGCTTCATATGCACAAGGCCATACTTGATATACTGATAATTGGAGGTTCTTATTTTGACTGCTAAGATCAACAAAGTGGTGCTGGCGTATTCCGGTGGGCTGGATACATCGGTTATTTTAAAGTGGCTTATTGAAACCTATCAATGCGAGGTTGTTGCCTTTTCAGCCAACATCGGTCAGGAAGATGACCTGGACCAGGTCAGGGATAATGCTTATAAAACCGGGGCTACAAAGACCTATATCGAGGATCTAACGGAGACCTTTGTTAATGATTACGTGTTTGCGGCATTCCGCGCCAATGCGATCTACGAGGGTCAGTATCTACTTGGAACTTCTCTGGCCAGACCGCTGATCGCAAAGCGTCAGATCGAAATTGCCCACAGTGAAAAGGCCGATGCCGTCAGTCACGGTGCCACCGGTAAAGGCAATGACCAGGTTCGTTTTGAACTGGGTTATCTTTCTCATGATCCCGGCATCAAAATAATTGCACCCTGGCGGGAATGGGATTTAAATTCGCGCAGCGCCTTAATGGATTTTGCCGGCAAGCATGGTATCGAGGTTCAAGCCACCCATGACAAACCCTACAGTACGGATTCCAATCTTTTGCATATCAGTTATGAAGGCGGCATACTTGAAGATCCATGGGCAGAAGCACCCGAAGACATTTTTACGCTGACCGTTTCACCCAAACAGGCACCGGATAAATCCGAAATCATCGAGCTGACCTTTCAAAATGGCAATCCGGTCACGCTAAACGGAAACGAACTGACGCCGGCGAAGATGCTGAAGGCGTTAAACGCCCATGGCGGAAAGCACGGTATCGGAAGAGTGGATATGGTTGAGAATCGATTTGTGGGGATGAAATCCCGTGGTGTTTATGAAACCCCCGGCGGGTCAATTTTACGCGCCGGCCACATGGCGATGGAATCCATTACCATGGATCGCGAAGTCTTGCACCTGCGGGATTCGCTGATACCCAAATACGCGCAGCTGGTGTACAATGGTTTCTGGTTTTCTCCGGAGATGAAATTGTTGCAGAATATGATTGACATGACCCAGCAGAATGTATCCGGAACCGTGCGCCTCGAATTGTATAAAGGTAACTGCCGTATTCTTGGCCGCAAATCAGATTGTTCTCTGTATCGGGAAGACTTTGCCACCTTTGAAGATGACCAGGTTTACAACCAAAAAGATGCCGAAGGCTTTATCCACTTAAACGCTTTAAGATTAAGGATTCAAAAATTGATCGAAACCAATAACTAACCCGGACAAGCATAGCCGGTCGTAGCGTAGTGTAGATCCCGCTCGCGGGGTTGGAGCGAAGCGTAAATCCCGATTTATCGGGGAACCCAAAATGATTAATCACGAAAACACGAAATTTTAAAAGCACGAAATCTTTTTTTGCTTTCGTGTTTTCTTCCTTTCGTGCTTTCGTGATAAAAAAGTTTTTTCATAAAATGCAAAGAATTCACAACGAAAACTCTAATACCCAATAAGATATCGCTATGTCACAAAAACTCTGGTCCGGCCGGTTTAAAGAAAAAACTGCGAAAATTGTCGAGACATTTACCTCCTCAATCGATGTCGACCGGCGGCTGTATGCCTATGATATTCAGGGCAGCATTGCACACTGCCGGACCCTGGCAAAGGCGGCCATTATACCCGCAGAAGAGGCCGAGGAATTAATTGCGGGCCTTGAGAAAATAAAGCAGGAAATCGACGAAGGAACGTTGCCGTACAGCGACGCACTGGAAGATATTCATACCCATATTGAATCCCGGCTGGCTGAGGTTGCAGGCAAAGTTGCGCACAAGCTGCATACCGCCCGGAGCCGCAACGATCAGGTGGCACTGGATGTGCGCCTGTATCTGAGGGATACCGTCCTTTCCATCAGCCAGCATCTGTCTGAATTGCAAAATGTTCTGGTTGGCCTTGCCAAGCGCCATATTGAAACCGTGCTACCGGGCTACACCCATCTGCAGCGCGCCCAGCCGATCCTGCTGGCGCATCATCTGATGGCTTATTATGAAATGTTTTCACGGGATGCCGCGCGTATGCAGGATTGCCTGGTGCGTATCAACGTCATGCCGCTGGGCAGCGCAGCCCTTGCCGGCACGCCGCATCCCATTGACAGAAAATACACGGCCGAACTGCTCGGGTTTGAGAAAGTTTCGGCCAACAGTGTCGATTCCGTATCCGACCGGGATTTTATTATTGAGTTTTTATCCGCCGCCGGTATTTGCATGATGCATTTAAGCCGGTTGTCGGAAGAACTGATTATCTGGTCTTCAGCCGAGTTTGGCTTTATTGAACTGCCGGATGCATTTGCCACCGGCAGCAGTATCATGCCGCAGAAAAAAAATCCCGACGTTGCCGAGCTGGTCAGAGGCAAAAGCGGTCGCGTATTCGGCAACCTGATGGCCATGCTAACGTTAATGAAGTCCTTGCCGCTGTCGTATAACCGCGATATGCAGGAGGACAAAACACTGCTGTTTGATTCTGCTGATATCCTGACGGCGTGTGTTGAAATTTATATTCAATTGCTTCCGAACATCAAAATCAACAAAACCATAATGAAAAAAGCAGCCGGCAGCGGATATCTCAATGCCACCGATATGGCTGATTATCTGGTAACCAAAGGCATGCCGTTCAGGGAGGCCCACCATTGTGTCGGTCAGGTTGTTCGTTATGCATTAGGTCTTAAGAAAGAAATTCATAAACTTTCGATAAAGGAATTGCAGCAGCACGCACCTCAGATCGAAGACGACATTTTCGACTACTTAGGGACACAGCAGGTGATTGATCGGCGCACCTCAATGGGCGGCACGGCAACAAAAGTAGTTAAAACAGCGATTAAGGCTGCGGAGCAGAAACTGAAGAAGAACGCTGGTCGGAAAACAAAATAGAAGCTATCTCAAAAATGCATCTAACGCCCACGGGCTTTGTTGCAAACCGATTCAAAATACTCGAATACTAACGTGTATGCTCCGTTTTTGAATCGGTTTGCGTCGCGCCCTTGGACGTGATCTACTATTTTTGAGATAGCTTCTAAGATCACGCAAAAATGAGCATTCATGCAAATCGGTTCTTATTCCCATAACAAACGCATAGCGGTTTTTTTATTGGTGCTCACCGGATCGAGTTTTCTTTGGATCGGGTGC
>Ga0255055_10002244_pt1 | contig 13765 bp, 9 predicted proteins | sample JV7_2_27_MG_FD_188633 | JGI IMG/M metagenome (GOLD analysis project Ga0255055, IMG submission 188633) | Seawater microbial communities from Jervis Inlet, British Columbia, Canada - JV7_2_27 | ecosystem: Environmental > Aquatic > Marine > Inlet | place: Canada: British Columbia | collected...
ATGTCGTAAGCTATTATGATTATTATCAACCCGAGGCCTATATCCCTTCCACGGACACCTATATCCAAAAGGATTCATCCATCAATGACATGATTGACAAACTGCGCCATTCTGCAACCCGTTCGGTGCTGTCGCGCAAGGATATTGTGGTTGTCGCCAGTGTTTCGTGTATTTTTGGGCTGGGAGCACCGGAAGATTATCTATCCCTGCGGGTGGATCTTGAAGTCAATATGGAGCTCACCCGGGACAAATTTCTCTTCGACCTGATTTCGATGCACTATGAGCGTAACGATGTTGACTTTTTCCGGGGCGTATTTAGGGTACGCGGCGACCGCGTTGAAGTTTTTCCGGCCTATGAAGAAGATCAGGCGATTCGTATTGATTTTTTCGGGGACGAGATTGAAAGCATAGCTTTGTTTGACGCCCTCAGAGGAAAAGTGCTCAAGCGTCTGAAGCAGGCTACAATTTTCCCGGCAAGTCATTATGTGACTTCCAGGGTCACCCGTAAAAAGGCCGTAGATACCATTGTCCGTGAGTTGAAGGGGCGCATCGAATATTTTCGAAATGAAAAAAAATTAATTGAAGCCCAGCGCATCGAAGAGCGGACCCATTTTGATCTGGAAATGATGCAGGAACTCGGATACTGCCATGGTATCGAAAACTATTCGCGGCATCTAACCGGAAGAAAGTCCGGAGAGCCCCCTCCGACCCTGTTAAGTTATTTTCCAAAAGATTATCTAATGGTCATCGATGAAAGTCACATTGCCGTTCCTCAGCTTCGGGGTATGTATCGAGGCGATCGGTCTCGTAAAAAGACGCTAGTCGAATATGGGTTTCGACTGCCCTCGGCACTGGATAACCGGCCGCTTCAATTTGAAGAATGCCGGGAGCGCATACCCCAGGTGGTCTATGTTTCCGCCACCCCGGCAGATTACGAACTTTCGAAATCCAAGGATTCCCTTGTTGAACAAATTGTCCGTCCTACCGGTTTAGTGGATCCGCAGGTGGAAGTGCGCAGTGCTGAAAATCAGGTGGACAATCTTTACGAAGAAATTTTGTTGCGCCAAAAACAAAACGAACGGATTCTGGTGACGACCTTGACTAAACGGATGGCCGAAGACCTTACCGAATACTATTCAGATCTGGGCATCCGGGTTCGCTATTTGCACTCAGATATCAAAACGCTCGAACGCATAGATATCATTCGAGACCTGCGAATGGGAAAATTTGACGTCCTGGTGGGCATCAATCTGCTGCGAGAAGGTTTGGATATCCCGGAAGTTTCGCTGGTGGCTATACTAGATGCCGATAAAGAAGGTTTTCTGCGTTCGACGCGATCTCTCATCCAAACCTTTGGACGGGCTGCCCGAAATATCCGGGGAACGGTCCTGTTGTATGCGGACCGGGTCACCCGGTCAATGCATCAGGCTATGGACGAAACCCGGCGGCGCCAAAAAATTCAACACATTTACAATCAGCAGCATAATATTACGCCGCAAACCATTCACAAAGAAGTGACGAAGACCTTTGATTTCGGAAAAGGAACTGAGGCGGCACCTGAAAATGAAGTCGCAGAAACTTTAGCCGAGTACAAATCATTGGACGATATAGATACGGTCATAAGATCTCTGGAAGCCGAAATGCAGGCAGCAGTTAAGTCTCTTGAATTCGAACACGCCGCAGAGCTGCGAGATCAAATTCGAGACCTGAAGAGGCTGATGGTATTCGAGGCTTAAATTTAAAAACAAATGAGCTAAAATTTAAAATGCCTAAAATGCCTAAAATTAAGGAATTCTATCCTTTTAATAAAAGATTGAGCGTAGCGACACCATAATTTTAGGCACTTTAGTTCATTTTAGGCATTTTAGGCAATTCATAAAAATGAAGCAATTAACCGACCATAGCACGCAGCGCTTGAGCGTTGCGGATAAATTAGCCCGCATGGGGCATGAACCCGGCGTGTATCTCCTGAAAGATGAAAACAATGTGATCATTTACATCGGCAAAGCACGCGATCTGAGAAAACGCCTGGCGGCCTATTTTAAAAATAGCGGCCAGATGGATATGAAGACCGGTGTGCTGGTCAATAAAATTAGTGATTTTGATACGATTATTACCGGCAATGAAAAAGAGGCCCTAATTTTAGAGTCCAATCTGATCAAGGGCCACCGACCCCGTTACAATGTGGTTTTAAAGGATGACAAACGCTATCCTTCTCTGAGATTGGATCCGGAAGATGATTATCCCAGTTTTTCAATCGTGCGTAAAATCGGAAAAGACGATGCGATCTACTTTGGTCCTTTTGCCTCCGCCCATGCAGTCCGCGAAACCCTCAAAACCATAAACAAGACCTTTAAATTGCGGAAGTGCCGTGCCCAAGATTTTAAAACACGAACCCGTCCATGTCTACATTGTCAGATGGAAGGGTGTCTGGCTCCGTGTTGCCTGGATGTTGATCCGCGGGTTTATCAGGAGCAGGTAAATGAAGCGATCATGTTCCTTAAAGGCCGCGCCACGGATCTGGTCGCAAAAATCAAAAAACAAATGAATACGGCCGCCCGAGCCCAGGAATTTGAGAAGGCCGCCCGGCTCAGAGACAAAATGTTTTCGCTGCAAAAAACAATCGAGAAGCAAATTGCGGTCACCACCGATTTCCAAGATCGGGATGTGTTTGCGATCGTCAGATCCAGGGGGTATGCATGGGTTACCGTTTTGAACGTCATGGGCGGCTTTCTCATAGGCACGCGGCATTTTAGCTTTGAAGAAATTATATCAACCGACGAAGAGGCCATGGGCATCTTTATCCGGCAATATTACGAAAAAACGACTTCCCTGCCCAAAGAACTTTTGGTCTCAATGGAGATGGAAGATGCGAAACTTATCGAAGGATGGTTTAAAACGGTTAAGCAGAAAAAAGTAAAAATCCTGATCCCCAAAAGAGGGGAGAAAGCAAAGTTGATGCACATGGCAATCCACAATGCTGAAAACGAGCTTCAGGGTTGGATCGCCGCGCGAACCGCAGAAATGGAGTTGCTGTTGCGGCTTCAAAAAAGGCTTAAATTAGCCAAACTGCCCGAGCGAATTGAATGTTTTGACAACTCAAATATATCGGGAGCCGAGCCAGTTGCCGGCATGGTCGTGTTTGAAAAAGGTAAAGCCAAAAAATCAGCCTACCGCAAGTTTAAAATCAAAGCCGTAAACGCACAGGACGACTACGCCTATATGTCTGAGGTGTTGACCCGGCGACTTGGAAAATTAAATCCGCAGCAGGCGTCCGAATCGATTCCGGATCTCTTGATGGTCGACGGCGGCAAAGGACAATTAAACATTGCGTTAGCCATTATAAAGGAGCTGGACCTCGAAGGTCAGTTTGAACTTATTGCGATTGCCAAGAAAGATGAAAAAAAGGGTGAAATTGAGGATAAGATATTTAAACCGCACAGGACCAATCCCATTGTTTTTGGCAAAAACAGGGATCTGCTTCTTTTCTTACAGCGCATCAGAAACGAAGCCCATCGGTTTGCGATTAGCTTTCACCGCAAACGCCGAATAAAAACCGCCCTGCAATCAGAGCTGGATGCCATCCCGGGGATCGGTCAAAAAAGAAAAGCGATCCTGCTGAAACACTTCAAAAGTATAAAAAAAATCCGGGAAGCAAACATAGATGAGCTTAATGCGCTTCCCGGAATCAGCCGCTCGACGGCTCAGGCTGTGCATAGATATTTTCAAGGTACAGAAGACAGAGCTCAGATGACAGAGGTCAGATGACAGAGGGTATAATGCAAAGGCTGGAAACCATATCGCCTTATCTGATTTCTGTTTTCTGTCCTCTGTCTTCTGTTTGCTGAACTGTCTAATAATCCAGCTTTTTAAGAACCTCTTTCAGTTCCTGGACTGCGGCTGCAGAATTTTGTAAAGCGGCATTTTCTTCTTTGGTTAACTTGATCTCAATGATCTCTTCAGCACCACCGGCACCCAATTTAACCGGAACACCAATAAACAAATCGTTAATTCCGTATTCGCCTTCAAGATATACCGCACAGGGTAAGATTTTCTTTTTGTCTTTTAAAATCGACTCAGCCATTTCAACCGCTGCAGAAGCCGGTGCATAATACGCGCTGCCGGTTTTTAACAAACCAACAATTTCAGCACCGCCATTGCGGGTGCGGTCGACCAGAGCATCAATACGATCTCCGGAAAGCAGTTCGGTGATGGGAATTCCGGCGACGGTTGAGTAGCGCGGCAAAGGAACCATCGTATCACCGTGCCCGCCGAGAACAAAAGCATGGGTATTTTCCACGGAAACCTTTAACTCCATTGAGATAAACGCCCGAAATCTTGCCGAATCCAAAACCCCCGCCATACCCAAAAGCCGCTCTTTGGGAAAACCGCTGGCTTTATAGGCCACATGACACATGGCATCCAGGGGATTGCTGACAATAATCAGGATTGAATCGGGTGATAAAGCCGTAATTTCTTGGGTCACTGTTTTTACGATGCCGGCATTGGTACTGATGAGATCATCGCGGCTCATTCCCGGTTTTCGGGGTATGCCCGCTGTAATAATGACAATATCGGAGCCCGCTGACGCATCATATGCATTGGCGCCTTTAAGATGGGCGTCATGTTTTTCAATAGGCGCAGCTTCGGTCAGATCCAGAGCCTTACCTTGAGGAACGCCTTCAATAATATCGATCAAAACGACATCACATAGCTCTTTTTCGGCCAATCGCTGCGCGGCGGTGGCACCGACATTTCCGGCTCCAATAACGGTTACTCTTTGGTTCATAAATTTCTCCTTCCATCGTGATAATTATATAACACTTTGATTGTCAACCTATTTATATAGTTCTCAAATATTGACAGAGAGCACAAAAATAGGATAAATTATAATTACTTCAAGAAATTTTGGGCTTTTTTTGGATTGACAAACTATAGCCTTTGCTGACAAAAGTGTATTATTTCGGCTCCAACCCAATCCTTGGTGGATCTGGGTAAATATTCTAATTATTAAAGAAAATGCGGCTCTGATCCGATAGTATCATCGAAGAACTTTATAACGCGAAGACATTAACTTTATGGCTATCGTTAATCTAAAAAAAAGACAAATTGAATGCAAAATCGTGTATTACGGGCCGGGGCGATGTGGTAAAACAACGAATCTGGAGTATATCCACAAGAGTTTTAAAAATCAAGTAATGGGGGAGATGGTCTCTATTAATACGGATGGGGATCGAACCCTTTTTTTTGATTTTCTTCCTCTGGACCTGGGTAAGGTGAGAGGCTGCGATCTTCGTGTTCAATTATACACTGTTCCAGGACAGGTCCGATATAGTTCCACCCGGAAACTGGTGTTAAGGGGGGCCGATGGTGTTATATTTGTTGCAGACTCACTGGAAGTCAGGCGTGAGAAAAATTTACTTGCCCTAAAAGATTTGCAGCAAAACCTCAAAGATTACGGTCTCAGCATCTTCAAAGTACCGCTGGTGATGCAGTTTAACAAAAGAGATCTTGATGGAGCAAATATTCCCCTCATGCCGCTAGAAAAAATGAATCACGATCTCAATCGCCAATTAAAAGTCCCAAGTTTTCCCGGCAGTGCCTTAAAGGGGGGTGGTGTCGGCAAGAGTCTTCACGCCATCCTGAAGCTTGTCATGCAAGCGGTTCAGGGTGAGTTAAGCTAGGCCATAATTATTTCAAGATGAAGTGCCTAAAATGCCTAAAATGAGCTAATCCGCCACAAATATAGGCGGATAAAAGTGCCTAAAGTCATGGTGTCGCTTGGCTCCCTCCTTTAATATAAAGAAGTACGTTATATGACTGGGAAAACTGCGATTTTTTGATCCAGATCATATTTTTGATTATTAAATTAGGATGTTTTCGTGTTATAATTATTATATTCTGTAAATTATCAAATTTTACGATCCAGTTTGAATATATAGCCTGAATTCATGAATACCAATTGCGATTTATCCGGAAGCCTAAACTTTCTTAATTTAGGAGAATTATTAAATCTGCTCGGTTCCAACGGCAGCTCAGGTGTGTTGCGCATTAAAAGCAGCTACGCATCGGAGCCGGGCAGTGTGTATCTGCAAAAAGGTAACCCGATAAACGCTGCCAACGGCTCGCTGTCCGGGATTGATGCCGTTTTTGCATTATTCGGTTGGACCGAAGGCGAATTTGAATTTACAGAGGAAGATGTCACTTGTACGAAGACAATCACCAAGAGCCGAATGGAAATTATCCTGGATGGCCTGCGGTTGTTGGACGAGGGCAAGATCAAAAAACTGGGACCATCCACAGCAGCAAAAGAGCAACCCGAATCCCCTGTCAGATCCGGAAAACTTCCGTTAATTAAGGGTCCTTTGGTCGACTATTCCTATATTGTCGATGAAGAGGGGTTTTATGACGGTGATGAGATCGTGCAAGAAGGCAATCATGGCGATTGGATTTGGGTCATTTTGGAAGGTACCGCCGAGATTATCAAACAGGCCGATAAAGGTCCTATCCAACTGTTGAGAATAGGAGATGGTGCTTTTCTGGGCAGTGTCGCCGCTCTAATTTCCGGTGGCAGAGTTCGCAGCGCAACCGTCAAAGCCGTGGGCAACGTCCAATTGGGGATGCTGGATTCACAGCTGCTTGCCAATGAATTGGCCAATGTGTCCGCTGATTTTAAAAATTTATTGATCAGCATTGATTCAAGGCTGCGACAAGTCATCGAGATGGCAGTGAATATCAAAGCTGACCATAATAATCTCGAGGAACTTATCCAAGGCAAAAAACAACTGATAAAGCAGGGCCAGAAGGAAGAACGCTTATTCACAATAAAGGACGGAGAGGCGGTTATCGCACGACAAACCGAAAACGGTTATATGCCGCTTGCACAACTTAAAAAGGGGGATTTTTTCGGACGGGTCCCGTTTCTGGACATGGGACATGAACCTTATTCCGCTGCGGTTTTTTCATCGCCAGATCTTAAATTGGCGGCTGTAGACTCTGAAAAACTGCAATCTGAACATGAAGGACTATCGTCCACAATTAAAAACATCATTGAACATCTGGCGACCTCTGTTTCAGTAACCACCCTGGCGACCTGTGATTATCGAATAAAAGAGGCATAAAGATATACCAACTTCCAACCGCCAACTGACAAAATTACGTGAGGACCATGGCCACACAAGAAAAAAGAAAACACGCTCGATTTAATTCACTGAACCTTTCATATGTGTGTCTGGATGAAAATAACCAAATTATCAAGCAAGGGATGGGTAGGACGCTCAATGTATCCGAATCCGGCATTCTGCTGGAAACCCATTTTCCGATCGATAAAAGCCACATTGTCACCCTGACCTTGGGATTGGGGGAGGATCTGGTCGATATCAAAGGTCGTCCGATACACATACGCACAAACAAAGGGGGCAAGTACGAAGTAGGCATTGAATTTGCTGAACCCGACCAAAAAGCCAGCCGGTCTCTTAAAAAATTTGTTGATGCTTTCAAAGGACAGAGCGAAAAAGACGAATGATCTGATCTGGTAAGGAATTTTTTATCCCAACTTTCCACCTGCCTCTTGACCTTCACCCAATAATATCCCATATAAATACGTCCCAGTCGGACTTTTTAGATTTGCGGTTAAAATTTTCTTCTTTTATCTGTTTATATCAAGTATAACAAATAATTTCAAATAGTTATGATAATGCATGACAAAAGAGAGGAGCGCAGAGATGAACAGACCTGTCAGTGAAACGGATTTTCCGGAACTGAAACTTTTAAAACGCGGCAAGGTCCGAGATATCTATGATCTCGATGACTATCTTCTAATGGTGGTAAGCGACCGGATTTCAGCATTCGATGTGATCATGCCGGAACCCATCCCGGATAAAGGTATCATCTTGACTCAGATTTCATTGTTTTGGTTCGATATCGTTGAGTCGCTGATTCAAAATCATGTTGTCGCCCGCGATGTGGATCAGTTCCCGGAAGTCTGCCGTCAATATGCAGAGGTCCTGCAGGGTCGCAGCATGCTGGTAAAAAAGGCCCAGCCGCTGCCGGTTGAATGTATTGTCAGGGGTTACGTTTCAGGTTCCGGTTGGAAAGAATATACCGAAAAGGGTAGCATCTGCGGTATTCCGTTACCCGAGGGGTTACAAGAATCACAGAGGTTGCCGACCCCCATTTTTACACCATCGACTAAAGCCGAACACGGAGAACACGATATTAATATCGATTTCGCGGAAGCCGCCAAGCTTGTCGGTCAAACGAGAGCAGAAAATCTCCGCCAACTCAGTATTGGAATTTACAAAACAGGGGTCGAACTGGCTGATCAGAAGGGTATTATTATTGCCGACACTAAATTTGAATTCGGGTTGATAGAGGACGATCTTATCCTGATCGATGAGGTTTTAACTCCGGACTCATCACGATTCTGGCCAAAGGACAGCTACAGCCCGGGCGGACCCCAGAAGAGCTATGATAAACAGTACCTGCGAGATTACCTAAATTCATTGGATTGGAACAAAAAAGCCCCCGGGCCGCATCTGCCCGAAGATGTTATTTCCGATACACGCAAAAAATACCTGGAGGCATTAAGGCAACTTACCGGCAGCAGCCATGGACTCTAAATCATCCGACAATCAAAATGTTTTCAACGATATACCTTTAGATCCGGCCCTGGCATTTCAAACGGTCATGCTGGCCGACATAGATTCAGCCGATACCACCTTTCGCATTACCACCCGGACAGAATTGGATAATTTGGTCTTATCCATTCAAAAACTGGGTTTGATGCACGCCCCGGTGCTGAAATACAATCCGACCGGATATGTCATTGTCTGCGGGTTTCGCCGGATTGCTGCCTGTCGGAATTTAGGCTGGACCCGGATTCCTGCCAGAGTTTTAAGGAAAAACTTCGGCTTTTTCGAAATGGCCCGGCTGGCGGTTGCAGATAATTCCTTGCAAAGGCAACTGAACCTGATTGAAACATCCCGGGCATTGAAATTATTGACGAGCGTTAACACCGAAAAGGAGGTCTTAGTGCAAGCGGCCGCAGAATTGGGTTTGCCGCTCAGCCCTTCCATTGTCCCAAAGCTGACAAAAATTTGCAATCTGCCCCTGCCGATCCAGAAAGGCATCCTGGCTGACGTCATCGATCTATCAATGGCATTAGAACTTGATAGATTTAACCCTGCGGATGGACAAGCCCTCCTGGGGCTTTTCGAGCACCTTAAAGTGGGATTAAATAGACAAAGAGAGCTGCTTTTGCTGCTGGAAGAAATTTCACAGCGTGAAACGATTCCCATCCGGCAACTGATGACGGAAAAACCATTAAACCATATTTTAAAAAATACAGAGATAGACAGGTCAATTAAAAGGCAAAAGGTACGAACGTATCTTCGGCGGCGCAGATTTCCTGTGATTTCAGAGGCCGAAACGCAATACAAGGCGTTTGTCAAACAGCTCAAGCTGGGTCCAAATATTAATTTGATGCCACCAAAAGACTTTGAAGGCATGACTTATACGATGACAATTCGATTTGATAACCAAGAAGAGTTGAAAAATCTGAAAGATAAGCTCGAAAAAATAATTCATCATCCCGGCCTTGGTAAAATCCTCGATGGATAGATTTTATGCGAATATCAAAGCTTTTCATCAATAGACAAGTTGCCGATCACCCAACGACACGCTCCATTCAATCTCGTCTGAATGTGCCCTCCGAATTAGTCCAAAACGTCCAACAGGTATATGCAGCGATTTCCGAGGCTGCCGATCCGGTGCAGAAAGGAAAAGAAATTCTATATCTGACCCGAAACAAGGGGGCTTTCTTAAAAAAGTGCCCGGGCACACGTCATTATACCTGTTGCGATTATCAAATTCTGCACATCGGCACCTTTTGCTATATGGATTGCACCTATTGTGTTCTGCAGACTTATTTTCATCCCCCCATTCTTCAGTATTTTGTAAATTACGACGATTTAATGGCGGAACTGGATTCGGTTTTGTCCCGGAAAAGGATACTTCGAATCGGCACAGGCGAATTTACCGATAGTTTGATCTGGGAGTTATGGACGGATGTGTCCAATCTGCTGGTGCAACGCTTTGCGGCTCAGGACCATGCTGTTCTCGAGCTAAAAACAAAAACAACTGCTATCGAGCAATTAGAAAACCTCGCTCACAACCGTAAGACAATTGTGGCCTGGTCCTTGAACACGAAACACATCATCAGCACCGAAGAACGCGCGACAGCCGGCCTTTCAGCCAGATTCAAAGCTGCCGCCAGATGCGAATCCTGGGGATATCCGCTGGCCTTTCATTTTGATCCCCTGATCATTTACGACGGCTGCGAAGAAGATTACACCGCGGTCATTGAAGATCTGTTTTCGCATGTATCGCCGGACAACATTGTGTGGATCAGCCTGGGAACCTTGCGTTTTCCATCTTCGCTAAAAACGGTAATTCAGAACCGGTTTCCGGATTCTAAAATTGTATACGAGGAATTCATTACAGGACCGGACGGTAAAATGCGCTATTTTAAGCCACTGCGAATTAACATCTACCGAAAAATCATCACTTGCATCCGCGAACATGCGCCGGATACTGCGGTCTACCTGTGTATGGAAAATGATGAAATCTGGCGAAAATCATTGGGCTTTATCCCCGATGATATGGGGGGATTGCCGCATATGCTGGATGCGAGCGCTGTCAAGCATTGTCATCTTAAGCCCGGAGGATAGCAGACTGCTCACCGGCTACTTGCACCGCTTTCAGTGTTTACGTGTCAGGAATCAAAGTAGGGCAGCCCTCTGCGGCTGCCGCTTGGCGGCTGGCACAGAGGCCCCGCCTAAGGGTCGGGATGCAAGCACCAGCCCTACTCAGTCGATTCGAAGCCAGCAGCCAGTGGCGAGGAACGGCAAATAAAAATTTATGAAACGACTCATCGCGTTAACATTCGTTTGTTTATTATTTTTTCCGTTCCAGCAGGCGAGTTCAGCCGATTCCCGGCATCTCGTTAAATGGGTAATAGACGGAGACACGGTTGTTATAAGTAACGGGCATAAGGTGCGCTACATCGGAATTGATGCTCCGGAGTTGGCGCACGACGAACATGAAGCTGAGCCATACGGGGCCGAGGCCAAACAGTTTAACGCCTCGCTGGTGAATCGGAAAATAGTTCGTCTGGAATTCGATAAAGAGCGCCATGATCAATACAAAAGGCTGCTTGCTTATGTTTTTCTAAAAGACGGCACCTTTGTAAACGCCGAAATTCTTTCAATCGGTTACGCCTATCTACTGTACCACCGGCCGAATATAAAACACAATTCGGTAATGCTTCAGTCTCAGCGAGCAGCCATGTCGGCTAAAAAGGGAATCTGGCAAAATTGGACGGAGCACAAAAAAAGCTATGTGGCCAATAAACGGTCACGCCGCTTTCATCTGCCTACCTGTCCGTATGGTAAGCGCATAAAACCCCGGAATAAGATCGTCTTTCAAAAAAAATGGGATGCATTTTGGGAGGGGTACGCACCGGCGAAACGATGCATGCCGGTGTTTGAGATTCCGAAAGACTAATTCTTCTGGAATAATGGGCAAATTATTTATCCGCAGATTTCGCAGATTTCCGCAGATTATTCAAAAGATAAGTTACTATCCGCAGATTACGCAGATTATTATTTATTATAGCAATGCCATTCCGTCTTTATGGCACTGAAGAGCAACTAGAAGGTCAAACGGGTACATTACACCGCTTTTTACAGTTTTTAATTTTTTTTGAAATCTGTGTAATCTGTGTAATCTGCGGATAATTTTTTTTTTTGCGTAATCTGTGGATTATAATTTAGCGATAGTGGCCTGTTGTTGTGGACTAGCCCTTTTGCTTGTTCGCTTCTTCGATGACTTTATCTACGATCTGGACAGGCACTTCATCATAATGGGAAAATTCCATGGTAAATATCCCACGGCCGCCCGTCATGGATCGAAGATCCGAGGCGTAGCTTAAAAATTCCGCCATAGGCACTTGAGCATTAATCACCTGATTTTTACCGGCATTATCCATGCCCAGGACCCTGCCACGCCGACCATTGAGATCTCCCATGATATCTCCCATAAAGTCTTCCGGTGTCGTGACCGTCAGCTTCATGATGGGTTCCAGCAACGTTGGGCTGGCCTGTTCGATCGCTTTTTTAAATGCCAACGAACCGGCGATTTTAAATGCCATCTCGGAAGAATCAACGGCGTGAAAGGATCCATCATCTAAGGTAACTTTGAAATCGACTGTGGGAACACCCGCCAATACGCCTTTCTGAGAGGACTCAACAATGCCCTTTTCGACTGCCGGGATGTATTGTTTGGGAATAACACCGCCTACGATTGAATCGACAAACTCAAAACCTTTACCCCTAGGCAAAGGTTCGATTTGAATCCAACAGTCACCGAACTGACCGTGACCCCCCGTCTGTTTCTTGTGCTTGCCCTGCACCCGGGCCTTGCTCTTAATGGTCTCGCGGTAAGGGACTTTGGGAGTATTTAACTGCGCTTCAACTCCGAATTTCCGCTTAAGTTTTTCAATAATGGTTTCAACATGTATCTGTCCTAAACCGGATAAAAGAATTTCTTTTGTTTCGGCCACACGCTCCAATTTAATAGATGGGTCCTCTTCAAGAAGTTTGGTCAAGGAGATAAAAATCTTATCTTCCTCGCCCTTGGATTTGGCTGTCAGGGCGAAAGAGATCAGGCTCGGAAGGGGATCAGAGCAATTGTATTGAATCTTGTCTGCGTCATCACAGAGCGTGTCGGCGGTTGTGGTTTCCTTTAGTTTAGCGACTGCGACGATGGAGCCGGGACCGCCTTCGCTAGCCGGCTTTTGTTCTTTGCCGGCGATGGTTAATAACTGGGTAAATCTTTCCTTGGTTTCTTTATTGGGGTTGTAAAACGTGCCGTCACTCCCCAGACGACCGGAAACTACCCGGAAGATCGTCAGTCGACCGGCATAGGGATCAGCCAGGGTTTTAACCACAAACCCGGAAAAAGGCGCATCTTCTTCCGGAGCCCGTTCAATTTGATTGCCGCTGGATGGATCCGAACCGGTTTTGACCCCGCGATCTTTCGGAGAAGGCATGCTGGTGACGATAAAATCCATGAGAAGATCGATGCCGATATTTTTCGTAGATGATCCACAAACCACCGGCACAAAAATATGCGACAGGGTCCCTTTGCGCAAGGCAGCATTTAAATCCTCAACGGACAGCGTTTCACCTTCAAGGTATCTTTCAATCAGCTCATCGTCCGCTTCGGCAATATTCTCGATCAATGCCTCTCTTTCACTTTCCACCAGGTCCTGCATATCGGAAGGGATGTCTTCTTTTTTGGCCTTGCCGTCCGCGTCGTATATATAAGCCTGGTTGCTGATTAAATCCACAACCCCTTTAAATTCGTCTTCCGTACCGATGGGAAGCTGGAGAATAATCGGTTTAGGCGCAATACTGACTTTGGCATCTTCAAAAGTCCGATTAAAATCCGCCCGCTCCCGGTCTAGCTTATTGATGAAAATGACACCGGGTTGATCGAATTCTTTGGCAAACTCCAATGCCAGTTCGGTTTGAACTTTGACTCCGTCAACGGCATCGATGACCACCGCCACACCGTCAGCCGCCTGCATGCAGCTTTTGGTATCAGAGAAAAAATTCTGATCGCCGGGGGTGTCGATTAAATTTACGATATGGTCCTTCCAGCCGTATTGATGAAATCCACTGCTGATACTGGAGGTGCGTTT
>Ga0255055_10002245_pt1 | contig 13764 bp, 13 predicted proteins | sample JV7_2_27_MG_FD_188633 | JGI IMG/M metagenome (GOLD analysis project Ga0255055, IMG submission 188633) | Seawater microbial communities from Jervis Inlet, British Columbia, Canada - JV7_2_27 | ecosystem: Environmental > Aquatic > Marine > Inlet | place: Canada: British Columbia | collected...
CAGTGTGCCTCGAGGGTCGTGGGTATACCGTCCGGTAGATGGTCGCGCACCCATCGAGTTGACATACGCTGTACCCGATATGGGGAGGAAGGCTCGGATGAGAGTGCGACGAAGAATGCTGAGGACCCTGACGGGCGGCGCCATTCTGACGCTCTCGGCCCTGGTTCTTTGCGCAGAGCCCCTCGAGGCGCAGGTGGCCTCTCCCCTTCAGGCAGGGCATTACATGCCCGGAGTGGTGAACATCCGTGACTTCGCGGCACCGCCTCCCGGTCTGTTCGTCCTCTGGTACAACTGGTTCGTGTCGAGCGACACGTACGTGGACCGGGACGGCAACGAGCTGACCAACCTCAGCCAGATCGATCCGGGCCTCCCGGACGTCGATGTGGATCTCCAGCTCAACGGGTTCGCGACCGTGCCGGCTTTGTTCTGGGCGTCCACGTTCACGCTCCTCGGCGGCGCACGCTATCTGGTCGGCGTGTCGCCCAACTGGATGACGGCCGACTATTCGTTCGTGGCCGAACCGGGCGGACCCGGCTTCGGACCTTCGGACAGCGCAGTCGTGGAGGGGAGCGTTTCCGGACTGAGCGACCTGTTCGTTGCTCCTGTCGGTCTCTCGTGGGCACTCGGTCAATTCGACGCGACTTTCTTTTACGGCTTCACGGCGCCCACGGGCAGGTACACGACGGGAGCGGACGACAACATCGGGCTCGGCTTCTGGACCCACCAGTTCCAGGGGTTCGGCTACTTCTACCCCGACCCGAGCCAGGCCACGGCGCTCATGTTGGGCCTGACGTACGAGTTCACCTCCGAGATCGAGGACACGGAGGTGAATCCAGGCAACCGCCTGAGCCTCGAGTACGGCGTTAGCCACTACCTCACGGGGTGGCTGGAGCTGGGAGTCCAGGGGGCGCACAACTGGCAGGTCACCAATGACGCTGGTAGCGACGTCTTCTGGGATCCCAGTTATCACGATCAGAAGAGCACGCTCCTGTTCAGCGCGGGATTCTGGCCGTGGGCCGGGCGACTCTACGTGTCGGCAAAATACGGTTTCGACTACGGGGCCCGACAGCGGTTCAAGAGCCAGCACCTGATGCTGAACCTCGTCTGGCTGACGAACGCACTCGACGGGATGTGACGCGACGATGCCCCTACGGACGCTGGCTCTCTTCGCCCTGATCGCGTTCGGTGTTGGCTCACCCCTCCACGCCCAGTTCGTGTCGAATCCGGAGAAGACCGACTCCCTCCGTCTTCGAAACGGCGACTGGGTGGTCGGAGACCTCCGCGACATGGCGCTCGGCATCGTCACGTACAAGACGGACGCGATGTCCACCATTAACGTGAAGTGGGGCCGCGTCCTCACGGCCATCACGGAAAAGCGCTTTCAGATCTACCTCGACGACGGACGGCGCTATTTCGGCTCGCTTCAGGCCGGCAGCGAGCTCGGCCGGGTCGTGATCCGGGCGGACCGCGACACGCTCGAGGTGGCGATGCAGTCGGTCGTGGAACTCAAACGGCTCAAAGAGACTGTCTGGAACCGACTGGACGGGAGCCTCGACTTCGGCTTCGGCTTCACGCAGCAGAACGCGAAGATCGATCTCTCCCTGCGCTCGGAGACCCGATATCTATTCAACCGCAACCGGTTGAATCTCCTCCTCAATGGGACATTCACCGGGCAGGACTCCGTGTCCGACATCACGCGCGGCACTGCGCGACTCGTGTACATCCGGGACGTGAAGCGCATGTGGTTCGTCGGATTGACCGCCTCCGTCGAGCAGAACTCGCAGCTGAGTCTCGACATCCGTGGATCGATTGGAGGCGGGCCCGGCAGGTTCTTAATCGCCAACGACCGCATGGAGCTTGGGACCATGTTGGGGATCGGGTACAGCCGGGAGAGATTCACCGGGGATGAGGCCAGGAATACCGTGCCGCTCGCGCTCATCACCGACTATCAGTTCTTCAACTGGTCCGGGCTGGACACGGACCTGTCGAGCAGGCTGTCCATCCAGCCCGTGCTGAATGACCAGGGCCGCTGGCGCATCTCGTTCGCCGCCTACCTGTCGCAGGAGATTCTGGGCGACCTCTACGTGCGGATCGGCGTGGTCGAGGAGTACGACAGCGACCCGCCATCGGCGGGCGCGAACAAGAACGACGTGAGTATCACGACCTCGCTCGGGTGGACGTACTGACCGGAGTCGAAGGAGAAGGAGACCGCAACAATGGTCCCACAGATATTCGCCAAGCGACTGCTGGTCGTGACGCTGTTCGCAGCGTTCGTCTCAGGCTGCTCGATACAGAAGATCACGGGACCGTTTCCCGAGGCCCCGCCCTACGGTGAGATCGTTAGTGACATAAGGATCGAGGGCAACCGTCATACGGCCACCTGGATCGTACTGAGCGCAATGGCATCCGAGATAGGTGAGCCATACACGGAAGAAAGTGCGCGCACTGATTATCTCTGGCTCAGCCGCCTGGGCACCTTCACATCCATCGTCTTCGGCACGGAAGACGCGGACGACGGAATCGTGCTCGTCGTGACCGTCGCCGAGATCAGCCCGTACGTTCCCAGTATCAGTTTCGCGTTGACCCAGGAGAACGGAATCGAGATCGGGCCCGCTTTTTCGTCACCCAATCTGTTTGGGTGGGCGGCCCGAGCGTCGGCTTACCTTCGGTTCGGCGGGTCCACCAACTTCGGCATCCGCTATCGGGATCCCTGGATGCCGGGAAGGAGCTGGCTGTTCGGCTACAAGGCGGAATTCTACCACCGCGAGCGGCAAAACGTACTGGACAACTTCGGCGAGACGTCGGACGAGTTCAACTTCCAGGTGCGTCGCAACGTCTTCAGCAATGACTTTCGCCTGGGGCTCCGCTTCACGTATCTCACGGTGGCGAGCGACTCGGCGAACAGGACGCTCTCGCCCGACAACAAGGACAACATCCCGGCGCTCGGCCTGTTTCTGGAGCTGGACAGGCGCAATGCCGCCTATCCCACCAACGGATGGTTCGTCGAGACTGAAGTCGCGAAGTGGGGCGTCTTCGGAGGCGACGGCGATTACTGGCAGGTGAGTGGTGATGTACGCCGCTACCAGCAGCTTCCCTTCGGACCCGGGCACTCGCTGGCCATCTATTCCATGCTCCAGATGACGACCGGTGAAGTAGGAGTCGACATCCCGATCTACATGGACTTCCACATCGGCGGCACCAACTCGGTGCGTGGCTGGCCACTGGGGGTCCGCGAGGGAAAGAACCAGTGGTTGAACACCTTGGAATACTGGCTGGTCCTGGTTCCCGAGAGGGCTTTCCGCGTGTGGTTCCTCAAGTGGCGCATGGGACTGCAGGTCGCCGCGTTCGGGGATGTCGGCACGGCGTGGAACGACAGTCAGCAATTTGGTGACAACTTCATCGGCGGATTCGGCGGCGGCGTCCGCCTCACGATACCCGTCGTGGTTCTCTTGCGGTTGGACTTGGCCTACTCCCAAAACCAGTTCGGGATCAAGATCGCCATCGGCGGCGGGGAGAAGGCAGAGGCACAGCGGCAGCGGGTGCGGTAGAGCCCGCGGCGTAATCACTGAAGCGCGAGTAATTGAAGCAATCTCAAGGAGGTCCCGTGCGTTGTAGTTGGCCTTGCCGCGACATGGGAAGTGAGAACATTGAGTGGCCGTGCACCTACCGAATCCGGCTTGAGGGAGAACTCCCCTCGAACTGGCCGGATCGCCTGGGACGGATGGGCATCGCGATCGAGCTGCACCAGGGTGGAAGACCGGTGACGGTCCTGCAGTGCTCGCTGATGGATGAGGAAGATCTTTCGGCGGTGCTGGAAACACTGTACGGGATGCAACTCCCGCTGCAGTCGGTGGAGGCAGTCGAAACGCGAGAGGTCAGCGATCGCGGCCATTGAGCGGCCTCGTAAACGCAAACCCCACAGCCACCTAAGTGACTGTGGGGTCTTACTTTACGAGTATGCGCCAGACAGGATTCGAACCTGTGACCTTTGGCTCCGGAGGCAATCCCCGCACGCTCACCAGCGCTCGTGGGCGCTCATTCTGCCCGGCTTTCCTGATCTGAACGCTCATTAGCGCTCATACGCGCTCGTGGGCGTTGTGACAATGGTTGTGACAATCTGAACGCTCTGTGCTGTTGCAGACATTCTCTACCTGCCCACCGCAACATGCACCCACCTAGGTGACTGGGGGGCTTCTGGGTATTCCCCCTTTGCTGCTGGCGAACCTAGAGATACATTAGTGACATACCCGACTCTTTCACTCCCCTTTAATCAGTATACGCCGTAAGCATCAGTCAACCGAAAGTGAATCGAAACGAACAACTACCGTAGCCATCGCAACCAACCATGAGGAGCAAGAAATGCGAAATGCGTTTCGGGTTTTGATTTCGACCGCTGTGGTGTTGACGGCCGTCTCCACTGTAGCGATCGCACAGGAGGGTATACCGTCCGAGGCGGCTCTGTCCAGCGCATACCAGGGCATGTCATTCTCCCCCTACGCCAACCGGGGCTTCCCGAGCCGGCCCTACTGGGGAGACACGCATTTGCACACAGGCCTCTCGCTCGACGCCGGCGTGTTCGGCGCGCGGCTGGATCCGGAGGACGCGCACCGATTCGCCCGCGGCGAGGAGCTGATCTCATCGACCGGGATTCCGGTGCGGCTCTCGCGCCCCCTCGACTGGCTGGTGGTCGCGGACCACTCCGACGTGATGGGCTTTGCCCTCGACCTGGTCGCCGGCAAGCAGCACCTGCTCGCGGAGGAGAAGGGCCGCGAGTGGTACGACATGATGCAAGGCGGCCAGGGGACCAGGGCGGCCCTGGACATCATTGGTCTGTTCGCGTCCGGTCGCTTCCCGCCGGAAGTCGCCCGCCATTACCTCCCTGACGCCCCGCCGTACCGCGCCACCTGGGAGCGGATCGTCAACGCGGCCGAGGAGTACAACGAGCCCGGGCGCTACACGGCGTTCATCGGCTACGAGTGGACCTCGCTGGTGACGTCTAATAATCTGCACCGGGTGGTGATCTATCGCGACGACGCCGACTTGGCACTCCGGACGGTACCGTACACCACCTACCCTCCGCAGGGGAGCCCGAACCCCCGCGACCTGTGGAAGTGGCTCGAGCGCTACGAGGAGCAAACCGGCGGCGACGTGCTGGCCCTGGCCCACAACGGCAACATGTCGAACGGCATCATGTTCCCGCTCGAGGCGCAATATGACGGCGTCACGATCGACCGGGACTACGTGACCCAGCGGGCCCGCTGGGAGCCCCTCTACGAGGTCACCCAGATCAAGGGAGACGGCGAGGCGCACCCGTTCCTCTCGCCCAACGACGAGTTCGCCGACTACGAGACCTGGGACTTCGGCAACTTCCCCGGGGAGCAGATCCCCGCGGTGCCCAAGCAGAACGAGATGTTGGCCGGTGAATACGCACGCGCAGCGCTCAGGCGCGGTCTGGAGCTCGAGCGGCGCCTGGGCACCAACCCCTACAAGTTCGGCATGGTGGGCTCCACCGACAGCCACACCGGACTGGCCACCGCCCAGGAGGACAACTTCTTCGGCAAGCACTCGGGTGCCGAGCCCAAGCCGGAGCGCATGGAGCATCCCTTCATGGCGAAAGCGAACGGCGAGGTGGTGATGGCGGGTTGGGGCGTGGTGGCCTCGGGCTTGGCCGCCGTATGGGCGACGGACAACACCCGCGAAGCCCTCTTCGACGCCATGGAGCGCAAGGAGGTCTACGCCACCACCGGGAGTCGGATGGCGGTGCGCTTCTTTGGCGGCTGGGACTTCATTGACGAAGACGTCGCCAGTCGCACCCCAGCGTTCCTTGGCTACTCCAAGGGCGTGCCCATGGGTAGCGATCTGCGACCCAGAACTGGGAACCGGGCGCCGAGCTTCATGGTGTACGCGCTGCGAGATCCGATCGGCGGCAACCTGGATCGCATCCAGATCATCAAGGGGTGGATAGGCGCGAGCGGCGAGACGCACGAGAGGGTGTACGACGTGGCCGTCTCGGATGGCCGCACGATCGGTGCGGATGGACGCGCCCGGACGCCGGTCGGCAACACCGTCGACGCGACGACCGCCAACTTCACCAACACGATCGGAGATTCTGAGCTAGCTGCGGTCTGGACCGATCCGGACTTCGACCCGACGCAGCAAGCGTTTTACTACGCGCGCGTCATCGAGATTCCGACGCCGCGCTGGTCCACGATCGAAGCCTTCCGCTTCGGAATTGCGATCCCGGAGGGGGCGCCGGTTTCAACGCAGGAACGCGCCTACACGTCGCCGATTTGGTACACGCCGTGAGCGTCGCGATTTGAGTCAGCAGGGATTGGGGAGAGACTAGGGAATGAGCGACGAGCATTCGAAACTGCCGCCGGATAGGCTCTTGCAGCCCACGACCGCGAAGTGGTTCTTGGTGGTCTTCGGGGGCTCACTCGCCTATGCTGTGATCCGCTATCACCTCGCCGGCGACGTCGAGTGGCGGCATTTTCCGCTCTTCATTCTCAACAAGGCCACCTCGCTCGCGGCCGTCATCTTCGTGGCCAGCTCGTATCTGATCGGAAAGGTCATCCGCTGGCACGACCACGACAAAGCGCTGCGGCTGGTGGTGATCAAGTTCTGCGGCTTGATGGGGTTCTTCCTGGCGGGTATACACGCGTTCTTCTCGCTCAGCCTGCTCTCCCCGGCCTACTACGGCAAGTATTTCGACGACGTCGGTCGGCTCAATCTCCAGGGCGAGATAGCGATGAGCGTCGGTGTTCTGGCTCTGTTCTTCCTGTTGTCGCCGGCCATAACGACGCTGCCGATGATGCCCAAGGCAATCGGGGGTTGGCGCTGGAAACGCAACCAACGAATGGGCTACGCGGCCCTTGCCCTGGTCGTGGCGCACCTGGTCTTCCTTGGTGTCAAAGGCTGGCTAGCGCCAAGTGGGTGGCACGGCGGCATCCCCCCGATCAGCCTCGTCGCCGTCATAGCGGCACTGGTGCCACTGGTGGTCAAGCGCAAGGTGGAACACGACAAGAAGGAGCGGGCTGCAGCGAGGCTGGATCGAGATTCGGACCATTGATGGAGAGACTTGTGAACAGGGGATTCACCCGAAGCTCGTACTGACTGCACGCGATAGAGGAGGTATTCCGATGAGAGTGCGCAGAACGTCAATGAGGACCTTGAAGGGCGTTGGAGCTCTCGCCGGCGCACTGTTGGTGTTCGGCGCCGTGCCGGTGAACGCCCAGGTGGCTTCACCGCTGCAGATGGGTCACTACGCACCCGGTGTGATCAACATTCGCGACCTCGTCACGCCGCCGCCCGGCCTCTTCGTGCTCTGGTACAACTGGGGCGTGGGGAGCGACACGTACGTCGACCGGAACGGGAACGAGCTGGACAGCCTCAACCTCAGCCAGCTCGATCCTAGCCTTCCGGACGTCACCGTGGATCTCAAGGTCAAGGCTTTCGCGACCGTCCCGGCCATTGCCTGGTCGTCCAAGCGCACTGTTCTGGGTGGTGCGCGGTACATCGCCGCAGTCGCACCCAACTTTCTCGTTGCCGATGTCACGTTCGTGGCGGACCCGGGTGGGCCCGGATTCGACTCCCTGCCGAACCGGGTCGTGGAGGGGAGCAACTCGGGCTTCAGCGATTTATTGGTCATGCCCATTGGGCTCTCCTGGGCTTTTGGTCATTTCAAGAACGTCACCGCGACCGACGAGGAACTCGCTGCAATGGGATTCCCGCCGCGCCGGCGTGTCAACCTCAGCTTGCTGTACTCATTTACCGCGCCCACTGGGAGGTACGAGACGGGGGCTGACGACAACCTCGGCCTCGGCTTCTGGACGCACATCTTGCAGGGTTTCGGCTACTTCTACCCGTTCGAGCACCAGGCGACCGCTCTCACGGCGGGCGTGACGTACGAGCTGAACAGCAGTATCAAGGACGTGGACGTCAAGCCCGGCAACCGCCTCAGTCTGGAATGGGGCGTCAGCCAGTACCTCGCCACGTGGTTTGAGCTGGGCGTACAGGGCGCGCACAACTGGCAGACAACGGACGATTCGGGAGACGATGTCTTCTGGGATCCGAGCGTGCACGATAAGAAGAACACGCTCCTGTTCATGGCTGGCTTCTGGCCCGTGAGTCAGCGTCTCTACGTGTCGGCGAAGTACGGCTTCGAATACGGGCTCCGGCAGCGGTTCAAGAACAACAACCTGATGCTGAATCTCATTTTCGTGACGAATCTCCTGCACTGAAGCTGAGACCACGATATGCGGCTGACCGCGACGTCCCGTCCTCCGCGAGGATGTCGGATTCGGTTTCTTGCTGCGCTACGGTGTGCTGCGTGAGGCGTGGGACTGGTCGTTCGAGGGCGGGTTCTTTCACATCGAGGCGGACGCGACCATCGCCGCCTTCAACTCGGACGATCTTCAGCAGACCAACGTGAACAGCATTCCGATCTGGGTGCGCTGGCGGTTGCCCGGCGAGGCGCACCTCGTGTGGGACACCTACTTCCAGAAACGGATAAACACCGCGCTGTTCCTGGCGGGCGGCCTCCTGCACCCTGAGACCGCGTTGAAGGTGCGAACTCGGCTCACCATCTCGCTCGGTTTCTGAAAAGACCCCGCAGCCACCTAAGTGACTGCGGGGTCTTACTTTACGAGTATGCGCCAGACAGGATTCGAACCTGTGACCTTTGGCTCCGGAGGCCAACGCTCTATCCAACTGAGCTACTGGCGCGCGCCGGGCTGACTAGCAACCCGGTTTAGTCGGGGCGGCGGGATTTGAACCCGCGACCTCCTGCTCCCGAAGCAGGCGCGCTACCGAGCTGCGCTACGCCCCGATCTTCCAACAGGCGGCAGACAACCAGACGGGCAGGGGCTCGAGCGCCCTTCTGCCCGCCTGCTGTCTGCTTCGAGTGCGCCCAGGAGGACTCGAACCCCCAACCTCTTGGTCCGTAGCCAAACGCTCTATCCAGTTGAGCTATGGGCGCGTTCGAGTGGGCGGTACAAGACTCGAACTTGTGACCTCCACGATGTCAACGTGGCGCTCTAACCAACTGAGCTAACCGCCCGGCTCCGCGCTTGCTGACAGCTAAACGGCTAGACGGGCAGTCTTGCATCCGTCTAGCCGTGTTGCCGTCTGCCGTTCCAGTAGCGGGGGCGGGATTTGAACCCGCGACCTCCGGGTTATGAGCCCGGCGAGCTACCAGACTGCTCCACCCCGCGCCGATTTCGTTCTTACTTAGAGCGGGAAACGGGACTCGAACCCGCGACCCCAACCTTGGCAAGGTTGTGCTCTACCAGCTGAGCTATTCCCGCGTCGTAGGCGTCTAGACATGGAGGCGAGGGGAATCGAACCCCTGACCTCGTGAATGCCATTCACGCGCTCTCCCAACTGAGCTACGCCCCCATTATATTAGACGCCCCCGGGGACCTGCCCGCCGGGAACATGGCAAGCTACCCGGGCCGTTTAGGGGTGTCAAGCGGCCCAAAAGGCGGGCGAAACCTTGGGGGAGGCATTGGGGTAGTGGGTGTGGGGTTTGTAGCTCCTACAACCGAACCAGCCGCCGAGGTCCCCCTCCGGGTAGCACATCGGCGTACAAACTGATATAACGGAACCATGGCTGAGAAGAAAGAAACGAAAGAAAAGAAGGTAAAAAAGGCAAAAACGGTACGGAAGAAGCGCCGGCGCCGGACAGCCCAGGCGATCTCCGTCAATGAGGACGACCGTGACCTGCTCGATCAGTACCTGTACGAGGTGAGCAAGACGCCCTTGCTGACCCCGCCGCAGGAGATCGCTCTGGCCAAGAAGGTTCGCGCGGGAGACCAGGAGGCCATGCAGGAGCTGGCGAAGCGGAATCTGCGCTTCGTGATCTCTGTGGCCAAGAAATACCAGAATCGGGGTCTCCCCCTGACCGATCTCATTGGCGAGGGCAACGTTGGGCTGCTCACGGCCGCGAGGAAGTTCGACCCCGACCAGGGGGTCAAGTTCATCTCCTACGCCGTATGGTGGATTCGTCAGGCGATCCTGGCCTCGCTCGCCCGGCAGGGCCGCACCGTGAGGGTGCCGCTCAACCGGACGGCCGACTTGTCCAAGATCGTGAAGACCGCCGAGGCCCTCAGGCAGGAGTTCCGCCGCGAGCCCACGCCCGAGGAGATCTCCAAGGCCACCGGCCTCTCGATGGAGGTGGTGCAGTCCCTGGCCGCGCTCAATACGGGTGAGGTCCGGCTGGACGCGCCGCTCGATCCGGAGGGCGACAGGGCGCTCATCGAGCGCTTCATCGCCGACGACCAGCCGGACATCGAGGACCAGACCATGGAGCGGTTCCTGAGCGACGAGGTGGAGGAGGCGCTGTTGAGCCTCCAGCCGCGCGACGCCAAGGTGCTGCGGCTCTACTTCGGACTGGACGGCGGACGCGAGCACACGCTGGAGGAGATCGGCGGCATGCTCGGCGTCACGCGGGAGCGCGTGCGGCAATTGCGCGACCGCGCCCTCAAGCGCTTGCGCGAAGGCGACGTCGGGCGGGCGCTGGCGAGCTTCGCGGCCTGATCCGCAGAACAAGAGAACGCAGTCTCCACGGGGGGTGGTCGGCAGCAGCCGACTGCCCCCTGTTCGCGTATCTAGCCCCCGTCACCGGTGACCCGTAGATTCGCCCCGTGCAGAACGCCGTCACTCTACGCGTAGCGGGCTGGCTCACCTCGGTGGGTCGCATGGGTCACTTCCTCTCCGACGTGCTGCGCAGCGCGCGGGAGGTCGGGACGTGGTCCGGCCTCACGGCGGTGCAGATGCGCCGGATCGGGGTCCAGTCGCTCCCCATCGCCATCTTCATCGCGGTCTTCACCGGGGTCGTCCTCGCGCTCTTGTCCTCGTACAGCTTCACGGGGGCGGTGCCTCTCTACTTCGTGGGGACGTTCGTGGGGAAGGCCATGATGTTGGAGCTCGCTCCGGTGCTGGTGGGGCTCGCCCTGGCGGGACGCGTTGGAGCCAGCATTGCGGCGGAGCTGGGCACGATGCGGGTGACGGAGCAGGTGGACGCGCTCGAGACGCTCGCCTACGACCCCAACTCGTACCTGGTCGTGCCGCGGGTCGTGGCGGCCACCCTGATGTTCCCAGTGGTCGTGGCCATCGCCGTGGCGGTGGGTGTCGTGTCCGGCTGGGTAACGGCGGTGAACCTGCTGGATCTGTCCACCACCGAGTTCGTCAAGGGCCTGCGGCTCTTCTATCAGTTCAAGGACATCTGGTTCGGGCTCGTGAAGGCCATGTCGTTCGGGCTCGCCATCGCGCTGATCGGTTGCTACCACGGCCTCACGACCCGCGGTGGAGCTGAGGGTGTGGGGCGGGAGACCACCACTGCTGTGGTGCGCGGAGCCGAAGCGATCCTCGTGCTCGACGCCTTCTGGGCGGTGGTCCTCCTCTAGGATGGAACCGCGCCCATGATCGTGTTCCGTGACGTCTACAAGGCCTTCGGCGAGAACGAGGTGCTGCGCGGGTTCTCGCTCGATGTCGAGGACGGCGAGACGATGGTCGTCATCGGCTACTCGGGGAGCGGCAAGAGCGTGGCCCTGAAGCACATCGTGGGCCTGTTGGAGCCCGATCAGGGCTCTGTGGACGTGGATGGCCAGGTGGTGCACGAGCTGGAGCGCGACGCGCTCAGGGCGCTGCGCTCCCAGATCGGGTTCGTGTTCCAGTTCGCGGCGTTGTTCGACTCGATGACGGTGTGGGAGAACCTCACGCTGGGGCTCGAGCGCCAGAAGCTGTCGCAGCGCGAGATGTCGGAGCGCGTGCGTGAGTCGCTGGCCGTGGTGGATCTCCTGGGAACGGAGGACAAGTACCCGGCCGAGCTCTCCGGCGGCATGCGCAAACGGGTGGGGCTGGCCCGGGCGATCGCGTTGCGGCCGAAGTACCTTTTGTATGACGAGCCGACCACCGGTCTCGACCCCGTGACGGCGGCCGTAATCAACCAGCTGATGATCCGTACCAGGGAGCGCCTCGGCGTGACGAGTATCGTCGTGACCCATGACATGACGAGTGCCTACGCGGTGGGGGATCGCATCGCGATGCTCTACCGTGGCCAGATCCGTCAGGTGGGGTCGGTCGAGAACATCCAACGCACCCACGATCCGATAGTGCGGCAGTTCATCGAGGGACGCCCGGAAGCGGGAGCGGAGGCCGAGGCGGCCGCCGCGGGAGGCCCGGTGTGAAGCGGCGCGACGAGATCGTCGTAGGTGCGACCATCATGGCCGCACTCGCCGTGGTCGTGGCGGCGGCGTTCTGGCTCTCCGAAACGCGGCTGGGCGCGAAGCCGCAGGCGCACACGGCGCGGTTCCAGACCGTGGGCGCGCTCGGCGTGGGCGATCCGGTTGTGCTGCGCGGCGTCCGGGTGGGCCGGGTGGAGGCCATTCGGCTGGGCGAGCGCAACTGGGTGGAGGCGGAGCTCCAGGTGTACGAAGAGGTCATCCTGCCGGAGCGGCCGGCCATCATCGCGGCGTCGCGCTCGCTGTTCGGCGAGTGGCAGGCGGACATAATAAGCCTGGACCAGCCGCCCGACGATCCCAACCTGCGGCGCGATCTCGAGGCGGCCCTGGCCGAGGGCAACGACGCCTGGCCCGGCGCCACCCTGCCGGACATCGGCCAACTCACCGCGCAGGCCAATCGGATCGCGGGGGACATCACGACCATCTCCTCGCGCATTCAGTCGGTGTTCGACTCGCAGGCGGTGGAGGAACTGCAGGGAGCGATCCGTGACTTCACCGGGATCGCCGACAACATCAACACCTTCACGCAGCAGCAGACCGAGCTGATAGGCGAGGTCGGCACCAACCTGCGGCAGGGCTCCGACCTGTTGGCCGATGCCGCGCGTCGGCTGCAGGCCTCGCTCGCGCGGGTGGACGAGGCCACCGAGCAGGGTGAGCTCGAGATCATTCTGGATAACACGGCGGCCGCGTCCGAGGACGTGCGCGTGGCCCTGCAGGACATGCGCTCCGTGGTGGGCGTGGCGCGGGCTCACCAGGGGAGCATCGAGCGGCTGATCCTGGGCGCGGATACGCTGATGACCCGGCTCCAGGAAGGGACCGGCACGCTGGGCCTGCTCATGGCGGACAGCACCCTCTACCGGGAGGCGACCGCCACGATCGTGCAGCTGCGCGAGCTGTTGGCCGACATCCAGGCCAATCCGCGCAAGTACTTCAAGTTCTCGGTCTTCTAGTGCCGCAACGCGCAAAAGCCAAGCGGGAAACCAGCGCCGGCGGTGTGGTCTTCCGCTGCACGCCCGAGGGGCCGCGCTTCCTCCTCATCCTCGACTCCTACAAGAACTGGGGCTTCCCCAAGGGGCACATAGACGAGGGGGAGTCGCCCGACGTGACGGCGCGGCGTGAGATCCAGGAGGAGACCGGTCTCGGCGACCTGATCCTTCGGGCGCCGCTTGGGATGATCGACTGGTTCTTCCGGTTCCGCGGGCGGTTGATCCACAAGTTCTGCCACTTCTATCTGTTCGAATCGCGGGAGAGCGAGGCCACGCCTCAGCTGAGCGAGGGGATCACAGCCTGCGAGTGGCACAGCAGCAAGGACGCTTTGGAGCAGATCTCCTACGACAACGCGCGTGGCATGCTGCGCCAGGCGATCCAACAGGTTCCCCAGCTCTGCCCCGAGGAGGCGGAGCCGACGGAGGCGTAGCGTGGCTGTCATCCCGCTGGTCCATCGCAACGGGACCGCGCGAGCCAGCATCCGGCGCGGGTTGCCGCGCCGCGGCGTACGCCTCGTGAGCTGCCGCTCGCTCGA
>Ga0255055_10002246_pt1 | contig 13753 bp, 11 predicted proteins | sample JV7_2_27_MG_FD_188633 | JGI IMG/M metagenome (GOLD analysis project Ga0255055, IMG submission 188633) | Seawater microbial communities from Jervis Inlet, British Columbia, Canada - JV7_2_27 | ecosystem: Environmental > Aquatic > Marine > Inlet | place: Canada: British Columbia | collected...
GCATCCGGACATGCGGGCCTTCATCGAGGGAAGCTTCGACCCGGCGCCCGCGGTGCTGGGCTCGTCGTCGCCGGAAAGGAGTGCGCATGGAGGATAGCCGTCGGCTCAGCCTGATCGTCGGGGCGTTCGTGGTGATGACCCTCGCGGTGATCGGCTTCGTGCTCCTCTCCCTGGGCTCCGGGAGCGGCCTGCTCAGGCCCCGATATCGACTCGTCACCTACTTCGAGAACGTCCAGGGACTGGTCGCCGGCGCCCCCGTGCGGCTGGTGGGAAAGGACGTGGGGACGGTCGAGTTCGTCACCTTCGCCCCTCTCGAGGGGGAACGGCCGCCGGTCCGCGTGGTCCTGCGGGTCGACGCATCGGTCCAGGACCGGATTCGCTCGGATTCGGCCACCAGCATCGGGACCATCGGGCTGCTCGGAGACAAGTACGTGGAGATCTCGATGGGGACGATCTCGGGTTCCGTTCTGCAGGAGGGCGACGAGGTGGCCTCGATCAGCCCCGTGGACCTGAACGTGGCCGTGGTGCGCGGGACCCAGGCCATCGACAACATCGCCACGCTCACCGAGAACGTGAACCGGGTGGTGGAAGAGTTCGGAGAGTCCATGGGGGGGCGCAAGATGGCCGAGTCCTTCACGGCCATGTCCGAGATGGTGCAGGAGATACAGCAGGGCGAGGGCCTGCTCCACAGCCTGATCTACGACAGCTACGAGGGCGGAGGGGTCGAGAGCATCGAGCATAGTCTTGCGATTCTCGAGGGGATCCTCGACGAGGTCGCCGAGGGAAGTGGAGTGCTGCACACGCTGATCTACGAGCCGACTGTGGAGCAGGATGTGGTGATGGAGGCCCTGGAAGCCGGCGCGCGGATGAACAGCATCCTGGAGAAGATCGACAGCGGGGAGGGAACCCTTGGCCTGCTGTTGAACGACCCCACCCTCTACGAGGATCTGAAGCTTCTGCTGGGCGGCGCACAGCGGAGTCTGGTGGTGCGATCTCTGATCCGGCTCTCGACGGGTGAAGAAGAGTGAGCGGAAGGTCCCCGGTGGGCCAGGCCCGTCGCTGGACGCTCGAGGCGGCCCAGCAGATGTTCCCCGAGGTGCGCGATCGCACCGAGCGGGCCGTGCACCAGACGGAGTCATTGATCGCGGAGCGCGATGCGCTCGCTGAGGAGAGGCCGGAGCGCGAGGGGCTCGAGGAGCGCATACAGCAGGCGGTGCAACGCTGGGCGAGCGAGATGGAAGCCCTCGGCCTCGCGGTGAAGGGTCTCTGGCTCGTCGATTTCGACTCGGGGAGCGGATACTACTGCTGGAAGTGGCCGGAGGAACGCCTCGAGTACTACCACACCTACGAGGAAGGCTTAGAGGGGCGAATCCGCATCCAGTGAAGTGTGAAAGTGGGGACGTTGTTGAACGTTCAACTTCTCGGGCATGCCCGAGAAGTTGAACGTTCAACAACGTCCCCACTTCACGAGAGCGCCCACCTCGCCGCGAGCGGCTCGGTACCCGGCTCGCGGGTCACCCGCTTCTCGCGCTCGAGCTTCAACAGGTGCTGGGTCACGGATTGGCCGGCCGCCGGGTGAAGCACCTCCGGGTAGGCGGCGTACACGATCTTCACGATCTCCATCACCGCCATCGGTGCCTTCTCGAGGGCGGCGAGGATCTCGCGCTCGCGCTCTAGGCGGTGATCGATGTACTCGCGGATCTTCGCGGGTCCGTCCTCGATCAGCGGCCCGTGGGCCGGGTAGATCCGCTTCGGCGCCTCCGCGAGCACCCGTTCGAGTGAGGTCATGTAGTCGTGGAGGTCGCCGGCATCCAGCGGGATCACCGCCGTCCCGACGCCGAGGATGTTGTCTCCGGAGATGAGCGCGCGCTCCTCGTCGAGCATGAAGGAGAGGTGGTCGGGGGAGTGACCGGGCGTGTGGATCGCGCGCAGGGTCGCGTTCTCGGTGCGGATGACCGCGCCGTCGTCGATGGCGTCGACCTCCACGCCGAATCTCTCGTCGGTGCCTGGCCACGGTCTCTTGGAGACCTTGAGGGGGCCGAAGCGCCGCAGCACCGAGGCGACGCCTCCCATGTGATCGCAATGGGCGTGGGTGACGACGATCTCCTGGATCCCCTCGCAGCCGGCGCGCTCCAGAGCGCTCTCCAGCACGGGCAGATAGCGCTCCTCGCCCTCGCCCGGGTCGAGGAGGATGCGATGGCTCCCAGTGCCGATCAGGTAGCTGTTGGTTCCCGGGCCGGTGAAGGGACCGGGGTTCTGTCCGAGGGCGACGACCACCCGGTCGGACCAGAGGTCGACGTCCGGGAGCTCGAGGCCGATCATGGTGGCGGCGCTCTTCGTCATCTCTACTCTCCGGCCACCGTCATCCGAGCGATGCGCAGGGCGGGGGCGGCGACGCTTCCCAGCCAGATGAGCTCGGAGCCGACCGCGTCGATCTTCTTCAGCATCTCGCCGAGGTTTCCGGCGACCGTGATCTCCTCGACGGGGTGAGCCGCCTCGCCCTTCTCGATCCAGACGCCCGTGGCGCCCCGCGAGAAGTCTCCCGTCACGGGGTTGAAGCCGTGGCCGAACAGACCGGTCACCAGCAGGCCCCGCTCGGTGCCGGCGATCATTTCGCCCAGGCTGGAGGTGCCGGGCTCGATCCAGAGATTCGTCGCCGAGACCCGGGGGGCGCTTCCGGCGCTTCGCGCTGCGTTGCCGGTGGAGGCCATCCCGAGCTTGCGCCCCGAATAGCTGTCGAGGAGATAGGTCTCGAGCTTCCCGCGCGCGATCACCTCCTTGCGTCCGGTCGGGAGGCCCTCGCCGTCGAAGGGTCTGCTGCCGAGGCCGCCGGGCACACACCCGTCGTCCACCACGCTCACCAGCTCGCTCGCAATCGTCTCTTCGAGTCGCCCGGCCAGGAAGGAGCTGCGGCGGTAGATCGCGTAGCCCGAGAGGCAGGAGACGAGGTTTCCCAGCAGCGAACGGGCGGTGACCCCGTCGAAGATGACCGGCACCTCGCAGGTCGGAACCCGCCTGGCGCCCAGTCGCGCCAGGGCCCGCTCGGCGGCGCGACGCCCGACGGCCTCCGGCTCCTCGAGGGCGCTGCGGTGACGGGCCACGGTGAGCCAGTAGTCGGTCTGCATGGCGCCGTTTTCGGAGGCGATGGGCGAGGAGGAGAGGGCGTGGGCGGCGGAGTCGTACTCGGCGAGGAAGCCCGCCGTGTTGCCATAGGCGACTCGCGAGAAGCTCGATGTCACCTCGGAGCCCTCGGAGTGGGTGATCCGGGGATCGACGCTGCGGGCTGCCCGCTCCGCCCGGCGCCCCTCGTCGATCCGCTCCTCCATGGAGACGTCCCTGTCGCCCGGATCGACGAGTGCCAGATCCGGGAGGTCGGTGGCGAAGGTCTCCTCCGGGAGCCCTGCGTGAGGGTCCTCCGCCGTCGCCTCGGCCAGGGCGACGGTGTCGTCCGCCAGCCGGTCCAGGGCGTCCGGCGCGAGATCGCTGGTGGAAGTGATCGCCGAGCGGAGCCCATCGGGACCGCTGGCGAAGGTCCGAATGCCCAGGGTCCGCTCCCGGGCCTGCTTCACGAAGTCGATCTCCTCGCCGCGGACCCGGACTTCGACCGAGTCGCTCTCGACGAGCACGGCGTCGGCTGCGTGCGCCCCGGCTCGCTTCGCCCGGGCCAGCGCCCGCTCCACCGACCCGAGGACGTCCGCCGTCATCCCTCGGTCCCTCCCACCGTCACGCCGTCGACGCGAATCGTCGGCAGTCCCACTCCGACGGGAACGGCCTGGCCATCCTTGCCGCAGATGCCGACACCTCGGTCGAGCGCGAGGTCGTGGCCAATTCGCGAGACCCGCAGCAGCACGTCCGGGCCGTTGCCGGTCAGCGTGGCTCCCTTCACGGGGGCGGTGATCGCGCCGCCCTCGATCCGGTAGGCCTCGCTGGCGCTGAAGACGAACTTCCCGCTGGTGATGTCGACCTGCCCGCCACCGAAGGTCACCGCGTAGAGCCCCCTCTCGACGGAGCGGATGATCTCCTCGGGGTCGTCCCGGCCGGCCAGCATGAAGGTGTTGGTCATCCGCGGCATGGGCAGATGGGCGTAGCTCTCGCGGCGCCCGTTCCCCGTGCTGGATACGCCCATCAGTCGGGCGTTCAGCCGGTCCTGCATGTAGCCGCGCAGGATTCCGTTCTCGATCAGGACGGTGCGCTGGGTGGCCGTTCCCTCGTCGTCCACGTTGAGCGAGCCGCGCCGCTCGGCGAGGGTCCCATCGTCGACCACGGTCACGCCTTCGGTGGCGACTCGCTCTCCGATCCGGCCCGAGAAGGCGGAGGTTTTCTTGCGGTTGAAGTCCCCCTCCAGGCCGTGGCCGATCGCCTCGTGGAGCAGGATCCCCGGCCAGCCGGGGCCGAGGACGACGTCCATGGTGCCGGCCGGGCAGGGCTTCGCCTCGAGATTCACCAACGCCAGGCGCACGGCCTCGTCGGCGATGGGCTTCCAGCCCTCCGGGTCCAGCAGACGCGCGAGGTCGAAGCGGCCCCCGGCGCCCTGATAGCCGATCTCGCGGCGCCCGTCCTTGTCCTCGGCGATCACCTGTACGTTGATGCGGACCAGGGGTTGCACGTCGGCGACCAGCGTTCCATCGCTGGCCGCCACCAGGATGTTGCGATGCTCTGCGACGACGCTGGCCATCACCTCCTTGATGCGAGGATCGGCGCGTCGCGCATGGGCGTCGATCTCGTTCAAGACGGCGGTCTTCGCAACGACGGGTACGTCGGTGGGGGCGGTCCGGACCGGGTAGAGGTCGCGCGGCGGCGCTCCGCTGCCGCGCACCGCCACCGCTCCCGGCGAGGCGGGACCCTCCGATATCGCGCGGGCGGCGGCAGCGGCCAGCATCGCGCTGCTGGCGCTGACCTCATCGGAATGGGCGTACCCCTGGCGCTCTCCGGCCTGTGCGCGGACGCCCAGGCCCTGCTCGAGGTGGCGGTCGCCGCTCTTGACGATGCCCTCCTCGAGGACCACCGAGTCCCGGGTCGTGTACTCGAAGAAGAGGTCCGCATGGTCGACCCGCCGCGAGAGGGCATGCCCGATGACCGCCTCGAGGCTGCGGGAGTCCATTCCGAAGCGATCGCGGAGCAGTGCCAGGGGAGTCGGGCTCTTCGCGGGGTCGCTCACTGCGGTTCCTGTTCGAGGGCGTCGATGCGGGCGGGTAGCTCTTCGAGAGTAGCAAGGCTCCCCACCTCGATCGGAACCAGGCCGGCCTCCCTGGCGCCGGCCACGTCCTCGATGGCGCGGTCGCCGATGTAGACGGCGCGGCCGGGAGGGTGTCCCAACGCTGCCAGCGCCGTCTCGAAGATGCGCCGGTCGGGCTTGGCTGCGCCGGCTCGTGCTGGAGTCGTGACGACCTCAAAATAATGAAGGATATCCAGATCTTGCAGGATACTTGAGAGACGATGGTCGAAGTTTGAAACGACCCCCATCCCCAGGCGCCGCGCGCGCAGTGCCTGGAGGGCTTGACGGGCGCCCGGGGCGAGCAGCCAGGCAGCGCCACCTGCGTAGTGGTTCCAGAGCCGATCGAAGTAGGCGTCGAAGTCGGTGAAGCGCGCGGTGCTGTCGGCGGCCCGGAAGGTCGCGCGCACCCGAGTCCACCACCACTGCCGTTCCAGGCTCCGGCAACGCTCGGTGGGCTCGCCGGGGAACACCATCGGCTCTGCTCGCGAGAGGATCCTCCCGAAGGCCTCCCCGATGCGCGTGGCCGGCAGATCGACTCCGAAGTCGAGGGCGAACCTTCGGTAGGTCTCGCCCACCCCCTCGCGAAACAGGAGCAGCGTGCCCGTGGCGTCGAAGAGCACCGCGCGTACCGGCACCGGAGTGGTCACGCGTCCGGATCGTATCCGAGATTGGGCCTGAGCCAGCCTTCCACCTCGGCCAACGGTCGCTCCTTGCGCGCGGCGTAGGAGGCGACCTGGTCCCGATCGATGGGACCGACGTTGAAGTAGCGCGCCCGCGGATGGGCCAGGTAGATGCCGCTCACGCTGGCGGCGGGGGCCATGGCACAGGTCTCGGTGAGGCTCAGCCCCACCTCGTGGGCTCCCAGCAGATCGAAGAGCTTGAGTTTCTCGCTGTGGTCCGGACAGGCCGGGTAACCGAAGGCCGGGCGGATCCCCCGGTACTTCTCCGCAATCAGCGCCTCATTGTCGAGATTCTCATCGGCGCCGTAGCCCCAGTCCTTGCGCGCCCGGTGGTGCAGGTACTCGGCGAAGGCTTCGGCGAGTCGGTCGGCCAGCGCCTTGGTCATGATGGCGTGGTAGTCGTCGCCTTCCCGCTCGTACCGCTTCGCCAGCTCGGCGGCCCCGATTCCGGCAGTGACCGCGAAGGCGCCGATCGAGTCGGGGAGACCCGTCCCGGCGGGCGCCACCAAGTCGGCCAGGCAGCGGCTCGGGCTCCGGTCGTCCCTCGCGCGCTGCTGGCGGAGCATGGGGAAGCGGACCAGCTCCGCGGAGCGCGATGCGTCGGCGTAGAGGACGATGTCGTCGGCATCGGCGGCCGCCGGCCAGAATCCGTAGACGCCCTCCGCCTTCAGGAGATCACCGTCGATGATCTTCGCCAACAGGTCCGATGCGTTGGCGAAGAGCTCCTGGGCGGCTTCGCCATGCTTCGGATGTTCGAGAATGCCCGGGAACCTTCCCTTCATCTCCCAGGCGGAGAAGAAGAAGGTCCAGTCGATGTACTTCGCCAGCTCCGCCAGCGGGACCTCCCGCAGCACGCGCCGCCCCCAAAAGGCGGGGGCGGCGATGTCCTCTGCCCGCCACTCGATCTTCGGCCGGTTCGCCAGCGCCTCTTGGTAGGAGAGAAGCGGCCTCGCGCCTCTTTCGCCGTGGAGCGATCGCAGCAGCTCCTGACGCTCGCGGTTCTTCCTCTGGAAGTCGGAACGGGAATCCACATCGAGAAGGCTCGCCATGGTGCTCACGGCTCGCGAGGCATCCCGCACGTGAACCGTGGACTCGCGGTAGGCCGGGGCGATCCGGACGGCCGTGTGCTGCCGGCTGGTGGTGGCTCCACCGATCAGGAGCGGCAGGTCGATCCCTCGCCGCTCCATTTCCCGGGCCACGTGCACCATCTCGTCCAGGGAGGGGGTGATCAGCCCCGAGAGGCCCACCAGGTCGCAGTTCTCATCGATGGCAGTCTGGAGGATCTCCTGCGCCGGCACCATCACACCGAGGTCGATCACCTGGTAGCCGTTGCAGCGGAGCACGACGCCGACGATGTTCTTGCCGATGTCGTGAACGTCGCCCTTGACCGTGGCCAGGACGATCCTGCCCTTGGATCGGGCCTCGCCGCCGCTTCCCTCCTCCATGAAGGGCTCCAGGTGGGCCACCGCCTTCTTCATCGCCCGGGCGCTCTTGACCACCTGGGGCAGAAACATCTTCCCGGCGCCGAACAGGTCGCCGACGGTGCCCATCCCGTCCATGAGCGGACCCTCGATCACGCGCAGGGCACTGCCGTAGGCGAGTCTCGCCTCCTCGGCGTCCTCGACGATGAACTCGTCCACGCCGCGGACCAGGGCGTGAGAGAGGCGCTCTTCGACGCTTCCCTCTCGCCAGCCGAGATCCAGCTCGCGCTTCTTCCCGGCCCCCTTCACGCTCTCGGCGAACTCCACCATGCGTTCGGTGGCGTCCGGCCGGCGATTGAAGAGGAGGTCTTCGACCCTCTCGAGGAGCTCCTTCGGGATCTCCTCGTAGACCTCGAGCTGGCCCGCGTTCACGATGCCCATGTCCATCCCGGCCGCGATGGCGTGGTAGAGAAAGGCCGAATGGATGGCCTCGCGGACGCGGTCGTTGCCGCGGAAGGCGAAGGAGAGGTTGGAGACCCCGCCGCTGACCAGGGCTCGGGGGCAGCGCTCCTTGATGAGCCGGGTCGCCTCGATGAAGTTCCGGGCGTAGTCGGCGTGCTCCTCGATGCCGGTGCCGATGGCCAGGACGTTCGGATCGAAGATGATGTCCCCGGGCGGGAAATCGAGCTCCTCCGTCAGGAGCGCGTAGGCGCGCTCACAGATCGCCACCTTGCGGTCGATGCCGTCGGCCTGGCCCTTTTCGTCGAAGGCCATCACCACCAGGCCGGCCCCGTATCGGCGCACCAGCCTCGCCTTGGCCAGGAACTCCTCCTCGCCCTCCTTGAGCGAGAGCGAGTTCACGATGCCCTTGCCCTGGACGCACTTGAGGCCCGCCTCGAGGACCGACCACCTGGAGCTGTCGATCATGATCGGTATCCGAGCGATCTCGGGCTCCACGGCGATCCGGTTCAAGAACCGGGTCATGCACTGCTCCGAGTCGAGCAGCGCCTCGTCCATGTTCACGTCGAGAATGTTGGCGCCGCCGCGCACCTGCTCCACGGCCACTTCCACGGCGGCATCGAAGTCCTCGCCCTTGATCAGCCTGCGGAAACGGGCGGATCCCGCCACATTGGTTCTCTCGCCGATCATCAGGAAGTTCGCATCCGCCCGGATGGTGAGGGTCTCGAGGCCGCTGAAGTGGGTGAGCCGATCGGGTCGAGGGAGCGGGCGGGGGGCGGTTCCCGCCACCGCTGCGGCGATGGCCCGGATGTGGTCCGGCGTGGTGCCGCAGCAGCCGCCCGCGAGATTGACGAGGCCGCTCTCGGCGAACTCCCGGAGCAACGCGGCGGTCGTCTCCGGCTTCTCGTCGAACTCGCCGAAGGCGTTGGGAAGTCCGGCGTTGGGATACGCCGAGACGAAGGCGGGACTGATCTCGCCCAGCTCCGCCACGTAGGGGCGGATGAAGTCCGCCCCGCGCGAGCAGTTCACGCCCACCGAGAGGGGGTTCGCATGGGAGACCGAGCGCCAGAAGGCATCCACGGTCTGCCCCGAGAGGGTGCGCCCGCTGGCCTCGGTGATGGCCACCGAGATCATGATCGGGAGGCGTTGCCCGGTTTCCTGGTAGACCTGGTCGATCGCGACGAGGGCGGCCTTGGCGTTCAGGGTGTCGAAGATCGTCTCGATCAGCAGGAGGTCCACGCCGCCTTCGATGAGCGCGCGCGCCTGCTCGGCATAGGCGTCGCGGAGTTCGTCGAAGCAGATGGCGCGGAAGGCCGGGTCGTTCACGTCCGGTCCGATCGAGAGGGTCTTCGGGGTCGGTCCCAGGGCGCCCGCCACGAAGCGCGGCTGGTCCGGGGTTCTGTCGCTCCAGCGTCGGGCGGCGGCCCGGGCGATGCGGGCGGATTCCAGATTCAGCTCGCGGGCCAATCCCTCCATTGCGTAGTCACCCTGGGCGATGGCCGTGGCACCCAGGGTGTTGGTCTCGACGATGTCGGCGCCGGCCTCGAAGAAGGCGTCGTGGATTTCCTCGACCAGGTCGGGCCGCGTCAGCGACAGGATTTCGTTGTCCCCCTTGAGATCTCGGGGATGGTCCCTGAATCGCTCACCGCGGAACTCCCGCTCCTCGAGGCCGTGAGCTTGGAGGGTGGTTCCCATCGCCCCGTCGAGGATCAGGATCCGCCGCTGCAGTGCCGCGCGAATGACCTTTTCCGACTCGGTCATGGCCACACTCACTGCCGGGGCCTTCGGGCCGAGGCGATGAAGGTCTCCGGGAGGTCAGCCGTTCGAGAAGCGGGGGCCTGGATTTCGACAAGCGGCTCCTCGAGCCCCACCGAGGCGAAGCTGGATTCGACCTCCGCGGCCGTGAAGCCGAGCCGCAGGACCCCCAACTCCTGACGCATCCACTCCCGATCGTGGCTGACGAAATCGATGACCACGACGGTCCCGCCCGGTGCCACCACCCGAGCCATCTCACGGAGTGCATCGCCGGGCGAAGCCAGGTACTGGAGCACCATGTGGGCGAAGGCGGCGTCGACCTCGGCATCGCCCAGCGGGAGACTCGAGGCGTCACCCAGGCGCAGGTCGACGTCGAGGCCGGGACTGCGCTCGAGCTTTGCCCGGGCCGCGTCCAGCATCCGCGCCGAGTGGTCCACGGCGACCACGTGAAGTCCCGCCCGGGCCAGCTCCAGGGCGAGGACACCGGTCCCGGTGCCGATGTCCGCGACCCGCAGTCCGGGGGGGATCAGGCGCGCCAGCGCCCGCGCCCGCAGCAGATCATCGCTCCAGACCTTGCGCAGGGCATCCCACTCCGGACCCACGGAGTCGAAGAACGAGCGGCTGCGGGAAGCCCGTGCCTCGATCACCCGGGCCAGGGACGCCAGGTCTCGATCCGTCGTGGCGTCCTCTCCAAGCGACTCGCTGACCAGCTTCCACGCTTCCCGCCAGTATCCGCCCCGGGGAAGGGCGAAGCGGTAGAGCACGAAGGTGCCGTCTCGTCGGTCCTGGAGCAGGCCCGCCTCCCGCAGAATTCCCAGGTGGCGAGAGACCCTCGACTGCGCCATCCCGAGGACCTCCATCAACTCCTGGACGGCGAGCTCCTGCCGCTCTAGGAGGAAGAGAATCCGTATCCGGGTCGGATCGGCGAGCGTCTTGAAGACCTTCTGGAGAGCCTCGGCGCCCATGGCGCTCCTTTATCAGGGAATCAGGATAGATTGATTCTATCGTCTGAGCGCCGGGGGGCAATGAGCGGGGACGTTGTTGAACGTTCAATTTTTCGACCCCGTCGAAAAATTGAACGTTCAACAACGTCCCCCTGCTACCGGAGAACGGGGCGGGAGACGGTCCCCGTGACGCGGAATTGGCCGGCCCCCTGCGGGTCGAGCCGGATGCCGAAGGGCTGGACGATCTCCCGAAACGCCGGGTCCACCACCACGAGGTCCACCTCCAGGTCCAGAGCGGCTTGCTCCAGCCGGCGACTCGCGGCGACGGTGCCCTCGGCATCCACCTCGAACATCGGACCGGTGAGCTCGAACTCTCGCACGGTCACGGCTCCCGACTCGCTGCGCTCGAGCTCACCGTGCGCCTCCTCGAAGGGGAACGCGAAGGGCAGCTGGGGCAGGGCGACCGACCCGTCCCAGGATTCGAAGCGAATTTCTCCGGTGGGTCCGTTCGGCCCGGTCCGCAGGTCGATCTCGGCATGCAAACGCCCGAGGACCGGAAGCGGGTCGGCGAGGTGATCGAGGGGGAGCAGCGATAGCTGGATCCCGCGCGCGCGGCCCGCGAAGGCGAGCCCGGGGACGCGCCAGACGGTGCCAGCGATGCTTCCTGCCGGTCCCGTCAAATCCAGGTGGAAGGCCGGTTCTCCCCAGAGCCACGAGAGAGACCAGGCTGGACGCATCCGGGCCCGTTCGAGGAGCAACTCCTGTCGGTCGGGCCAGCGGAGCAGGAGATTCGTTGCCACCAGGCATGGGCCGCCGACGCTGATACCGCCCTCCAGGTCGTCCAGGGACACCGAGGCCCCGGTGGCCTGGGCGAGCTCGGCGATGGCGATGTCGCGAAACCGCCCGTACGGGAAGAGGATCAAGACGAAGATCACCACCAGGGCCAGCGAGGCCAGCGGGAGGCCGATTGTGACGAGGGCACGCGGCAGCCGGCGCGGCGCCTGGCTCGAACCGCTTACCCCCAGCGCCACCTCAGATCGCCTCGAAGGACGAGACCGTGAAATTGACGTCGAGGAGCTCGGGCTTGTCCGTCCGGGTGCGGATTCGAAGGCTCTTGATCGAGAGAAGCTGGGGGGCGGACTCGATGCGCTGCAGGTAATTCACCATCTGGGCGAGGGTGACGCCGCGCAGGACCACCTGGACCTTCGTCTCCCGGTAGTCATCGCTGGCCGGAGAGGTGCGGGGCTCCATGGAATCCACCGTCACGGCGGACTCGCGCGCCAACGTCTCCAGGGTGGTGAAGATCTCGCCCCGCGGACCACTTCGGATTCGCTGCTCGACGGAGGCCATGCGCGTGTCGATCTCGTCGTACCGCGAGCGCAGGACCTGGACCGCGCGAAGCTCCTTCTCTGCGGCTTCGACCCTCCGCGACGCGCCGCTCGAGGCGGAGCGGAGATTCACTGCAGTGACGAGGAAGAAGATGATGAGAAGAACAGCGCCGCCGGCCGCCACGATGAGGCGCTCGCGGGGGGAGAGATTGCCGAGAGTGGCTCGTATGCGTGCGATGAGCTCCTTCACGATGCCTCCGACCCCGGAGAAAGGCTGATGCGCAAGCTGAAGGTCCGTCCGCCCCGGCGCGCGTCGCTGGTGGTCTCCCCCACCGCGATCTCCGATAGGGGCGGATACTTCTCCAGCTCCGCCTTCAGCCGGTCGACGTTTTCGAAGCTGGGGGAGTGTCCCTTGATCTGAACCACCTGCCGGTCGATGGAGAGCTCCTCGAAGATGACGTCGAGATCCGCCGGCACGCGGGAGGAGATCTCGATCAGGACCTGGAGGGCCGAGAGGTTGCCGCGGTAGATGCCCAGCGTGTCTGCGCGCTGCTGGGATTTCCGGACGGCCTCCTTCATGGCCGTGAGAATGCTCCTGGGAACCGGTTTCCCCGGAAAGGCTTCCTGGTAGACACGGGCCGTCTGCTCCTCTACCCGCTCTGCCCTGCGCGATTGGAGGGCGATGCTCGCGACCTCGGATCCGCAGGCGAGCAGCAGCGCGGCGCCGCCGAGTGCCGCGGTCCAGCGCAGCTCCCGGCCCAGCTTGCGGAGGTCGATCCGGCGCGCCAGCTCGTCCTGGCGGAAATTCATCCGGGTTCGCGCGCGCATGCTGCCGCGGACGGCGAGGGCGATGGCGGGCGCGAAGACGACCGGGTCTCCGCCGGCCACCAGGGCGGCCCCCATCTCCGCCGGCGGCAGGGCCAGACGGCTGACGCGCAGACTCGTGCGGCCGGCCAGGAACTCGTCGAGCCGGTGGAGGTGAGCGGTTCCGCCCATCAGAACGATCTCCTGCAGGGCCGGGACCTCGCTGCGCTCCGTGGCGGTCTCCAGGGAGCCGAGGGTGCGCACCATCTCCCGAGCGAGCTGGTCCATGACGGCGATGCCGGCGGGGGATTCCACGCGGCCGGGGCCCCCGAAGATGCCCTTGGCGATCTTGCTCTCTTCCGCTTCCAGCTCTCCGATCCCGCGTTCCCTCGCCAGGGCCTCGGTGACCGCCAGACCGGCGATGGGGACGGTGCGGGCGGCGACCGCCCGGCCGTTCACGCACAGGCACAGCGTCGTCTTGCGATGCCCGATGTCCGCCAGCAGCCGTGTTCCCTCGAGCTCGAAGACCGCGGTCAGGTTGGCCAGCACCAGCCCCTCCGCTTCCACGGTACGGGGGTTGATCCCGGCGTCTCGGATCGTCTCGAGGAGCAGCGCCACCTCGGAGCGCGGCGCCAGTGTCGCCGTCACTTCCGTGCGCCCCCTCTGCTGATCGATGATCTCCCAGTCGACGAAGAAGTCGTTCAGATCGAAGGGCACCTGGGCTTCGACCTCGAAGGGAACGGCGGGGCCGATCTTGCGCCGGTCCCGGAAGGGGAAGGAAAGGCGCCGGGTGGAAACCCGATCACCCGCCAGGCTCACCACCACGTGCTCGGTCGGGAGGTCGTGCATCTGGATGAAGTCGCGGATCTCGCTGGTCAGGTTCGGCGAGGGGTCGTCGAGCGCCAGCGCGCGGAGCTGCGCCACCTCCACGCCGCGCAGCGTCTGCCGGAACTCCACGGCCTTCACCGCGTGGCTTCCGATGTCCAGTCCTAGGATTCGCCTTGCCATGGTGAGATCTCTATCTCCGCATCAGCGCACCCGCCAGGAGAGGACCCGCGGGTCGGTCGGATCGCTTCGGTCGATGACTGCCTCGATGCTACGCCGCACGTCGCCGTAGCGCGCCTCGGCGCTCACCTGGAAGACATCG
>Ga0255055_10002247_pt1 | contig 13752 bp, 13 predicted proteins | sample JV7_2_27_MG_FD_188633 | JGI IMG/M metagenome (GOLD analysis project Ga0255055, IMG submission 188633) | Seawater microbial communities from Jervis Inlet, British Columbia, Canada - JV7_2_27 | ecosystem: Environmental > Aquatic > Marine > Inlet | place: Canada: British Columbia | collected...
CGGCTCTTTCCCGGTCGCACGAGCCTTCCCGGAAGACACGGGCGAAAGTGTTCATCACCGGGATGATGCCGACGGACCCCGTGATGGAAGCGATGGACGCGGCAGGCGCCGCGATCGTGGGGAACGACCTGGCGATTGGACACCGGTACTATTCCGGGCCGGCGGACGAGACCGGGGACATGTTGTTGTCCCTCGCCCGCAGGCACTTGCGGAGGGACCCTTGCTCCACTCTGCACGGGTTCGCCCGGCCGCGCATCGAAGAACTCTTCCGGAAGTTCGACGACTCGGGCGCGGACAGGCTGCTTCTTCTCCGGATGCGACAGTGCGAACCGGAATCCGGCGATATCCCCGACATGGCCGAACAATCACGGGATCGCGGGATTCCGTTTCTCTGCCTGGACATCGACCTGCAAGCGGAAGAGAGGGCGTCCGCAAAGATGCGTATCGAGGCTTTCGTCGAAATGAGGGAGTAGGGGATGGCGAACCCGAAGCGTCTCAAAGCCACGGAGAGAATGAAGGAACTGATGCTGCGTCAATTCCAGGCAGGGTGGCTCGCACGGGACGCGGGACGGAAGGTCGCCTTCGTCACAAGCGGTGCGCCCGTGGAGTATCTGCTCGCAATGGATGTCGTTCCCGTATATCCCGAAAACCACGGTGCGGTCTGCGGAGTGGCCCGGGCAGGAGGGCGCCTGTGCCAGGCAGCCGAGGAGAGAGGATACTCCCGGGACCTGTGCTCCTATTGGAAAATCGACTGGGGGGCGAGGACATGTCCGGCGGAAAGCCCCACCGGGGGTCTTCCGGTGCCCGATTTTCTCCTGTGCGCGAACAACATCTGCCGAACCGTCGTCAAGTGGTACGAAGGGCTTGCCCGTTTCTACCGGGTTCCCCTCCTTCTTCTGGACATGCCTTTCCGTCATGCGGAAGAAGAGCCCGCTGCGAAGGAGTACGTCCTGAAACAGTTCCGTAACCTCCCCCGGGAACTCTCTCGGTTGACGGGGAGGAAATGGGACGAGGAGCGCTTCGGGGAGTCGGTTGCCCTGTCCGGGGAGGCATCCGCCCTGTGGCAGATGTGCATCGAAGCGAACTCGGCGCGGCCAGCTCCGGCCACTGCCACGGACCATTTTCTCCTGATGGGGCCGATCGTGACGATGCGGGGAACCCGGGAGGCGGTGGAATTCTATCGGGGTCTCCGGGACGAGATCCGGGAGCGGGTCAAAAGGGGTGTCGGATCCGTCGAAGGAGAAAAAACGCGTCTCCTGTGGGACAACCTTCCCGTGTGGCACCAGTTACGATCCGTCACCGAGTTTCTCTCGGACCGGGGAGCGGTTCTCGTCGGGGCAACCTACACGAACGCGTGGACGGAGAGACCAAAGGAGTCCCTCCCTGTCCAGGATGCCCTGCCGGACGCGTATGCGCGCGTCTGGCTCAACATGGGACTTCGGCACCGCGAGGAGGGGATCAGGCGGATGGCGGCGCTCCTCGCAGCAGACGGGGTGATCTTCCACTCGAACAGGAGTTGCAAACCGTATTCGTTCGGGCAGGAGGAGGTTGCGGCCCGTTTACAATCCGATGGAGTACCGTGTATTTTGATGGACGGGGACATGGCGGACGAAAGGGACCATGCGGCGGGAGGCTGGCGCACCCGCCTCGAGGCATACCTCGAACGACTGGAAAACAGAACCGGTCCCGGGAGGACGATATGAACAAAAAACTTTCCGTTTCGATATTTTCGCTGGTCCTGATCATGGCAATCGGTATTCCGGCGGTTTCCGCGGGCGCAGACCTGGGGGAGAAAGCCGAAATCCTGTGGAGCGAAAGGGAGGATCTCGGGAAGGCGTCGGAAGGGATAGCGGCATACGAAGAACTTCTGAAGGAGAATCCGGAAGATTACAAAGTTCTTCTGCGCCTGTCCCGCCTCCATTACTGGGTAGGGCAGATCCTCGAAGCGACGGACAAGGAGGATGCCCTCGCGCACTACGGGAAAGGGGTCGAGTTCGGACAGAAGGCATCCGGGATCGCTCCGGAAAAACCGGGAGGGTTCTTTTTCGAGGCGGCAAACCGTGCCCGCAGGAACAACCTCAAGGGGACTTTTTCGAATCTCTTTGGAATAAGCAAGGTGAAAAAGCTGAACAAGAGGACGGCCTCGATCGATCCCGGGTATTTTTATAACGGGACAGACCGGTTCTTCTGCGCGTTCTACACGAAATTGCCTGGTCTTTTGGGGGGAAGCACCACCAAGGCGATCGAATTCGGGATGCGCGCCGTGGAGGCCCACCCGAATTACGCAGGGAACCGTTTTTTCCTCGCGGAGGCATACGTGAAAGACGGAAAGAACGATCTCGCCAGGAAGGAGCTCGAGGCCGCGGTCTCTCTCCCCGACGATGTGTTCCCGGATGCCGTTCCGGAGCAGCGCATGGAAAAGAAGCGGGCCGAGGCGCTTCTGAATCGAATTGCAAAATAGACGGCGCGAGTACCAGGCCCGTATGCCAGGAGAAAGCGATGAAAGAGGTCGTCATTACGAGTGCGGCAAGGACGCCCGCGGGAAGCTTCCTTGGAAGCCTTGCCGACATCCCGGCGCCGAAACTCGGTGCGGTTGCGATTGCCGAGGCAGTGGCCCGCAGCGAACTCAAGAAGGAAGAAGTGGAGCAGGTCATCATGGGGAACGTCCTGCCTGCGGGGGTCGGACAGGCACCGGCCCGGCAGGCGGCGATATTCGCGGGGATCCCCGTATCTGCGGGAGCGATGACGATCAACAAGATGTGCGGTTCGGGACTCAAGGCCGTGATGCTCGCCGCACAGGCAGTCGCTACGGACGAATTCGAAGTGTTGGTGGCCGGCGGGATGGAATCGATGAGCCAGGCCCCTTACCTGCTGAAGAGGGGACGAACCGGGTACCGGCTGGGAAACGACGTCATTTATGACCATATGATGATCGACGGGTTGATCGACGCATACAATGGCATCCATATGGGAAACTGTGGGGAACTGCTTTCCCGGGAGCACCGCATCACCAGGGAGGACCAGGACGAGTACGCAGCCACCTCCTACCGGCGAGCGCTCGCGGCGATACGGGACGGGAAGTTCGACAAGGAAGTGGCAGGGGTGGACATCCCCCAGAGGAAAGGGGACCCCTTCATATTTTGCATCGACGAGGAGCCGCGCCGGGGAAATATCGATACGTTTCCCTCGCTCAAACCCGTGTTCGAGAAAGAGGGGACGGTCACCGCGGGGAATGCATCGACCATCAACGACGGGGCAGCCGCCGTCGTCGTGATGTCGGCGGAGAATGCCGCCAGACGGGGCATCAAGCCGATGGCGAAGATCGCAGGATACACGACGTCATCCCTGGAGCCGGTCTGGTTCACGGTGGCTCCGATCGACGCGATCCGGAAACTGTTCAAGAAGACGGGAGTGGAGAATGAGCAGGTGGGGCTCTATGAAATCAACGAGGCCTTCTCGTCGGTCCCGATAGCGGCGATACGGGCCCTCAAGCTCGACCCGGAGAAGGTCAACGTCCACGGCGGGGCCGTCGCCCTCGGTCACCCGGTCGGGGCATCGGGGGCAAAGATTCTGACCACCCTCCTGTACGCCATGGAGGATCGCGGAGAACGGTACGGCATCGCGTCGCTCTGCATCGGGGGCGGTGAAGCCGTCGCGATGCTGGTCGAGAGGGCGTAACCTGCAGACGTCAGTTCCTTTCCCTCGCCGGGGGACGGGTTCCATGATCTCCCTTCTGTCGCGAAAAGACCGGCAGCGGGGAGTAACCCGGGAGAGATGAGGACGGACACCATTCGGGGAGGAGACGACATGGAAATCCGGACCATCGGCGTGGTCGGCGGGGGGCAGATGGGAAGCGGAATCGCCCAGATCTCCCTGATGAACGGGTTCCAGGTTTTGTTGAACGACTTGTCCGACGAGATCCTCAAGAAGTCGCGCGCGAGGATCGAAAAGGGACTCGACATCCTCGTCCGGAAGGAGAAGATCACCGCCGGGGAGAAGGCGGGGATGGCGGGATCCCTCATGACGACCACGAAACTTTCCGACTTTTCCGCATGTGATTTCGTCGTGGAGGCGGCAACGGAGCGGGAAGAGCTGAAACATTCCCTCTTCCGGAAACTCGACGAAATCGTACCCGCGGGAAAGATCCTCGCCACGAACACCTCCTCCCTCTCCATCACCGGGATCGCAGCTGCGACGAAGCGCCCCGAAAAGGTCATCGGGATGCACTTCATGAACCCGGTTCCCCTCATGAAGCTGATCGAAATCATCCGGGGGCTCCAGACGTCCACGGAGACCTTCGATGCAGTGATGGACATGGCGCGCAGGCTAGGAAAGGAGCCCGTGCCGGCCAACGATTTCCCCGGCTTCGTCGCCAACCGGATCCTGATCCCGATGATCAACGAAGCCGTTTACGCCCTGATGGAAGGAGTGGGGAAGGCCGAGGACATCGACGCCATCATGCGGATGGGGGCGAATCACCCGATGGGCCCCTTAGCCCTGGCCGACCTCATCGGGCTCGACACCTGCCTGGAAATCCTGAAGGTACTGCAGGGGGAACTGGGGGATCCGAAGTACCGCCCCTGTCCGCTCCTCCGTAAAAACGTGGAGGCCGGCTATCTCGGGAAGAAGACGGGAAGAGGATTCTACACGTACGAAAAAAAGTGAGGGGGGGAAGAGATGGCCTACGAGAACCTGCTTGTCGACGTTTCCGACAGGATCGCCACCATCACCATCAACCGGCCGAAGTCGTTGAACGCTTTGAACCGGGCGACGATGCAGGAGCTTTCCGACGCCCTGGAAGAGATCGCGGGGGGGAAGGATGTCGGGGTCGTTCTCCTCACGGGAGCGGGGGAGAAGGCATTCGTCGCGGGGGCGGACGTCTCCGAAATGCGGGAATTCACACCGCTTCAGGTGCTGGAGTTTTCCCGGTTCGGGAACGGGGTCCTTGGGAACATCGAACGGCTCCCCCAGCCGGTGATCGGAGTGATCAACGGGTTCGCGCTGGGGGGCGGCTGCGAACTGGCGATGGCGTGTGACATCCTGGTGGCTTCCGACAATGCGAAATTCGCCCAGCCGGAGGTCAACCTCGGGATCATCCCGGGATGGGGCGGGACGCAGCGCCTTCCCCGTCTCGTGGGGCGGAATATCGCGAAGGAGATCGCCCTGACGGGGGAGATGATTTCGGCGCAAAGGGCGTACGAGATCGGGCTGGTGAACCGGGTCGTGCCCCAGGCCGTCCTGATGGAAACCGCGCGGGGGATTGCCGGGAAGATCCTCGAGAAAGGGCCTGTCGCCGTGAGTACCGCCAAGTCGGTCATGAACCGTGGAATTGACCTCGACCTCGAGTCCGCCTGTGCGCTTGAGGCGAAAGCCTTCGCCATCATGTTTTCCACCGGGGACGGAGTGGAGGGGATGACCGCTTTTCTCGAGAAGAGAAAGGCGCAATTTCAGGGAAGATAGAGGCCATTCCGGTCACCGGAGTCCCGGGGAGAGAGGAAGATGGTTTTCGACCTGACCGAAGAGCAGGGGATGATCCAGGACATGGCGCGCAGCTTCGCACAGAAAGAGGTGCTCCCGAAGGCCGCGGAAATGGACGAAACCGGTCGTTTCCCGGAGGAGCTCGTCCGGAAAATGGCCGAACTGGGGCTGATGGGCATCGCCGTCCCCGAGGAATACGGGGGCGCGGGGATGGACAACATATGCTACGTGATCGCGATGGAGGAGATCGCCCGCGCGTGTGCATCCACCGCCGTCATCCTGTCGGTGAACAATTCCCTCGCTTGTGACCCGGTTCTTGCATTCGGGAACGAAGAACAGAAGGGGAGGGTTCTTGCCCCTCTCGCATCCGGCAAGCACCTGGGGTGTTTCGGGCTCACGGAACCGGGAGCGGGATCGGATTCGGGAGCTCAGAAGACGACTGCCGTCCGGGAGGGGAACCACTACGTTCTCAACGGAACCAAAAACTTCATCACGAACGCCCCTCAAGCGGATACCTGCATCCTGTTTGCGATGACCGACAAGGAAAAAAAGCACAAAGGGATCACGACATTCATCTTAAACATGAAGTTAAGTGGTGTAACAGTTGGGAAACCAGAGAAAAAAATGGGAATTAATGCGTCTGCGACAGCGTCCATCATCCTGGAGGACGTAAAGGTACCGGTGGAGGATCGTCTCGGGAACGAGGGGGACGGGTTCAAGATCGCCATGCATACCCTGGACGGAGGCCGGATCGGGATCGCGGCGCAAGCGGTCGGGATCGCCCGTGCATCTCTTGAAGACGCTCTTGCCTACGCGAAGGAGCGAAAGCAGTTCGGTCAGCCCATCGCGAACTTCCAGGCGATCCAGTGGATGCTCGCAGACATGGGCACCGAAATCGAGGCCGCAAGGTTGCTCACCTATCGCGCGGCATGGCGAAAAGACAGGAACGCCAGGCACTCGAAGGAATCCTCCATGGCGAAGTTGTACGCTTCCGAAGCGGCAATGCGCGCGAGCGTAAAGGGTATCCAGATCCACGGAGGGTACGGCTACATCAAGGAGTACCCTGCGGAAAGGCACTTCCGCGACGCGAAGATCACGGAGATCTACGAGGGAACATCGGAGATCCAGCGTCTGGTGATCTCCCAGGCTCTCCTTAAGGATGGATGACGTGAGATTCGAGCTTACCGGGGAACAGGAACAGATAAGGGGAATGGTCCGGTCACTGGCCCGGAAGGAGTTCACACCGAAGGCCGCGGAGATCGATGAAAAGAGCCGATACCCCGAGGAGAACCTGAAGCGCCTGGCCGAACTCGGTCTTCTCGGGATGCTGATCCCGGAATCGCACGGAGGGTCGGATACCGGTGCGGTCGCCTACGCGATTGCGCTTGCGGAGGTTGCCGGCGGATGCGCCTCCACCGGCATGGGGATGGCGGTCGCCAACATGGTGGGAGAAGCGATCTACAGATTCGGGATCTCCACCGTCGCTGTCCCGGACGGAGACACCTACGTTCTGAAAGGCAGCAAATCTTTCATCACCAACGGGCGGATTGTCATCGCAAGAGACCTCCTTGGGCAGGGACACCGATGAAACCGAAAACGATCGGGAAGGGATATATCCAGGTGTACACCGGAAACGGCAAGGGGAAGACCACGGCCTCCCTGGGACTTACCGTGCGTGCGGCGGGCCACGGTCTGCGGTCCGTGATCATCCAGTTCATGAAAGGGTGGATCGACTACGGGGAACTGCGGGGGGTGGAAATGCTCTCCCCCTTCGTCGAACTCCACCAGGCAGGGAGGGATACCTTCGTAAACCGGAAGAATCCCGACCCCGAGGACATCCGCCTCGCACGGGAGGGGTGGGAGCTGGCGAAAACGACGATCCTCGAAAGAAAAGCCGACATCGTCGTGCTCGACGAGATCAACTGCGCCGTCGACTTCGGTCTGCTCCCCGTTTCGGAGGTGCTGGACCTTCTGCAGAGGAAACCGGACGGTATGGAGATCGTGCTGACCGGGAGGGGCGCCCCGGAAGAGATCATCGCGGCCGCCGACCTGGTGACGGAAATGAAGGAGATCAAACATTACTACGATAAGGGTCTCGACGCCCGGATCGGCGTCGAGCGGTGACGGATGAGAGGGCACTGACGTGGTCGACAGGAAGAAGAGAAAAACCATCAGGGACCGCGGGAAGCGGTTGGAGCGGGAGCAACTGAAACCCCGCCTTTCCCGGACTCCCGAAAGACTCAGGCGCTTTTCCACGGTCTCCGACGAGGAGATCTCGTCTCTCTACACGCCTGCGGATCTCGAAGGAATCGACTTTCTGAAAGAAACGGGATTCCCGGGGGAATACCCGTACACGCGCGGCGTCCAGGCGTCCATGTACCGGGGACGTCTCTGGACCATGCGCCAGTTCTCGGGATTCGGGTCGGCGGAGGACACGAACGCCCGGTATCATTACCTGCTGAGCCAGGGGCAGACCGGCCTCTCGGTAGCGTTCCACTTTCCCACGCTCATGGGGTACGACTCGGACCACGCAAGGGCCCGGGGCGAGGTCGGAATGTGCGGAGTGGCCGTAGACTCCCTGCGGGACATGGAGATCCTCTTCCACGGGATCCCCCTGGACAAGATCACCACCTCCATGACGACCAACGCCCCCGCGGCGATTCTTCTGGCGATGTACATCGCGGTGGCGGAGCAGCAGGGAGTCTCCCCCGGGAAGATCGGCGGGACAATCCAGAACGACATCCTGAAGGAGTACATCGCGCAGCACTCCTGGATCTTTCCCCCCGATCCCTCCATGCGGATCATCACGGATATCCTGGCATTCTGTTCGGACCACGTACCGAAGTGGAATACCATCAGCATCAGCGGATATCACATCCGGGAGGCGGGCTCGACGGCGGTCCAGGAGCTTGCATTTACCATCGCCGACGGCATCGCATACGTACAGGCGGGTATCGACGCGGGCATCCCCGTGGACAAGTTCGCGCCTCGTCTCTCGTACTTCTTCAACGCCCATATGGACTTCTTCGAGGAGATCGCCAAATACCGGGCAGCGCGCAGGATGTGGGCGAGAATCATGAGGGAACGTTTCCAGGCGAAGGACGAGGACTCCTGGAAGCTGCGCTTCCATACCCAGACCGCCGGGGTTACGCTTACCGCCCAGCAGCCGGTAAACAACGTCGTACGGGTAGCCCTCCAGGGGTTGATGGCGGTCCTCGGGGGCACCCAGTCCCTCCACACGAATTCCATGGACGAAACGCTTTCCCTTCCCACAGAGCAGGCCGTGACCATCGCCCTGCGGACGCAGCAGATCCTCGCCGAGGAGACCGGCGTGGCGAATTCCATCGATCCGCTGGGCGGTTCCTTCCTTCTCGAGAAACTGACGGACGAGATGGAAAAGAAGGCAATGCACTACATCCGCAAGATTGACGAGATGGGAGGAATGGTCGAGGCCATCAAGCACGGGTATCCGCAGCGGGAGATTATCGACGCTTCGTACCATTACCAGCGGCTCCTCGAGAAGGGGGAGAAGAAAATCGTAGGGGTCAACTGCTACCGAAGCGACGAGGAACTCCCCATCCCGATCCTTACGATCGACAAGGAGGTCGAGCGGAACCAGGTTGCACGCACCAGGGAAGTCCGCAGAAAACGAAACGCAAAACGGGTGGCATCCCGAATCGATGCGCTGAAGGACGCTTCCCTCTCCCGGACCAATCTGATGCCCGTCATTCTCGAGGCGGTGAAGGAATACGTCACCCTCGGCGAGATCTGCGACGCCTTCCGGGAAACGATGGGCACCTATACCGACCCGGCGATGTATTAAAACGCTTTAGGGGGACAGAACATGAAGAGTGTGCCTGCAAAAAAGATTTCGAGGTCAAGAACAACGAAAGGGAAGCGGAAAGTCCGGGTTTTGGTCGGAAAACCGGGGCTCGACGGTCACGACCGGGGCGCGAAGATCATCGCGCGTGCGCTGCGGGATGCGGGGAAAGAGGTCATCTACACGGGGCTCCACCAGACCCCGGAGATGATCGTGAACGCCGCCGAGCAGGAGGACGTGGACGCGATCGGCCTGTCGATCCTTTCGGGGGCTCACAATTATCTCTTCCCGAAAGTCGTCGAACTGCTCAGGAAGAAGAAGATGGGGAAGGTCGTGGTGTTCGGAGGCGGTATCATCCCGGATACCGACATCCCCGGTCTCCGGAAGAAGGGGGTGGACAGGATATTCACCCCGGGTGCGACGCTCTCGGAAATCGTCGAATACGTCAACAAACGCGTTCGGCCCAGGGCGTAGCCGGCCGCCCGAACGAATACCGCTCCGGCAGGGGAGGGAAGACGTGAGACCGGTCACCATGGGATGGGTCGAGGGAACCTCGGAGGTACAGCACATGATCATTGCACACCGCCTGATCCGGGGACGTTGATCTAAGATGGCGATCTCGGCAAAAGAAATCCTCTCCGGCGACGTCCAGGCGGCGGCCCGCCTCATGCGGGATCTGGACGACGAGATTCCCTCCGCGCACAGGACACTCAAGACCCTGTACCGTCACACTGGCCGGGCAACCATCCTGGGGATCACGGGAGCCCCGGGAGCGGGGAAGTCCACCCTCGTGGACTGTGTCACTGAGCATCTCCGGCAGGAAGGGAAAACGGTCGGCATCGTCGCCATCGATCCGACAAGCCCGTTTTCCGGGGGGGCGATCCTCGGGGACCGTATCCGCATGCAGAAGCACGCACTTGACGACGGTGTATTCATCAAAAGCCTGGCCACCAGGGGACACCTGGGAGGGCTCTCCAAGTCCACCATCGACATCGTCAACGTGATGGACGCCATGGGGAAGGACGTCGTCATCATCGAGACCGTCGGTGTGGGACAGGACGAGGTGGAGATCGTCAAGGTCGCCCACACGAATCTCGTCCTCGTGGTGCCGGGCATGGGGGATGACATCCAGGCCATGAAAGCGGGAATCCTCGAGATCGCCGACGTCTTCGTGGTGAACAAGTCCGACCGGGAAGGGGCCGACAGGACGAAGCAGGAACTTGAGACGATGGTGGGGATGAACACCTACCGGGAGGGGGAGTGGGCACCCCCCGTAATGGCCGCCGTCGCCCAGACGGGCGCGGGAGTTCCCGAGCTCCTCTCCGAGGTCGAAAGGCACTGGAAGTTCATCTCCCGCGAGGAGAACCTGGAGCGGTACCGAAGGGAAAAGGCAAGGGTGGAACTCATGGAGATCCTCAAGAAAAGACTCATCGAAAAAGTTGTCGACGACCTTTCCCGGGACGGGGTTCTCGATCGCCTTTTACAAGACATCGCACGAAAGATTCGGGACCCGTACTCCATCGCGGAGCAGGTGGGAGATCACAAGTTCGGCTTCCCCCTGACGGAAGGGGCGAAAAAGCGGAAAGGGATCCGCAGAAGGTGAACAAACGCTAATGTCAAAAGAAACCAATGAGATACCCCCACCCACCGACGAAGAGCTTCGCCTTCTGCGAGAAGAGATCGACCCTTCCCGCTTCCTCATCCGGGGGAAGCCGATGTCGGCTTCCGTCTGACTTTTTTTGCCTGAACTTTCATCCCTGTGCACACGTTGAATAGGTTTGGGGGGGTGCTATAATGGGAAACCATGGCCCGGCGCGTATACATCGAGACTTTCGGGTGCCAGATGAACGCGGTGGACTCGGCGCGGATGCTTACGCTCCTCGGAACGGCGGATTACCGGCCCGCGGAATCCCTTTCCGATGCCGACCTCGTGCTTCTGAACACCTGCAGCATCCGGGAGAAGGCGGACCAGAAGATCTACAGCGCCCTCGGCCGCCTTCGGCGGTGGAAGCGCGAACGCGAAGGACGACTCGTCGCCGTGGGGGGATGCCTCGCCCAGCAGGAGGGGACCACCCTCAGGAAAAGAGCGTCCCACATCGACATTGTGTTCGGGACACACAGCATCGCTTTCCTGCCCGATCTCGTTCGGCTCGCAGAGGGGCAAGGCGCACCTGTTTCCACCGACCTGACCGGAGACACGAGTCACTGGGACGTGCTCCCGTATCTGGCGGACGGGGCGGTAAGCGTCATGGTGACCATCATGCAGGGGTGCGATAATTATTGCGCCTATTGCATCGTTCCGCATGTGCGGGGTCCGGAGATCAGCCGGCCTTCACGGGAGGTTCTGAACGAGATATGCGAACTGGCGGAGCGGGGCATCCGGGAGGTGGTCCTCCTTGGGCAGAACGTGAACTCCTACGGGAAGAAGGAAGGGGAGATCCCTTTCCCGGAACTGCTCAGGAGGATATCCCGCATTCGGAATATCCAGCGAATCCGGTACATCACGTCGCATCCGAGGGACCTGGACCGGGAGACGATAGGCCTCTTTTCCGAGATCGAATCCCTGTGCCCTCATGTTCACCTGCCGATCCAGGCGGGGTCCGAGCGGGTCCTGTCCTCGATGGGACGCGGGTACACCCGGAAGGAATATCTCGGAAAGGTCGAGGATCTCCGGAAAGCGAGGCCCGGGATCGCATTCTCCTCGGATTTCATCGTCGGTTTCCCCGGGGAGACCGAGGCGGACTTCCAGGACACGATGTCGGTCATGGAGGAGGTCCGTTTCGATTCTTCTTTCTCCTTCCGGTTTTCCCCCCGGGCGGGTACCCGTGCGGCAGGCATGGCAGGCACGGTGGCCAAGGAAGAGGCCAGCGACCGGCTGTTTCGCCTCCAGACTCTCCAGGACCGCCATTCGCGGGAACGTCTCGCCGCCTGCGTCGGGAAAGAGATGGAGGTGCTGGTCGAGGGAAAGAGCGCAAAAGACCCCGATCGTCTGTGCGGCCGCACCCCGTGCTACAAGACCGTCAACTTTTCCCCGGTCGCGGAAGGGCAAGGGGCTGTCCGCCGTGTCCGTATCCGGTCCGCCGGGCACCATTCTCTCTCCGGCGAAGAAGGAGGACCGCGTGGTTAAGGAAATGCAAGTGATCGGGATTACGATAGATCCGGTTACACAGTCCCCCATCATCATTCTGCGGGACAAGGACAACCTGAACACACTTCCGATCTGGATCGGGATGCTGGAGGCGAACGCGATCGCAGCGGGGCTGGAGCACCTGCAGCTGCCAAGACCGATGACCCACGATCTTTTCAAGAACCTCCTCGACCAGATCGGGGTGAAGCTCCTGCGCGTGGAGGTCACCGACATCCGGGAGAATACCTATTACGCGGTCCTGCACATGGAGGTGGGAGGAAATTCGATCGTCATCGACTCCCGTCCGAGCGACGCGATCGCCATCGCCATCCGGATGGATGTTCCGATCATGGTCAGGGATGTGGTTATCGAGAAAGCGCTGCGAGTCGAAACCGGATCATCCTCGGGAGAGGAGAAGGACAAGTGGACAGAGCTCCTCGAGAAGATGGATCCGGAAGATTTCAGCAAGTATAAGATGTGACCTCTCGCAACATGGATGTCGCCCGCATATTGGTCGTCCAGGAGAGCACCGAGACAACCCGGGATCTCCGCCTGGTAACCTCCCGCCACCCGGTCGAATTCTCCTTCTGCACGTTCGACCAGGTAATACGGGGGGAGGCGGACCTCTCCTCCTGCGTCGCGATCGTCGCCACTCTCGATTACGACCACAGGGCATTGGTCGAATCTCTCCGGAAGGGGCCAGACGAAGGCCCCCCGCTTTTCCTCTTCCGGAGCGAACCTCCCCTACAGGAAATCGCCCGGTGGATCACCTGGGCAAAGACACAGGAAGGGCCCGATTCCGCGGTCATCATGCGCCTTCTCTCGGAAAGCACGGAGTACTACTCCCTCGCCTCCCTCTACCAGAAGTGCCTGAAGATCATGGCATGCCAGGACGAGGAGAAGCTCCTCACCCATATCGCGGATACGTTCGCGCACGAGCTTGGGGCCGAGAGCTGCGTCATATGGCTTGCCTCTCCCCTGGACCCCGACGAGATGATGATCGCCTCCGTCAGGGGACTGATCAGCATCGACCGGGAGGGGTCGAAGTTCTTTCTCTCCCAGACCGACTGGGCGGACGCCGCCGTAAAAGGAAAACCGTTCCTCCACCCCTCCCCGGAGCACGAGGGAGAGGAAACGCCCCGCGATGGGGGCGGAGCGAACCTCTATATTCCTCTCCTGTACAGGGAGAGGCCGATCGGGCTAGTGAAGCTCGTCGCGAGGACGGACCGGAAACCGTTCAGCGAAAGGGATATCTACGTAGCCTCGATCATCGCCGGGTACGCAGCATCGGCCCGGAAAAACCTCACCCGCCTGGCGAACATGGAAA
>Ga0255055_10002248_pt1 | contig 13752 bp, 9 predicted proteins | sample JV7_2_27_MG_FD_188633 | JGI IMG/M metagenome (GOLD analysis project Ga0255055, IMG submission 188633) | Seawater microbial communities from Jervis Inlet, British Columbia, Canada - JV7_2_27 | ecosystem: Environmental > Aquatic > Marine > Inlet | place: Canada: British Columbia | collected...
GCACCACCGACATCACGCCCGCTTCGCCGGCCTGGCGCATCACCCGCACATAGCCCTCGAGGTTCTGGTCGAAGCTGGAGATGACCATGAAAATCTTGATGCTGGTGTGCCCGGCTTCCACCAGTTCCCGAATCCGCGGCTCGTCCAGCTCGCTGGGATCGATCAGAACCGGATGCAGCATGATGTCGGCGATCGCATCCCGGCGAATGAACTCCTCGTCGCGGGCGATGCCTTCCTGAATAGTCACGCCCTGGCCCGGATAGGTCATGTTCCCAATGGTGGTGATGCCGCCCGCCAGCGCCGCTTCCGATCCACTGGTCAGATGATCGGCGAACAGATACTGCGGAGGCGTGTCCGCGCCCTGGGTCAGGTGCGCGTGCGGATCGATCCCTCCGGGCAGCACCAACAGGTCGCCCGCGTCGATGACCCGCTCGCCGTTCGGGACGAGCCCGGGTCCGATCTCGCTGACCACACCGTCCCGAACTCGAACGTCGACTGCACTCTGTCCCTCTGACGTCACCACAGTTCCACCGCGAACCAGCAGCCCACGCTGTCGTCGAGCGCTGCCGCTGGCGTCGTCACTCGCACCAGCGCTTCGCGGTGTCCCTGCCGCAAGCACGGCCATCCCGAGGCCGGTTCCGTAAACGAAATCACGCCGTGAGATCTTGCCCATCAGGCACCCTCAAGTTCTAATCTGCGACATCGACAAGCTCAACCCACCAAGCCAATCAGGCCGCCTTGGAGGCACGTCCGCCGCCTGCCAGATGACGAAGGCGACTGCGGCTTAGACGACGGCGACGCGGTAGACGCGGCGGCGTCTCAGCTCGGACAGGAACGCCCTGAGGTCTATTCCTCTACTGGATAAGCTCCGACAAGCCGACCGTTCGGAGTAGTTCCTTGTATCTCGGATCCGAACGGATCGAGTCGGTCACCGGATCCACCGGCAAGAAGAACGGCCAGTCGGTACGCGCCTCGGTGGCCCGGTACAGCCATTCAATTGCCTCGTCGTTCTCGCCGAGGCCCAGATACACGATCGCGATGTAGTCAGGGTTCACGAACCGTGCCGATGAGATCTCTCGAAGCTCGCGCAGGACCCGCTCCGCATCGCTTCTTCTGCCGGCACGCGCGTAGGCAAAGCCCAGGTAGGCGGCAGGGATCAGGTTTCGCCCCTCCAGCATCTCTGCGGCCTGCTCGATGTCCGATATGCCCTCTTCGAACCTCCCCAGTTGCACATAGACGGCGCCGCGAAGAGCGCGTATCAAGGCGGCACTGGGGTGGGCCTCCAAAGCATCGCTGTAGGCCTCGAGCGCCCGGTCGTATTGCCGAGACACGTAAAGGACGTACGCCACGTTCAATTTGACGTAGGGCGACTGAGGATCCAGCGCGAGAGCATGCTGGACCGCCTGAATGGCCTCTGCAAAACGAGCCCGAGCCATGAGGCCCAGCGCCAACCAATGCGGCGCGGGCGCGTAGTTTGGATTCAATTCGATCGCTCGTTTGAACGCAGCCTCAGCGCCTTCCCAATCCCAATCGAACAGTAAGCGAACGTAGCCAAGCGACGCGTGAGCCTCCGCCAGCGTCGGGTCCAGCGCCAGCGCTCGTTCCGCCGCCTCACGCGCCTTTGGGAATACATCCTTGGGCACCAGGCCCCAGCCTTGTGTCAGAATCATGTGAGCATCGGCGAGCCCGATGTGCGCGAGCGCGAAATTGGGATCGAGGTCTATCGCCCCTTCGAAGTGCTCTACGGCTCGCGTCAGTCCCTCCATGTCCAGCTGGCTCCAGCGGTAGCGACCCAACAGATACAGGTCGTACGCCGTCAGGCTCTCGGTCGGATGTCGTTCTATTCGCTCCACTTCTGACACGGCAAGCTCCACTTCCAGAGCGGCTGCGACTCGCTCCGCTACATCGCTCTGGATCTCGAACAGGTGAGCTGCCGTTAGATCTCGATCGTAGTCCTCGGCCCAGACGTGGGCGTCATCGATCGCGTCGATGAGCTGAACCGTCAGTCGGACCTGGTCCTCGGCTTTGCGGGCGCTACCCTCGAGCAGGAAGCCAACGCCCAGCTCCGCTGCGATCTCCCCCGCCGGCGGTCTCGCTTCATGATACTGCATCACCGAGGTTCGCGAGATCACCTTGATCCCCGAGATGCGCGAGAGTTGCCTGATGATCTCCTCGTGCATCCCGTCGGCGAAGTAGGCGTCGTCCGGATTCGGGCTGAAGTTGTCGAACGGTAGGACCGCGATGGCCGGCTTCGCGCCGTCGACTGCCAGCACCGGTTCGGAGCTCGTCGCCGCTTCCTCTCTCGGCCTCACGATGGTGACCAAGATGGCGGCGACCGCCAACAGCCCAGCGATAATCAACAGCTCGGGCCCGCTCACCCGCTCGCGACCCTTCTCTCCGTGGTACCAAGCAAGGATGAGGACGACGAAGAGACCGATGAGAAGAAGGATGTGGACGGCCCGCTGGATTCCCGGCCCGATGCCCCACGGCTCGGCCATCACCTCGATCGACTGGAAGACGACGAACGCGGCGGCAAGATACGCCAACGCCCACTGGACGATCTTTCGTTCCTTCAACCGCTTGATCAAAGATGACATCTCGACCTCAAGGCCTCAGTCCCAATTCCTCCATCAGTTCGATGTAGCCAGCATCGTTCTCGAGCGCCCGGAAGAAGGGGTTTTGGTGATACCACAGCAGCCCCGGCGCGCCGATGTCGTGGAGGCGTCGTAGTTCGAGCACTGCTTCCTCGGTCCGGCCCAGGCGTGTCAGGGCGACCGCTCGATACGCCGGACTTAACCCGTCCCAATCGGTATCGAGCTCACTGCTCCACATCGCCTCCCAACTCAATCCTCGCCAGTTCCGCTGATAGGCAGCAATTTGCTCAGCAGTCGCGTGTGTCTTCCGGAGGCTCTGCAGCAGGGCCTGAAGCGCCTCGTCGTAGGTCAGGCCCATTTCCTGATAGACGAAAACGTCGTAGAACCTGCCCGGGGGAGCCGCAATCCATCCCTCATCCGTGTCCGCGTAGACCTGATTCAGAAACTCCAAGTGGACCGCCGTAGTCGCACCGAACTGCTCAGCGGCTTCGCTGAGTCGGCCCGCGCCCCAAAGGCTGCTTGCGTAGTTCGACCGCGCCCCTTCATACAGGGGGTCCAATCCGAGCGCCTTGGCGCTGACGGTAACGGACTCCTCGTAACGCCCCACTATTCGCAACAGATCATCAAGCCAGCCGTGCGCACTATAGTAGCCGGGGTCGAGCTCGATGGCGCGACGCAACTCGAGCTCGGCCCGCTCCCAATCGTAGTCCGCGTGCATGTGCGCTGCCGCCCGAGCAGTCCAGGCCTCCGCCGAGCTGCTATCTAGCGCGAGCGCTCTCTCGGCTGCCCATTCGGCAACGCGGTTGGCCTCGCCAAGCTCCGCCTTTCCGCCCCTTCCCCAATAGTGAAGCGATATATTCGCCTCCGCCAAGCCACTGTAAGCGAGTGAGAAAGCGCTGTCCGCTTCGATCGCACGCTCGAGGTATCCGATGCTTCTATCCACCGCGTACGAGCCCTCCGGGTAACCACCCTTCAAGGCCGACCGCCCCAGAAGGTAGAGTTCGTAGGCCGCCAAGTTTTCAGTAGGCTGCCGCTCGATGCGGTCCCGGTCAGATGGCAAGAGCTCGACTTCCAAGGCTGCCGCGACCTGCTCTGCGACGGCGGTTTGAATCGCAAACAGGTGGTCAGCCGTCAGATCACGGTCGTACTGATCGGCCCAGATGTGCTCGTCGCCGCTGGCGTCAATCAGCTGCACCGTCAAGCGGACTCGCTCCTCGGCCAAGCGGGCGCTTCCTTCCAAGATGAAGTCGACGCCCAGGGCAGTTGCGATCTCTCGGACAGGTGGCCGCGCTTCGCGGTACTGCATAACCGATGTCCGCGAGATCACCTTGAGCCCCGAGACGCGGGCGAGTTGTGCGTTGATTTCCTCGTGCATCCCGTCGGCGAAGTACGCGTCATCGGGATCCTCGCTGAAGTTCTCGAAGGGGAGAACGGCGATGGCCGGCTTCTCCCTCGGAGGCGCTTCAGCCACGGGGCTCTGCTCAACATCTGACGGAGCATCTCGGTCGCCCCGTGCCAGAACCGTGAGCAAGATCCCGGCGATCGCCAACAGTGCGGTGATCATCAACAGCTCCGCCCCGCTCGCCCGTTGCTGCCCCTTCTCGCCGTGGTACCAGGCGAGGGTGAGGACGACGAAGAGACCGATGAGAAGAAGGATGTGGACGGCCCGCTGGAGCCCCGCCGCGATGCCCCAGGGCTCCGCCATCACCTCGATCGATTGGAAGACGACGAACGCGGCAGCAAGATACGCCAGCGCCCACTGGACCAGCTTGCGTTCTTTCAGCCGTTGGAGAAAGGAGGCGTCGTTGTTCATCTCAGCTCAATTCACGAAACAGCCGCTCGAGACGGGGCATTGATGGGCCCGCGACTGGAGGAGTCCGTCGGGCTTGTGCCGAGGAGGTGAGCCTTGCTACAAGATGGGACCCGGAACTCCCGGCAGCAATCTTCGCTTTCTAATATGTCGACCCAAGATGAACACCGCCGAAAAGGACCCAACAATGTCGAAACCGGTGAAGTTTCTCATGCATACGCTGGTCTTGCTATCCGTCGCCGCGCTGGCCGCGTGCGGAACCACCGAGGACGAAGCCAGTCCCCGCGTAGTGACCTCCCAGTGGGTGGCCGAGCAACTGGGAAGCGAGGACCTCGTTCTGCTCCACGTGGGTGACGAAGAGGAGTACAACGCCGCCCACTTGCCGGGCGCGCACTACATGTCGCTGCAGATGATCTCGACGCCGCACGGCGAGGGTTTGATGCTGCAGATGCCGGAGGTGGAACAGCTGGCTTCGACCTTCGCAACGCTGGGTGTGAGCGATGACTCGCGGATCGTCGTGTACTGGGGAAAGGACTGGGTGACGTCGACGGCGCGCGTGGCCCTGACCCTCGATTACCTGGGGATGGGATCGCGCACGTCTATCCTGGACGGCGGGATGCCCGCATGGCAGGCGGCTGGTCATCTCGTCACCGACGAGCCATCGACGGCGTCACCCGGGAGCTTCACACCGCAGGTGCGACCTGACGTGATCGCGCAGGTCGAATGGCTGAGCGAGCACCTGGATAACCCGCGTTGCGCGGTCATCGATGCGCGGACACCCGACTTCTACACAGGCGACCGTCAGAGTCGCGCGAACCCGCGGCCCGGCCACATCGCCGGCGCCGAGAACATCCCCTACCCCTCGGTGCTCGATGAAGAGACACTGACGTTCAAAGATGACGAGACGCTTCGCTCGATGTTCGTCGACGCTGGAGCCGAGCTAGGCGATACGGTGGTCACCTACTGCCACATCGGTCAGCAGGCGAGCCTGGTCTATTACGCAGCGAAGAACTTGGGCTACGACGCACGAATGTACGATGGGTCGTTCGACGAGTGGAGCCAGCGCGAGGACCTACCGGTACAGACCACGCTTTCAGAGGAAAACTGAACGGCTACGACGCACCGATTTCCCAAGCCTCGCCGGCACACAGACTTGCACTGCGACCGCTAATAGTGTCGCCATGAAAACCCTTTAGTATCGGGCCTTTTCGGACGCTCGGCACATCGCAAAACTCTTCGGCGGACTGCAAACGTTTCCCTCCGGACCCCTCCCATGGGCAATGTCATTATGCCCGAACCATCACAAGCACAAAACGGTAGCTGCCGACTCGGTATCGAGTTGTGGATTTCTTCAACAAACAAGGCCGGATGCGGCATGTTGCTTGCCTCCATCAAGGCGCCCCGTCGTTTCGACTTCACTCAATAGGAGGCGAAGCGGTCATGTCGTTCACTAAACTCAACAAGGGCTGGGCGTTGGCCGGTACTCTGACCTTCGGCCTCGCCCTCTGGGGCTGCGAAGAGGCCCTGGACCTCACCGGGCTCGACGGATCGGGCGACCCGATCAACTTCTCCCGCGAGATGACCCTGGGCGAACTCCAGGACGCGCTGACGGGTGGCGCAGCACGCGTGGAACTCGAGCTCATCGGCGACGGTCTCGTCGCTCGTCGCGTGGCCCTCACGCAATCCGAGGCCAAGCATGAAGAAGAAGAGATCGAGAGTCGAGTCACAGGCGTAGAGGTCATCGGTAACGACGGCATCCTCACCCTGATGCTCGGCGAACTGCGCGTCACATTCGATCCCGAGACGTATTTCCGGGTCGGTGATGATGAGATGGGATTCGAAGCCTTCGTCGATCGGGTCCAGGGGATACTGGCCGAGGGCCACGAGCCGTGGGTCAAGGCGTGGCGGCCTGCGCCCGAGCAGCCGCAAGCGCCGGACGTCTCATCGTTCCACGCCCGCGGGATTAAGGTGATGGAGGATGGCGAGGAGCCGGAAATCGAGATTAATATCGACGTCGACAACCTCGCGGTGAACGGCGATCGACAGGATGGCGAGCCCGATGGTTGGATCAACGTACTGGGTCTCGCGGTCGAGCTACGCGTGAGCGACGGAGTAACCGAGTTGGTCAACAAGGATGCCGACATCTCCGACAAAGTGGAATTCGAGGGGCATGTGTTCTCTGTCGACGTCACGGCCGGCACATTCACATTCACGGATGGCACTGTCGTTCAAGTCGTAGACGCCACGGAGATCCTCGAGACCGGGAAAGACGTTGAACTCCTATCGCTGGAAGCGGTCCACGCGGCCTTAGAGGAGGGTCTGGATGTGGTGACTTGGGGCTGCGGCGAACTGGAGAGCGTGGAGCCACGTTCGATCGTCGCGATCAAGCTGTGGTTCGCGATTCACGGGGATGGCGGAGACGACGGGAAAGACTACGTGGAGTTCGAGGGCTTCGTGACTTCGGTGAACCTCACGGGCCAGTCCTTCACGCTGACGAACGGAACGATCGTCAAGATCACCGAGCACACCGAGATCGTCGCCGCGGGCGAAGGCGAATCGCTCATGTCGCTCGAGGCCGTGGACGCCACGCTGCAGGCTGGCCACCAAGTCATTGCCTGGGGTGCCGCCGAGGTGGAGAGCACCGAGCCGCTGACACTCGTCGCCTGCGAGATGCGTTTCGTGCTCAAGGACAGCGGCTCATCCGCAGAAGAGTTTGAGGGCCTGGTCGAATCAGTTCACGAAGGCGAGGGTATCGTTATCTTGACTGACGGTACCGTCGTTCAGTTGACCGACGACACCCAGATCAAACAAGCCGAACAAGGTGAGCCGTTGATGTCTTTGGCGGCCGTTCAAGAGGCTTTGGACCAAGGCCATGGTGTGGTTGCCTGGGGGCTCGGGGAGGTCGAGAGTACCGAGCCGCTTACCCTGGTCGCCATCAAGGTGTACTTCGTTATCGCGACCTAAAGGCCGGACTTGGTTCTGCCAAACAAAAAGGCGAGGGGCGATAGCTCCTCGCCTTTCTCTTATTGGTTGTTGAACGTAGCGGTAGGTCAGGTAATCGCTCAGATTACGATTACGATTGGGAGTACGAGTAAGAGTACAAGTACGATGATAGAGGACTGACTCATGCTCGAGAAGGTGAATCTGGCACAGAAGTTCTCGCTCTTTGATGACCATTGGAGCCCGAAGATCGTGGGCGAGCTTAACGACTTCCACGTCAAGCTGGCCAAGATCCAAGGCGAGTTCGAGTGGCATCATCACGATGAGGAGGACGAGTTGTTTTTCGTGGTGAGGGGCCGGCTACAGATGAAATTGCGGGACGGAGATGTTTGGGTGGAGGAAGGCGAGCTCATCGTCGTCCCGCGCGGCGTCGAACATCTGCCTGTGGCCGCTGAGGAGACCCACCTCCTGCTGTTCGAGCCCAAGACCACCTTGAATACGGGCACCGTCCGCAGCCAGCGGACCGTGGAGAAACTGGACCGTATATAATCAGGCTCGATCGGGATCGGCGCGCCCGGCCCGTTCGGTGTGCGCCGCGCCCGGCGCCACGGTCCGGCCTTTCACCGCCACAGTCAACGTCCCGGCCACTACCAGCAGCGAGCCGATCACGCTCCACACGTTCAGGTACTCGGCAAAGAAGACTACCCCCCAGATCACCACGAACACGATCTGAGCGTAGCCGATGGTCATCGCGCGGCCCGCAGGTTCCAACGCCAGGCCGCGGGTGAGAAAGACCTGCGCGATCTGAGTGCTCACACCCACACCCAGCAGAACCAGCCAGACCCAACCGTGGGGCCAAACGAAGCTGGACACGAACGGGAAAGTTGCCGGGATCGCAACGAGCGGAAAGTAGAAGACGATGACCAGAGGATCTTCCGTCTTGCTCGCCTCACGTACGGATACGTAGGCCAGGGCGGCGATCATGGCACCCAACAGCCCCACGCCGACCCCAACGATGTTCACCTGCGACGCGGCATCGCCGAACAGGAATCCGGGCCGAGTGACGAAGATCACGCCAACGAGGCTCACGAATATTGACACCAGCACCCAGGGTGACAGCCGTTCGCGCAGGAAGACCGCCGCGACCAACGCGGTCCACAACGGGCTCGTGAAGTGTAGGATCGTCGCCTCGGCGATCGGCAGTTGTGTGAGAGCGTAGTAGAAGCAGCTCATCGCCGCGAAGCCGAACACGCCGCGGAGAATCAAGATCCACTTGCGCTGGCCCCACGGCGAGATCTTCGCACGCTTGACCAGCCAATAGCTCAAGATCAAACTGACGATGCCCCGCGCCAGAACGATCTCCTGGCTCGGCACATGCTGTCCGGCCACCTTCACCAGCAAGCTCATCAGACTGAAGAAGAAGGCAGCGGAGAGCATGTAGCGGACGCCCGTGCTGAGCGCGTGGCTGTGCGGCGACGACGGAATCATGGGCGTATTATAGCAAGTAAGTAGTGATTAGTAATTGGTGATTGGTGACTGGAAGTGAGAGGCTCCGTGTGCCAGGCAGAGCTCCGAAAGGGGAGGCGGACCCCACTAATCACTAATTACTAATCACTAATCACTTCCGCCCCAGGGCACCGAACTTGCACTAACGGCGGTGATGCCAGAATATGTAGGGGCTGGCCTCGAGACCGAGACGGAGATCTGAATGACGGGACAGAACGGCGTTCTCAACTACGCTCGTGTAGTGGCGAGACAGGCCCGGGGTCGGCCTGGCTGGCTCGAGAACATCCTCTGGCATATCGCCAGCTATTTCGTCACGAATATCACCATCATCTTCGCTTGGGTCTTCTTCTTCGGCCTGAATCGCACGACCGTGATCGGGCGCGAGAACGTGGGCGAGGAGCCCAACACCCTGCTCCTGTCGAATCACCAGTCGATGATCGACAGCCTGCCCCTGGGGATCGCCGCCTTCTACCCGAAGTCCTGGATCAAGCCCTGGCTGGTGCCTTGGCACCCGGCCGCCCGGGAGAATTTCTTCAAGAACCGGCTAATCGCCTGGTACTCCACGCACACGCGCTGCATCCCGGTGAAACCGGGTCGTCGTGACATGCACGCGCTCCACAAGATGATCGACGTGCTGCCCAAAGGCGCGATCATTCTCTTTCCCGAAGGGACGCGTAGCCGCACCGGAGATGTGCGAGACGGGAGGCCCGGCGCGGGACTGGTGGCCCTGGCGACTCGGCCCCGCATCATACCCATCGCCATCGACGGTATGCAGGACGTTCTGCCCATCGGCGAGAAACGCCCCAAGATCGGCAAGCGTATATACATCAAATTCGGACCGCCGGTGGATTACTCGGAGCTCCTAGATATGCCGCGGACGAAGGAGACGGCCCAGAAGCTGGTCGACAAAGTGATGGAGGCGATTCGGGAGCAGCACGCGGATATCCGGGAGCTGCGTCTGGTTGCCCTAAAGAAGACCTGAGCTCTACTCGTCCCGCCGCCTTTCCTCTTGTCCGAGCACTAGCTCCTCGAACGACAGCCCCTGCTCCCGCATAAGCTGCTGGATTCGCGCCTCCGACATCCACCTTCCCCGGACGATGACCCCAGAGCGCCGCTCGAAGTTCGCCACATCCTCCAGCGGGTTCCCGTCCAGCAGAACCATATCAGTCCTCTGACCTACGGCGATCCTGCGAAACGGCTCAGCCCCGCGCAGCGGCAGAAGATATCGGCCCCGGCCATCCACGCGGTGAGTCGCCGCCGGAAAACTCGTGGAGCGGACGGGCCCTACGGCACTGATCTCGCCATCCACCACGAGCACCGTGTGTCGCGGATGGACTCCGTTTCGCGCCATCGTAATCACGGTGACGTCGACGATCGCCAGCGGGCCCGTCACGTCCTCCGCGCGACCGTCGGGCCCCGAGTAGACCGTCGGCGGTCCAGCGGCGCGAGTCCGGCGCGTCCCAACCGCCCACCAGCCCATGAGGATGGCCGCAACCAGCAGGATCGAGACAATCAGCTTCCCCACAGAAAGGCCACGCATCGATTCGCACTCCCTGGTTCAGATCACCGCGCCTCGACATCCGGCGCTGGCCGAATTGCTCGCATCGGACTAGGATAGCCTTCGCAGAATCCCTAAGACAGGCGGAAGGACCATGAGATTTCTCACATTTCTGTTGGCTGCCACGATGCTGGCCGGGTGCTCGGAGACCGCCGATCGCACATCGACGGGGACGCCAGGTGAGCTGCCGCCCGGCGCGCAGGCGCTCTCGCTGCTGGGCGACACGCTCTATCCCCCGGAACTACCGCCAGAGGTCCGCGCGGATCATGAAGCGAGACTGGCCCAGGCGACCGCTGACTACGAGGCCGACCCGGACGACGCCGACGCCATCATCTGGTACGGCCGACGTGCGGCCTACCTGGGCGACTACCTGAAAGCGATCGCGATCTTCGGCGAGGGCATCGAGAAACACCCCGGCGACGCCCGGATGTACCGGCACCGGGGCCACCGCCACATCACGACCCGTCAACTGAACGCGGCCATCCTCGATCTACAGACGGCGGCACATCTCGTCGCCGGGACGGAAGACCAGGTCGAGCCCGACGGCCTGCCTAACGCTCTGGGCATTCCGACCAGCACCCTACAGTCCAATATCTGGTACCACCTGGGGCTCGCGTACTATCTGAAGGGCGATTTCGAGAACGCCCTGAGTACATATCGGGAGTGCATGCAGGTCTCGACCAACCCGGACATGCAGGTCGCCACATCCCACTGGCTCTACATGACCCTGCGACGCCTGGGTAGCGAGGACGAGGCGGCGATGGTGCTCGCGCTGATCGACGCCGACATGGAAATCATCGAGAACGACGGTTATCATCGGCTCTTGCTCATGTACAAAGGCGAGCTGCCGCTGGAGTCTTTGCTCGCGGATGTCGAGGGCGACGATGGCGTCCAGAACGCCACGCTGGGCTACGGGATCGGCAACTGGCACGCCTATAACGGGCGGCCGAAACAGGCGGAGGCGGTCTTCCGTAATATTCTTCGTGGTCCCCAATGGGCAGCCTTTGGCTATATCGCGGCGGAAGCTGACCTAGAGCGCATGGGCCGCTGAAGCGCATTCCTGCGCTTGGGCGGCCACAGGCAGCGTTCTGGGCCTTTCATATGTCTAACACTCGAATGCCTAACAGTTCGATAGTTCCTTCAACAACCGTTCAATCGTGAGGTCAGCGATGCGCAAAGTTCTCGCGAGCCTGGCGCTTCTGGCTATTTCTGCCGGAACGCTACAGGCGCAGGTGAACGCCCGGATGCTGCGTCAGCCGGACGTTTCTGAAAGCCACATCACATTCGTCTACGCCGGTGATATCTGGATCGTGCCCAAGACCGGCGGCACCGCCCAGCGACTCAGTTCGCCCCGTGGCGAAGAGTCGTTCCCCAGGTTCTCGCCGGATGGATCGGCCATCGCCTTCAGCGGTAACTACGACGGGAACATCGACATCTACACGGTCCCGACGTTGGGCGGCGACCCGGTGAGGGTTACCCATCACCCCGCGGGCGACCGCATGCTCGAGTGGTACCCGGACGGCCGCAGCGTCCTCTACGCTTCATCGATGGAGAGCGGCCGTCAGCGCTTCAGCCAGCTCTACAACGTTTCGAGGGAGGGCGGACTGCCTGAAAAGCTCCCCGTTCCTTACGGTGAGTTCGGAGCCGTTTCGCCGGACGGCGAGTGGTTGGCCTACATACCGATCAGCCGGGATTTCAGGACCTGGAAGCGCTACCGCGGCGGCATGGCGCCGGACATCTGGCTGTTCAATCTCGAGGATTATTCCTCCCGGAACATCACCAACAGCGATGCGAACGAGACCCAGCCGATGTGGCACGACGGGACCCTGTATTTCCTGTCGGACCGCGGCCCCAACATGCGCCACAACATCTGGGCCTATGACTTGGATACGGAAGCACTCCGCCAGGTCACGAACTTCGCCGACTTCGACATCCACTTCCCGGCCATCGGACCTTCTGACATGGTGTTCGAGGCCGGTGGCCGGCTGTACGTGATGGATCTGTCGACAGAGCAGTATTCCGAAGTCGACGTTGACGTAGTCACCGACCTGGCGACGCTGAAGCCTCGGACCGAGAGCGTCGCCAACCTGATCTTCAACGGCGACATCTCGTCCACGGGCAAGCGGGCGGTTTTCGAGGCGCGCGGCGATATCTTCACACTGCCCGCCGAGCACGGCCCGGTCATCAACTTGACCGCCAGCTCCGGTGTGGCCGAGCGTTACCCCGCCTGGTCGCCGGACGGCAAGCACGTCGCTTACTGGAGCGATCGCTCGGGCGAGTACGAGTTGACGCTCCGCGCTGCGAACGGAATGGGCGAGGAAGAGAAGCTCACGGACCTCGGCGCCGGCCACCGCTATTCGCTGTTCTGGTCGCCGGACAGTAAGAAGTTGGCGTTCGTCGAACAGACCATGAAGATCTACGTCTACGACCTGGACACGCGGCGCATCTCGGAGGTTGATAAGGGTCTTTGGATGACGCAAGGTGGCCTCAACAACTTCAGGGTGAGTTGGTCGTCCGACAGCCGCTGGATGGCGTACTCCCGAGGGCTCGAGAACCGTGCCGGCGCCGTCTTCTTGTACGATACCGAGAATAGCGAGACCCATCAGGTCACGTCGGGCTTCTATGCCTCTTTCCAGCCGACGTTCGACCCCGATGGAAAGTACCTCTACTTCATGTCGAATCGGACGTTCAGGCCGGTCTACGGCGACTTCGACAATTCCTGGGTCTATCCAAACGCCACGAACATCGTAGCCGTCTCGCTGCGCTCCGACGTTCCCTCGCCGCTCGCTCCGCGTAACGACGAAGAGAGCGTGAAGGAAGAAGACGACGAGAAGCCCGAAGGCGAAGACGAAGACGAAGAGAAAGAAGATGACGGCGAAGAGTCGAAAGCCGTCGAGATAGAGCTCAACGGCTTCGAGAGCCGCCTGGTCATCCTCCCGCCGGAGGCCGGCAACTACGGTGATCTGCACGCGGTATCCGGCAAGATCCTCTACCGCCAGTTCCCCAACACAGGCTCGGGCGGCGACGAGAGCCCCATCAAGTTCTACGACTTGAAGGAGCGCGAAGAAAAGACCGTCATGGGCGATGCGGACGGATTCGCCGTATCCGCCGACGGCAAGAAGATGCTCGTCGTGAACGACCGCGCGTTTGCCATCGTCAATGTCGCGCCTGGCCAGAAGATGGAGAAGCCGCTCCGCACGAACGAGATGGAGGCGACGGTCGATCCGCGCGCCGAGTACCGCCAGCTCTTCGCCGACGCCTGGCGCGTCGAGCGCGACTTCTTCTACGACACGAACATGCACGGCGTCGATTGGGATGCGATGCGGCAACAGTATGGCAGGCTC
>Ga0255055_10002249_pt1 | contig 13747 bp, 10 predicted proteins | sample JV7_2_27_MG_FD_188633 | JGI IMG/M metagenome (GOLD analysis project Ga0255055, IMG submission 188633) | Seawater microbial communities from Jervis Inlet, British Columbia, Canada - JV7_2_27 | ecosystem: Environmental > Aquatic > Marine > Inlet | place: Canada: British Columbia | collected...
CACGGCGGAGTTGATTACCCCGATCGCAATGGAAAAAGAGGTCAGATTTGCCATACGGGAAGGTGGCCGCACTGTTGGCGCCGGAGTGGTCAGCGATATCGTCGAATAAAGATAAGGAGTTTGAAGGTGAGGATTATAGTGACGCTTGCATGTAGTGGCTGCAAAAGGAGAAATTACACCACCACCAAAAATAAAAGGACGACACCGGACAAGCTAGAATTCAATAAATACTGCAGATTCTGCCGCAAACACACCTTACATAGAGAGACAAAATAATTTGATTGGTGTTAAAGGATCACGTGACGGGGCAATCCTAATTTTAAATCAATATTAAATCAATAATGGAGTATGCAGGCCAGTAGCTCTAACGGCAGAGCATCGGACTCCAAATCCGGGTGTTGGGGGTTCGAATCCCTCCTGGCCTGCCATTTCCTTTTAGGGTAAGGCTTGAAGTTTAAAGGTTGGGGTAAATACTGCTGGCCTTGATGATTTAAACTTCGGGCTTTCATTACTAGGAGCAAAAGTGGGACGGTTACAAAGAAAAAAAAGTTCGGTTACCAGAAAAAAAAAGAAGGCCAAAGAGGAATCCAAGGCTTCGATCCAGGTAAAACAGAATGTGGATACGGTTTTACCCAGCGATTCTGCCAAAACCGCAAAACAACAAAAGGCGGTAACCCCCAAAAAATCTTTGAGTATAGCCAAACCTGCGGCTCCCCAGCAGAAAAGTACTGTTATCAGTAAAACAGTTCAGTTTTTAAGAGAAGTTAAAATGGAGCTCAAGAAGGTAACCTGGCCTTCACGCAAACAGACGCTCGGTTCAACCTTGGTAGTGATTATTCTTGTTACAATCATAGCTTTTTTTCTGGGAGGGGTCGATATTGGATTATCAGGTCTGGTGCGGGCAGTGCTCCAATAAAACAGGGAGATTAAATTAGAGTGGCGCTTAAATGGTATATAGTCCACGTTTACTCGGGCTTTGAAAACAAGGTCAAAACAAACCTGCAAGATAGGATTGCATCCTCGCCCTACAAGGATAGATTCGGTGAGGTGGTCGTACCGACTGAAGAAATTGTTGAACTCGTAAAAGGCAAACGCAAGACCTCGTCCCGCAAGTTTTATCCCGGATATATTTTAGTCAGGATGGAGCTTAATGATGAAACTTGGCACATCGTCAACGATACGGCCAAGGTCACTGGATTTTTGGGTGGCAGGGAAAAACCCGCTCCGATATCAGATAAGGAGGCCGAGCAAATATTAAACCGCATGGAGGCGGGTAAATTAAAACCGCAACCCAAGTTCTTTTTTGAATCCGGCGATGAGATACGGGTAATTGACGGGCCCTTTACGAACTTCAACGGTACGGTTGAGGAAGTGAATCCTGAGAAAGGTAAGATTAAAGTAATGGTCAGCATATTCGGACGGTCGACGCCGGTAGAGCTGGATTTCGTCCAGGTCACAAAACTGTAGATGCGTCATCCGGTTCCCACTGATTGCACTGGGCGACCTTTAACAATCAAAATTACAACTGACGGATCAGGCTTGTCCGTCTGCCGATTTCATTAACCGCTTGATCGCTGAATGAAATAAGAACGTTGAATTTTCAGGAGTAGAGAAGAAAAATGGCAAAAAAAGTTATGACAATGATAAAACTTCAGGTCGAGGCTGGAAAAGCCAACCCGTCACCTCCAATCGGACCGGCGCTGGGGCAGCATGGCGTAAATATTATGGATTTCTGCAAGGCTTTTAACGCCAGGACAGCCAACGACGAAGGAATGATCATCCCGGTTGTGATAACCGTCTTCCAGGACAGATCTTTTTCGTTTATAACCAAAACACCGCCAGCTTCGGTGCTGTTAAAAAAGGCAGCCCAGATCGCAAAGGGCGCGGGTGATCCCAAACGTGACCGAGTCGGCCAGGTGACCCGTCAACAAGTGGAAGAAATAGCCAAACAAAAAATGGTTGATTTAAACGCCAATGAACTCGATGCGGCCTGCAAAATAATTGCAGGCACGGCCAGGAGTATGGGCATTGAAATTGTTTAATGGAAAATTAAGGGTATTGCACCTCACAGGTCTTGGCTTAAGGGCTTGCAATACGAGCTAAGGAGTTGATGATCAAGATGTCGAAGCGGGGAAAAAAATATTTAATTTCCAGGGAAAAAATAACAGTCGAGAGCAAAGTTGATTTTGCCAAAGCCATCAAGTTGACCCTCGAAGCCTCCTATGCCAAATTTGATGAAACTATCGATCTTGCAGTTCGGCTCGGGGTAGATCCGCGGCATGCGGATCAGATGGTCCGCGGAACCGTCGTTTTGCCAAACGGCCTTGGCAAAGAAGTTAAAGTTCTGGTTTTTGCCAAAGGTGAAAAAGAAAAAGAGGCCCTTGATGCAGGAGCTGATTTTGTCGGCAATGACGAATTGATTGAAAAGGTAAAAGGTGGATGGTTCGAATTCGATAAAGCCGTTTCCACTCCGGATATGATGGGTGCTGTTGGTAAGATCGGAAGAGTGCTCGGTCCGCGCGGCCTTATGCCAAATGCCAAAACCGGAACGGTCACCTTTGATATAGCCAAAGCGGTGCAAGAGCTTAAAGCCGGCAAGATTGATTTTAGAGTTGAAAAGGCCGGTATTGTTCACGTACCCATGGGCAAAGTTTCATTCGGAGCAGAGAAGCTCGTTGAAAATATCACTGCATTTATAGAAACAATTGTTCGACTCAGACCGGCAGCCAGCAAAGGTACGTATCTGAAGGGTATCGCCGTCTCCACCACTATGGGGCCGGGAATAAGGGTAGATACAGCTTTCGTCAAGGATTTATTAAAATAATCAACCCAAATAATTTTTGTCAAAGACCGTAGGTTCACTTCCCGGAGAAAAAGCGTGTCGTGTATAATCGGCAATGCCGGCCTACCGAGGCAGTTGTGATGATTTTGGATTTTAGATTACGTGAATCGGATTTACCTCCATGCATTCTTACGTCTCAAATCGGCCATCACAAATGGCAAGTAACCTTCGGTTTTTGAAGCACAAGAAAGGAGGTGTAATTCTCTTGTGAAGCTAGCTGAAAAGAAAAAAATTGTTGATGAATTAAAGGACAAGCTCTCAAAATCTAAGGTTGTTATCGTTACCGACTATAAGGGTCTTGATGTTACGACCATCAATTCCCTGCGCCGGGAGCTCAGAGAATCGCAGGTGGAATATCGAGTGGTCAAAAATACGCTTTTGATCAGAGCCACCGAAGATACTGACCTTGCCATGATCAAAGACAATTTCAAAGGCCCGAGTGCAGTCGCTATTAGTTATGAGGATCCGGTGGCCCCGGCCAAGGTTTTAACCGACTTTGCCAAAGATCATGAGCAGCTCCATATCAAGGCGGGTGTTATAGAAGGCAGAGCCCTTGATCTGGCGGCCATAAAAGCGCTTTCAATGCTGCCTTCCCGCGAAGAACTTGTCGGCCAACTGCTTTTTGTCGTGACCGCTGTTCCCACCGGTATGGTTAGGGCGCTAAGCGATATACCGAGACGGTTGCTGAACGTCCTGGGTGCTGTCAAGACCCAAAAAGAAGCAGCCTGAGATAAAATGGTAGCTGAAAGATTTCACTGTTAACCGATTGAACGATTAATTGAATTTTGGAGGTAATTTACGATGGCTAAGATTACTAAGGAAGATGTAATTGATTTTATATCAAATATATCTGTGCTTGAACTTTCCGAACTGGTTAAGGAGATGGAAGAAAAATTCGGTGTTTCGGCCGCCGCACCGGTCGCCATGATGGCTGCTGGGCCGGCCGCTGAGGCCGGCGCCGGTCCCGCAGAAGAAAAGACCGAATTTGATGTCATTCTTACCGCCTATGGCGATAAAAAGATTCAGGTTATAAAAGAAGTGAGAGCGATTACCGCACTCGGGCTAAAAGATGCCAAGGCCTTGGTGGATGAACTTCCCAAACCAGTCAAGGAAGGTATTCCCAAAGATGAGGCCGAGAAAATCAAGGGGCAGTTGGAAGAGGCCGGCGCCCAGGCTGAAATTAAGTAGACATCTTGGAAATTCCGCGACTCAATGATAATTTAGGAGACTGAAACAATTTATTAACATAATTTTGGGGAGCAATAATGTCAAACAGGCCTCAGGTAAGCAAGCGCATTAGAAAAAACTTCAGTAAAATAAGGAAAATCGTTGATATTCCGGATCTTATTGGTGTTCAGCGTAATTCCTACAGACGGTTCCTGCAAATGGATGTGCCTCCGGAAAAAAGAGAAGATATCGGTTTGCAGGCCGTGTTTAAATCCGTATTTCCTATTAAGGATTTTACGGGAAGTGCATCCCTCGAATTTGTGTCCTACCGATTCGGCGAGGTTAAACATACTGTCGAGGATTGTGTTCACCGGGGCATGACTTATGAAATTCCTTTACGAATCACGGCCCGCCTGGTGGTGTATGACATTGATAACGAAACCGGGGCTTCCAATATCCGTGACATAAAAGAGCAGGAGATTTATTTTGGCACGATTCCGCTGATGACCGACAAGGGCACGTTTATAATCAATGGCACCGAACGTGTTGTCGTCAGCCAGTTGCATCGGTCATCGGGCGTATTCTTCGATCATGATAAAGGCAAGACCCATTCCAGTGGAAAGATTATCTACAGTTCCAGAATTATTCCCGTGCGTGGATCTTGGATCGATATGGAGATTGATCCCAAGGATATTGTTTACATCAGGATCGACCGGCGACGCAAATTCCCGATCACGATACTGTTCAAGGCTCTGGGCTACTCCACCCAGGACCTTTTGACCTATTTTTATGACACGGAAAAGATAAAAATAATCGGCAAACGTGTTTTTAAGGAGTTTAACGTCGATTTTTTAAAGGGTCAACGCGCCAGCCGAGATATAAAAGACCCCGGAACCGGAGCGGTTGTTGTAAAGAAAGGACGGTTGTACACCCAGCGGGCACTCAAACGGCTCGAATCAGCTGGGACCCGGGAAATTCCGATCGCCCCCGAAGACCTCATGGAGCGCGCCTTTGCCCGCACAATTTTTGATCACGGAAATGAGAATATCCTGGTTAAAGCAAATGATAGCGTTAATGATGAAACCCTCTCAAAATTAAATGATGCTGGTGTAACCGAATTTGAGTTGTTGTTTATTGACAGGGTATCCGGCAGCGGGTCCGTCAGAAAAACGCTCCTGTTGGACAAAGTCGAAACCAAAGAGGAAGCACTGATTGAGATATACCGGAGACTCAGGCCGGGAAATCCTGCCACCCCTGAAGTTGCCCAGGACTTTGTTGACAACCTGTTTTTCAGGCAAACTTATTATGATCTTTCCGGGGTTGGACGCCTTAAGATCAATCAACGGCTTGGAATCCAAAGCACCATGAATTTAAGGACCCTCAGGAAGGAAGATATTCTTCTGACTGCCCGAGCCCTGGTTGTACTCAGAGACACCCAGGGAGTGGTGGATGACATCGATCATCTCGGCAATCGTCGGGTCAGGGCAGTGGGTGAGCTTCTGGAAAACCAGTATCGTATCGGCTTGGTGCGAATGGAGCGGGCGATTAAAGAAAGAATGAGTCTGCAGGAAGTGGATGCATTGATGCCCCACGATCTGGTGAATCCTAAACCGGTTTCGGCGGTCATTAAAGAGTTTTTCGGTACCAGTCAACTTTCTCAATTCATGGATCAAACCAATCCCCTTTCTGAAACCACCCATAAACGACGCCTCAGCGCTCTCGGTCCCGGCGGGCTTACCCGTGAACGGGCCGGATTCGAAGTCAGAGACGTTCACCCCTCGCATTACGGACGAATTTGTCCCATTGAAACCCCTGAAGGACCCAACATCGGCCTTATTGTTTCTCTCAGCACTTACGCAAGGGTCAACAGCTACGGTTTTATTGAAACACCCTATCGCGTGGTAAAGGATGCCAGGCTCACAAGTGACGTCCAGTTTCTGGATGCCTTTGAAGAGAAAGACCTTCCCATTGCCCAGGCCAATGCACCGGTCGACAATAAAGGTGGTTACGTCAATCCAATGGTGACTTCCCGGGTGGCCGGCGAGTTTATGATGGTTAAGCGTGCCGACATCCTGCTGATGGATATCTCACCCAATCAATTGGTAAGCGTATCCGCCTCTCTGATACCATTTTTAGAAAACGATGATGCCAACAGGGCACTAATGGGGTCAAATATGCAACGCCAGGCCGTCCCCTTGTTGGTGAATGAAGCGCCGCTGGTCGGAACGGGAATTGAGGGTGTTGTTGCCAAGGATTCAGGCGTTACGATTGTCGCACCGCGGGATGCAGAGGTTGTGGATGTAGATGCGTCCCGTATTGTGCTAAAACACGAACATTCCGGGGACCCTTCGGAAAAGGATGTGACCATTTTCAACCTTTCGAAATTTATTCGCAGTAATCAAAATACCTGTTTCAACCACCGTCCGATCGTTAAGAAGGGCTACCGCGTTGAATCCGGGGAGATCATAGCTGACGGTCCGGCTACGGATCAAGGCGAGTTGTCCCTGGGCAAAAATGTGACCGTGGCCTTCATGCCCTGGGGCGGGTATAATTTTGAAGACTCAATCCTGGTAAGTGAAAGGCTGGTAAGGGATGGCGTATATACATCCGTTCATATTGAAGAATTTGAGGTCGTTGCCAGAGATACCAAACTCGGTAAAGAGGATATTACCCGGGATATTCCCAATGTTGGGGAGGAGGCCTTAAGGAATCTGGATGACAGCGGTATTATCCGGTTGGGTGCCGAGGTCGGTCCGGGTGATGTTCTGGTAGGCAAGATTACGCCAAAGGGGGAGACCCAACTTTCGCCTGAGGAAAAACTTTTGCGGGCAATATTCGGAGAAAAGGCAGGGGATGTAAAAGATACTTCATTGCGCGTTCCCCCGGGAGTGCAGGGAACTGTCATCGATGCCAAAGTTTTTTCAAGACGCGGTGTTGAAAAAGACGATCGCACGCGAATAATCGAAGATGATGAGATTTCTGCGCTGGAAAAAGACAGGGAAGACGAACTGGCCGTAATCAGAGATATCGTGCGCAATGAACTTAGCGCCTTGCTGATTGGGCAAAAAGCTTACGCCGAGCTGAAAAAAGGCAAAAAAGTGCTGATCGCCAAGGGCGAAAAAATCGATTCTCAATTGTTCGCAAAACTATCCTTGGCACATCTCGAAGGCATTGTCTTTAAGGATCCGTCGCTGACCGAGCGAGTGCATGAAATTCTTGAACGCTATCAAGATCAATGCGAATTGTGCCGGATGGTTTTCGAGCAACAGGTCAGTCGTTTTGAAAAGGGAGATGACCTGCCGCCGGGTGTAATCAAGATGGTCAAAGTCTATGTCGCCATGAAGCGGAAACTTTCGGTCGGTGATAAGATGGCAGGCCGTCATGGTAACAAGGGCGTAGTATCAAGAATATTGCCGATGGAAGATCTACCCTATTTTGAAGACGGCACTCCGGTAGATATGGTTTTAAATCCCCTGGGGGTGCCTTCACGAATGAATGTCGGTCAGATCCTGGAAATCCATCTAGGCCTGGCGGCAAAAGGCCTGGGAGATTATCTTAACCAATTGCTCGCAGAAAATAAGCTAACGGCGATTCGCGACAAAATGAAACGAATTTTTACCGAGCCCGGCACAAAGAAAATGTTTGGCGATCTTTCAGACGCAGAGCTCTGTGAATATGTTTCCCATTACAAAAACGGTGTCCATATGGCCACACCCGTTTTCGATGGCGCCAAAGAAGAAGAAATCAGGGCCTTGCTGTCTGAGGCAGCGCTGAATCCAACAGGTCAGACCACTTTATACGATGGTCGTACCGGAGAACCCTTCAAGGAAAAGATCACTGTTGGAACCATGTACGTCATGAAATTGCACCATCTAGTAGATGATAAGATCCATGCCCGTTCGATCGGCCCCTATTCGTTGGTGACCCAACAGCCACTGGGAGGAAAGGCTCAATTTGGTGGCCAGCGTTTGGGGGAGATGGAGGTATGGGCCATGGAGGCCTATGGCGCCGCCCATGCACTGCAGGAATTTTTAACGGTCAAATCGGATGATATGGCCGGAAGAACACGGATGTATGAAAAAATTGTAAAGGGCCAAAACGTACTGGAACCCGGGATTCCCGAGTCATTCCGGGTTATGACCAAGGAGTTGCAGGCCCTGGGTTTGGATATATCCCTTTTGGAGGGAAAAGACTAAAGCAACCTAAAATTCACAACTCGAAAGGGTAATCATTATGGAGGCATTGTACGATTTTTTTGCTAAACCTACTGACCCCAAAGGGTATACCGGTATTCGGATTGCCCTGGCATCTTCGGAACTGATTCGAAAGTGGTCATATGGTGAAATAAAAAAACCTGAAACCATCAATTATAGGACATTCAAACCGGAGCGCGATGGTCTCTTCTGTGCCAAGATATTCGGTCCTACAAAGGATTATGAATGTAACTGCGGCAAATACAAGCGAATGAAGCACAGGGGGGTCATTTGTGAAAAGTGTGGTGTGGAGGTAATTCAGTCCAAGGTCAGAAGAGAGCGGATGGCACACATCGAACTGGCTACCCCGGTATCGCATATTTGGTTCTTAAAGAGTCTGCCGAGCAAAATTGGCAACTTGCTGGATATGACGCTCAAAAATATGGAAAAGGTACTGTATTTTGACAGCTATATCGTGGTTGATCCAAAAGATACACCCCTCGCGCGCTGTCAACTGTTATCCGAAGAAAATTATCGGGAGGCACTTGAAACCTACGGTTCGAAGTTCAAAGCCGGAATCGGGGCTGAGGCGGTCCAGGAGTTGCTCGCCGGTATGGATTTGGATGAAATTTATGATGAGCTGAGACACGACATTCGGGCTACAGGCTCGGCGGCCAAGAGGCAGAAGCTGGCCAAACGGCTGAAAATTGTCGATGCTTTCAGAAAATCCGGTGTTGATCCGAGCTGGATGGTAATGGATGCTATCCCCGTTTTACCACCCGACCTGCGACCTCTGGTACCTCTTGAAGGCGGCAGATTTGCCACCTCGGACCTCAATGACCTTTATCGCAGGGTTATTAATCGTAATAATCGCTTGAAACGTCTGATTGATTTAAAGGCTCCGGATATTATCGTCCGCAATGAAAAGCGCATGCTGCAGGAATCTGTTGATGTTTTATTTGACAATGGCCGTCATGGTAGAGTCATTACCGGCACCAACAAACGGCCACTCAAATCGTTAAGTGATACCTTAAAAGGCAAACAGGGGCGCTTCCGCCAGAACCTGCTCGGAAAACGGGTCGATTATTCAGGCCGCACCGTAATTACCGTTGGTCCGGATTTGCGGCTTCACCAGTGCGGTCTGCCTAAAAAGATGGCGCTTGAATTATTCAAACCTTTTGTTTATTACCGCCTTGAGCAAAAAGGACTCGTATCCACAGTAAAGAGCGCCAAAAAAATGGTGGAAAAAGAGACCCCGGAAGTTTGGGATACATTGGATGAAGTGGTCAAAGAGTATCCAGTTCTTCTCAACCGGGCTCCGACGCTTCATCGTTTGGGTATCCAGGCATTTGAACCCATCCTTATCGAAGGCAAGGCTATTCAGCTACATCCGCTGGTTTGCACAGCCTTTAATGCGGATTTTGACGGTGACCAGATGGCCGTCCACATTCCCCTGTCGGTGGAGGCCCAGATTGAGGCACGGGTGTTGATGCTTTCCAGCAACAATATTTTATCGCCGGCCAACGGTAGTCCGATCATCGTTCCCAGTCAGGATATTGTTTTGGGATTATATTACATCACCAGAGGAATCACGGGTTGTAAAGGTGACGGGAAAGTGTTTGCCGGTGCTGACGAAGTTCGATCGGCATTCGATGCCGGCGAAGTTGAACTTCACGCAGAGATTTCCGTTAGAATGGACGGAAAGGTGTTAGGTACGACCGTAGGACGGATTCTGCTGTGGGAAGTCATCCCTGCAGACGCCATCCTGGAAATGCGCCATATCATGATTGCCGACCGTGGCAAAGCCCGGACAGTTCATGAAAAAATTAATGGCGGCGCTGCCTTTAAGGAGATGGTCACCAAGCACTCATCAAGCCCGGACAAGGATGATGAGGGAATGATCGGCTTTCTTACCAAAGATGAGTTTATCAAAAAATTCGAAGTCGAAGAAGGTGAAGCCGATAAAGTTTTTTTCCTGGAAGAAGGCGGTATCAGCGATGTAATCACGGCCGATGATTCCCATCATATTTTCCAGGTATTGAGCAAAAAATCCTCGATCCCATTTGATATCGTCAACCAGGTCATGGATAAAAAGACCCTGGGTGACCTGGTTGATCACGTGTACCGCAATCTCGGCCCAAAGGCCACGGTGATTCTTTCCGATAAGCTCAAAGATATCGGCTACAAATATTCTACCGAAGGCGGCCTTTCCATTTCTATCGACGCTATGATTACACCGGCTGCTAAATGGGACATCATAAAAGAGGCCGAACAACAGGTGGAAAAGATCGGTAAGCAATACATTGAAGGTCTCATCACCCAGGGTGAAAAATACAATAAGGTCGTTGATATTTGGGCCCGGGCCACCGACGATATTGCCAACGAAATGATGGAGGCCATGAAGCTGGCGCCGGTTGTGGATGCCAAAGGTGATCCGGTTTTGGATAAAAAGGGCAAACCCGTAATTACCGAAAGCTTCAACCCCATCTATATGATGGCGGACTCGGGCGCCAGAGGAAGCAAGGATCAGATGCGACAGTTAGCCGGTATGCGCGGTCTTATGGCCAAACCCTCCGGTGAAATTATCGAAACCCCGATCACATCAAACTTTCGGGAAGGCCTCTCGGTGCTGCAATATTTTATTTCAACCCACGGCGCCCGTAAAGGACTTGCGGATACCGCACTTAAAACGGCGAATTCCGGATATCTAACCCGGCGGTTGGCGGATGTAGCCCAGGATTGCGTTGTAATGGAACCCGATTGCGGTACCATGATGGGCGTGGAAGTCGGTCCACTTATGGAAGGCGGAGAAGTTATCCAGCGTCTGGGCGAACGCATTCTAGGAAGGGTTGCTGCAGACGATATTTATGATCCCTTCACCGAAGAAGAACTGGTTAAAGCCGGCGAGGATATCGACGAATCCGTGATAAAGCGTGTGGAGGAAGCCAGTTTGTCAATTGTTAAGATTCGTTCCGTATTGACCTGCCAGGCCCGGCAGGGTGTCTGTGCTAGATGCTACGGTCGGGATCTTGCACACGGGAAAACCGTTGAAATAGGACAGGCCGTTGGTATTTTGGCGGCCCAATCCATCGGAGAGCCCGGGACGCAGCTGACCATGCGCACATTCCACATTGGCGGCACGGCCAGCCGGAGGGTGGAACAGGCGGATATACGTGCACGGGGCAACGGAAAGATTAAGTTTGATGATTTGAACATCGCCAAAAACTCTGAAAAACAATACGTTGTAATGAATCGCAGGGGGGGCAAATTTGCGATTGTCAATGAAAAAGGTCGTGAACTGGAGAGCTTTCCAGTTATATACGGTGCCCATCTGGCAGTCAAGGATGGACAGAAAATCAAAGTCGGTGATCTTCTGGCGTCTTGGGATCCTTTTACCACACCGATTCTTACAGAGATTAATGGAACCGTCAAATTCGGCGATATCATACCGGGTAAAACCATGCAGGAGAAAGTGGATCCCGTGACAGGCAAATCAAGCCAAACAATAATTGAATCCAAAAGTGCTGAGGATCGTCCCAGGATCTCAATCAAGGACAAGGAGGGCAAAACCGCCAAACTGGCGGGCACTTCCGCCTTAGCACGCTACATGCTACCGATAGATGCCATTTTGTTGGTTGAAGAAGGCGATAAGGTTAATGCCGGTGACGTGGTTGCAAAACTGCCCCGCGCAACAACCAAAACCAAGGACATCACCGGTGGTCTGCCCCGGGTGGCCGAACTTTTTGAAGTACGGAAACCTAAAGAAATTGCGGTTTTAAGCCAGATCGATGGATATGTCTCGATCTCTAAAGCCACTAAGAAAGGAAAGCAGAAAATCACCGTCACCCCCATGGATGTCGGTGACAAAAAGGAATACTTGATTCCCCGGGGCAAACATATCAATGTCTATGAAGGGGATTATATCCGGGCGGGTGAACCGCTTATCGGTGGGTCAGCCGTGCCACAGGATATTTTGAGTATTAAGGGAGAAGTTGCCCTGGCCCGTTATCTCGTCGACGAAGTTCAGGAAGTTTACCGTTTGCAGGGGGTGCGAATCAACGATAAGCACATTGAAGTCATCGTTCGGCAAATGATGCGACGGGTTAAAATTATGGATGTCGGAGATACGGAATTTATTACCGAAGAGCAAGTTGACAGGTTGCGCTTCGAGGCGGCCAACCGCGCTGTGATCGAAAAGGGCGGCCAGCCCGCTGTGGCCGAACCGCTTATTCTGGGAATAACCAAGGCGTCCCTAAGCACGGACAGCTTTATTTCAGCTGCATCGTTTCAGGAAACCACAAAAGTTCTTACAGATGCCAGCATTTCCGGTTCTGTGGATCATTTAAGAGGGTTGAAGGAAAATGTAATTATGGGCAGGCTCATCCCGGCGGGCACCGGTCTGCCATTATATCAAGGTGTACAGGCAGATCAGCAATAATGTGATGTTATTTTACATAAAACGCTTGACAATTTTTCAGGCTATGTATACATATGTCGTTTTTACCAACTCGGCAATTCAGCAAAAACATTGAGATATAAGAGGAGCATATGCCGACCATAAATCAACTTGTGAGAAAAGGCAGAAAACGGGTAAAAAAGAAGACTACCACCCCGGCCCTTAAGGGGGCGCCTCAAAAAAGGGGTGTTTGCACGCGGGTGTATACTTCAACCCCCAAAAAACCCAATTCGGCCTTGCGTAAAGTCGCGCGGGTCAGACTGACAACCGGAATAGAGGTTACCGCATACATCCCGGGAATTGGGCACAATCTTCAGGAGCATTCCGTTGTTCTGGTTCGAGGCGGCCGTGTAAAAGATTTACCGGGGGTCAGATACCATATTGTAAGAGGTACTCTCGACACGCTGGGCGTAGAGGATCGCAAACAGGGCCGGTCAAAGTATGGTGCTAAAAAACCCAAGTAGACCAGGGGACGGGTTGTCCGTTTAGGATCGGGCAGAAACAAACCCGTAATACGCAACCCATATCGCCCAATATTAAAAACTGCAGAAATGGTGTAGCCTATGCCAAGAAGAAAAGAAGTCACCGAGAGATTCGTAATACCGGATTCAAAATATAACAGTAAGCTGGTTGCAAAATTTATTCGATCAATCATGCGGGACGGGAAAAAAAGTCTGGCAGAGTCAATTTTATACAATGCGCTTGGTATTATCGAGGATAAAACCAAAGAGCTGCCACTCAAAATATTCGAACAGGCGGTTGATAATAGCCGGCCGCTGATTGAAGTGAAGTCCCGTCGCGTTGGCGGTTCAACCTATCAGGTTCCGACCGAGATACGGCCTTCCCGGAGAACAGCTTTAGGGATTCGGTGGATTATTGATTTTGCCCGTAAACGACCGGAAAAGGGCATGTCGCAAAAACTGGCGGCCGAACTTTTAGACGCTGCCAATAAAAGAGGCGCTTCGATAAAGAAAAAAGAAGACACTCATAAAATGGCCGAAGCAAATAAGGCATTTGCTCATTTCCGTTGGTAGAGAATGGGATGGATGAATGTCGATTGACAATTGAAGCTTGAGCCGCGGATAGGAA
>Ga0255055_10002250_pt1 | contig 13741 bp, 19 predicted proteins | sample JV7_2_27_MG_FD_188633 | JGI IMG/M metagenome (GOLD analysis project Ga0255055, IMG submission 188633) | Seawater microbial communities from Jervis Inlet, British Columbia, Canada - JV7_2_27 | ecosystem: Environmental > Aquatic > Marine > Inlet | place: Canada: British Columbia | collected...
CAAATTGAGGAAACACGGGGGGAGAGCGGAAAACAAAGCGGTATGAATCTCCGCCCCATGAGCAAGGACCCTGCGGCCATCAGCCAGCCAGGCGATTGTAGAGCCAGGCGAAGATCCAGCCACAGATGAAGCCGTCCAGAAAGCCCCAGATCAGTCCCACCAGTGCTCCCACTGGGCTGATACTGAAACCGAGGTAGAAGCCCTTCAGCAGAACAATATGCTCGCCTTTGCCCAAGATGATCGCCACAACAGTGGCGACGAGCACGGTGACTCCCCAGATGATGCCGGCAGCCAGGCCGAAAGCCCTCTTGTTGAGTTGCATGGTCCCTCCTGGTGGCTAGTTAGTCGGTAACCAAAATCCTGGCCGATAGAAAGGGGCTTGTCAATCTCACTGCGTCGAGCGGCTGGGAACTGGTCAAGGAGAGAGGGAAGAGGACATACGTCTCGGTGCCGCTGACAGGCCCAAGGGAACCCACGGCGGGGCTGGGCTACCCCGCCTCCTGCCCGTGCTTCTCCAGCAGCGCCTGGAAGCCGTCCTGAATGAACTCCTCGATGCCATAAGGCAGCCTGGCTTGATGGGCTGCCTCGGTTGCCGCCATAACGACCATGCTCATCTGCCGCTATGGAGCGCAGCGAAACGGCGGTCAGTTGGAGCGCCTTGTTAGCTGATTACTTTAGTTTCTCGACGTCGTTCAGCTTCCAAGACTTATTGAAGAGCGACGGTTCCGGGCCATAGAATCGAAATATCAAAAAGAACTTCTTGCCTGGAACAGTTGGTAACCAGTTCGTTTCCTTGCCCTTGGGAGCTTTGGGGCCAAAGTAGACATCAACCGATCCGTCCTGATTCTTCTCCAGCCCTTCGGTAAAGGAAGCGATTCCCTCCTTGTTGATCGGAAGATCCGTGAACCATGCGGCGGTTTCGACGTCGTGAACGACAGCCGACCAAAACTGCTTCGCCGGAACATCGGCCGGCACTGTCAGCTTGTAGTCTTCACTTCCGTCAAGCCAAGCGCCGGCGGTATCCTTCGCACTCACAAAGTAGAACGTAGCAGCGCCGAGGCGCTCAACGCTGCTAAAGATCCCATAGTAGAGCGCCGCCCTCGTATCCAAATCAACAAAAGTCGGGTATGTGTAGCCGAACTCCGTCTCAACCGTTCCACGCAAGTTCAACGTGAACCATTGCCTGTCGTCGTAGAACTCAGGCCCACGTTCATCAAAGAACAGATTGATGAGATACTGGTGCGCCTCCTTTGCGGCAGAATCGAATACCTTCTTTGCAGTATCGTCCGGCTTGAACGCATCTCCTTTGCGGATGCCAATTGATTCAGCCAGGCCCAGGATTGCGATGTCTTTCTCTTCGATAAATTCCTGCTGCAGAATCTCGTGGAGGTTATCAAAATAGGAGACGTCGAAATCCATGATGGCGTGAACGCGTTTCCGGTAACAATCTACGTGTTCTGTTTTCGGTGGGTTCTCAGCCTTGGCCAGTGGGTAGATTTTGATCTGCTTGACGAACTGTTCTGCTTTCTTCAAGTTCGATTCGCTGTTGTCCGCAATGACAGGGCGCAACAGGAAATATCCCTCGTAGGTTTTTTGACGCAATACCAAGTAACCTACCGGGAGAACCCCTTGGTAATTGGGCGGAAGAATCAGGTATTTGGCCCCCCGTCCACCGTCTCTTCCCGCCGGCCCCACATCCCCAATCGGGCGTTGCCAGGAATCCATCATAGCGCCGAACAGTGATACATCCTTCGTGCTACGAGGGATCTCGACCACGACCGGGCCGTCCTTCACGGTCCAGTAGGCGATGACGTAGGGAGTTGTGTTGTTTCCCGTCGGGATTTCAAGTTCCCAGGTTTGAACCTTGGAGTAATACGCTACATCGTTGTAGCCGACTCCGGCCCCCTCCTTATAGCCATCCCGAATGGCCTTGTAGTTCATCAGGGGAACACTCCAGATAACCGACTCAAATGCTCGAGAATGCATGATGCGTTCTTCGAGTTTTGTATTATCTGTTTTGTTCGCGAATGCAGCCTCGCTGTTTGCCGCACCAATGGCAACAGTAAGAAACAAGGTTGCCAACAGCGCTTGAACCATTCGTGGTCGAGTATTGTTCTTCACGGTTCTACTTGCACTAGTCATGTCGGTCCTCCCTTCTAACGGCCGACGGTGACTACAGCCCCGTGGCCCCCCAAAGCCTCAGATTTTATCTACGGCGTGTACCAGATAGGTGAAGTATAGGCCCGTTCCTGGGTTGTCATGGGCACCTCATCGGACATCTTCACGCTATAGCGCTTGGCATCGTACGCGGTCCACCTGGGTGTCGGTATCTCGATCACCCGGGCGTAGTAGAAGGCCTTGAGCATTGGATCGAAATCCGGGTCCTTCCAAACAGTTATCAATTCAGGGTTGCCGATGGTGTTGGTCCAAGTGGCATTAGCCACGTCCACCGTGTTGCCGACCGGAGACAACTTACCGCCTGCTCCGGGTTGCCGTGTTTCCGCATCACCCCAGACAACGTCGTACACTTTCTCCTGGGTCCTACCCTTTTTGTCGAGCCAGCCCTTGATGATCTGAATGCGGTCCAGGTTGGCTCCGTAAGGGTCTTTGAGCGCTGCAACCAGGAAGGTCGGCGACTTCTTGTCTGGTGCCGCAGATAAGTCACCACCCATGGGTACGCCTTTGCCGTATCCAACTGCAGCGGGCAGGCGACCAAGGGCATCTGCTTCAACAAAGTCCCAACCACCCCAAAAGCGCACCAGCATGCGTGGCCCCGTGGTGGCGTAGACTTCCTTGCGCTTCATGGCATCAAAAAGAGCTTTTCGTGTGTTGTCGGTGGCCCAGACACCGGCATAGCCTGAGGCAGTCCCGGCAAACCCGTCGATCTGCCTTCCACCGAACTTTATTATAGGGTGGCTCCAGCGGTCGGGCGACGGCTCAGAACCGGAATGCTTGCCGATGTAGTTGTCTTCTCCTGCAGCAGAAAGGGCCGTGTGCGTATCAGTGGAACCGACCATGCCGAACTTGTAGGGGTTGGTACCGAGTTCTGTTTCTAGTTTGAGACCGTTCTCAAGGGCTGCGCGGGCATACTCATATTGCAGCATGCTCTCCTCTTTCGCCACGGTAAGGTTCAGGTTGCCAGTATCCCAGGTTTCATAATCGGCAAATTCATCATCTGCCGAGAGGAATGGATGTGTCTCACCGTCACCCTTCATTTGAGTCACTTCATAGAGTGGCTCCCAGCGGATGCGTTGTTTCACATAATCTACAGAAAGTGATTTACCTGTCGCCGGGTTCGTTTCTACGGGGAACATGATGCCGTTGGACAGATTACCGTTGTGAGCGATGGCAAGTACATGTCCGCCGACCGTATCTTCGTACCGCGCCATCCATTCCCAGAGATCCTCTGGATTGAAGCTCTCGGCCGTGGTGTAGGGGACCATTCTGCGGGCACGATCGCCATCGTCGCGATATAGAACGTTGCGGTGCAGGTTATTGCCGCTCTCTGTCGAGGTCCATTCGTAGCCAATCATGGCCGTGAACCGTCCCGGTTCATTAAAACGTTCGGCGATGTCCACATAATCGTCCCAAACTGTCTGCTGAAAGGTCCGATCCAGAACAACCGCAGGGACCTTTCCCTCGGTGAAGGAAAGGATCACTTCCATGGTGGCCGCAAAGGCAGATTCACCGCCCTCAAGTATGGCTGTATGCCACTCCTTGACTACCGGGTCCTTCAACAGGTTCGGGTTGCCGGCGATGATCTCTTTCATCGCGCCCATGCCGTCCGAGTGGTCCGCCACAACAAGCCAATCCAATGGGCGTGAGAGCTTGAACGGCAATCCGTTACTGGTCGTAACCTCTTCGCCACGCGCGAAGCGAAAAGCCTCTTCCGGTCCGAGGGTTACACCCAAACCCCGGGCATCCAGGGAATTGTCCGTATGCACATGGGTATCACCCCAATAGACCTGGGTCGGGAAGCCCCGTTGCGCGTAGGGGGAATAGTTCGGTCTTTTGCCCATGCTGGCGGCATCTTCCGACGTGGGTGTCAAACCAACGGGATCTTGATCCTGGGCATAGGCGCCCACACACAGCGCGAGCGATATCACCACGCTTACGGAGATTTTGAGTAAATTCATTTTTTCAAGTTTGCCTCCATCATTTTCAAATGCTTCACCAGCTCATGCCCGAATTGACTTGCGGAATTGTTATGACAATAGGCTTTCGTTTCTGACGGCTATCAGCTTCGACATGGATTGCATGGTGTCCCCATCCGCTCATCCGGTCGTTTTCGGAAATACCGCCTTTGCCCCGTGGATAAACAGCGCGCGCACCTTATCCCAAAAATCACCTCCTAGCACGAACAGGCTAGCCAGCAACAGCAGGTCGCCGACAATGGCATAGGTGAACTCGTTGCCAAGGTAGCCAGGAACCCGGTCGGGCGCATACGGCGAAAGCCAACCGAAAGCAATAGGCACGGCGAACATCACGAGGCCGATAGTGTAGCGGGTCTGGCTGACCTCAGCCGGTGGTCCAAGCTGCTTGAGGAAGCCGAAGACGCGGTTCTTAATATAGGCGTAACCGCTCTTGCCCATGACGGCTACGGCAACGATCCCAAGCACTTCTGCACCTGCGAGTAGTGCACCGGAGACGGTGGCCACGGTCGCGGCCGACAGTCCCATTGCCGCAACCAGCGGCACCCCGAGTATGGGAAGGGCTAAACTGAGACCAAACAGGACAACGCCGAGCTTGAGCCGCCATCCCGTGGCCGGCACGTTAGCTTGCGAGACTTCAGCCATCAGACACCTCCTCGTGCGCTTGGAAGACCATGCGGGTAGAGCAGGATCTTCCCGACCCAGTTGCCGCCAGAGAAGAATACCGCGTGTTGGCCCTTGGGGTACGGGCGATGCACGGTGCCGATGGTCGTGAGGCCGGGGACCCAGTCGACCTGAGACGGCCCGCGGAATGGTCCGATCCTACTCCGTTGAAAGGAGAGAACGTGCCACCCGCATGGGTGGGGTCAAAGACAAAAAAGAACTGCTACTGAGCCCTTGCTTTTGGCACCCGGACGACTACACCCTGCTGAGTAGGGAGCGAGGTCCTCAACGAATTTGGACCCCAGGCGGACCCCCTTGGGAATATCGGCTGGACGACTTCCGCCGCCCATTGACGTAATTTACTGATTCTAAAAGTGTTTAATGGTCGGGACGGCGAGATTTGAACTCGCGACCCCCTGAACCCTATTCAGTTCCTCTGCCTCAAAACGTCCACTTTTTAGGACGGTCAGATGGGAGGTATCAAAGGCATTCCCCCTCTCCCCTGCCCTACCTACTATCCCTAGAAACACCAATAGATAACAGTGTTCTCTCTCGTTGAGCGTCATAGTAGCTAGGCTCAAAGTCAGCTCTCATCGGGTGGTTTCGGGTGGGCCCAAACTCTGGACATGGTGGTAGCTTCATGGTAGCTTTACACCAGGAGGCCCGCCATGAAGAAGACTCTCACCGAGCGCAATCTCAAGTCCATTCACTATCAGGATCTCGATCTCGATGCCCTGGATCGAGGGCTGAAAAGAGGGGAGATCGATCAGGCTGAGTATCGCCGTAGGCTCGATGTCCTCCTGACTCCGTTCAGTAGGACAGACCCCAAGACAGGTCGTGTGGCCTGGAGCTTCTTTGCCGTCTTCGATGATCATCGGGACTCGCCCAGGGGATTTGGTCTGCGGGTCTTTCCCTCGGGTGAGCGTCGCTTCATCTACACCTACAGGGTCAATGGCAGGAAGCGCATCCTCACCCTCGGCTCTCCGGGTGAGCTGGTGCAAGACATCGACACCGACAAGAAGGTCTACACGGAGAAGAGGGTGGATCTGACGCTGGCCACAGCTCGCAAGCACGCCACCTTCTACAAGACGCTCACTGATCCGATCGAGTTCAAGCGCCAGAACCTGGACAGGAAGCCTGGCAATGGCGACGTGCTCATCCTGGCTCAGCTCTGCACGGAGTTCCTGGAGAATCACGCCAAGCAGTACAAGCGGGAATCATCATGGAAGGAAGACGAGCGACGGCTGAAGCGGTACGTCATTGGTGCTGACGATGCCAAGCAGAAGGAGCGGCCCGCCATCGGTAAGCGAGTGGCCGAGACCGTCACCGAAGCTCAGATCGATAGCCTTGCCCAGGAGATCGGCAAGCGGGCTCCGATCGAATCCAACCGGGTGGTGGTGTTACTGGCTACCGTCTATGCCTGGGCGATCCGTAAGGGCAAGCTCCCCGGCACCTTTGCCAATCCCGCCCAGCGCAGCAAAAAGGATCTGTACCCCGAGCAGGCACGAGCCCGGATCTTGAAGACCGACGAGCGGCCCAAGCTTCTCGCAGCGATCGACGCCGAGCCCAACGCCTACCATCGGGGTCTGTTCCGATTACTCCTGCTCACGGGACTGAGAAAATCCGAGCTGCTGAATGCCAAGCACAAGGATCTCGATCTCGGGGAGAAGACGCTGCATCTGCCCAAGACCAAGAGCGGAAAGCCTCGGACCATTCCTTTGTCGGGCGAAGCTGTCCAGATCATCCGTAAGCTGCCCCGCTGTGTTGGCAACGATCACATCTTTCCCGCCCATCGCGTCGAGTACCAGCTTGACCGCGATACCGGGGAGCGCAATTTCCAGATGTTCTTCAGATCGGGAAATCAGCCGATGAGCAATCCCAAGAAGCAGTGGCGCAGAGTGCGACATGCTGCCGGGTGTGACGATCTACGGATTCACGATCTGCGACGAACCGCCAGCGTCATGGTGATCCGAGCCACGGGAAATCCACGGGCCGCAATGAAAGTCCTCGGCCATGCTGACCTGGGGACAACGTTGAAACACTACGCCTCAGTCACCGACGAGGAGACTCGGGATGCTGTCGAGGCGCTGAGTCACGCGTTGAACGGCGAGAGCTGATCGGCTCCCCTACTCCACTGCTTTGAACCTGCTCTCTGCTGGGCGAGATGTCTTGCGCTACTCCCAGCGCGATCGCAGCTCTGAGACCTCAACCTGTGGCTTGGGGAGCTTCATGCTCTCCCAGTGCAGTGCGCTCACGAAGTCGGGCATGCCCTCGATCACGTTTGTTCCGACTACAACGGTGAGACCCTTCGCGCTGCCGGTCAGTACGAAGCCGTCTTGGGTTTCCTGGAGGCGCTCGACCAGGATCTCGCCCTGCTTTGAGGCGTAGATCGCGAGGAACGGGGACGCCGATGTCCGCAGTACTGAAGGGGTTGTAACGGTCTTGACGCGAAGACCGTGTTCGGATGGGAGTATTAGCCTCTCAACTTCCATTTCTGAGCCGGTCATCCCCACAGGTTTGACCCTGATGAGGATGTCTGGCGGTTCCTCCGCCTGTTGCGCTGTAGCCGTCCCGGCCATTATCACAGTGAGGAATGCAATCCACAGGATGCCCTGCCTGCGTTTCATGGCTTGTCCTCCTGCTAGAGAGTGTACGCGTCAGTCCCGATCAGATCGTGGCTCAGAGGGCCGCTACTGAAGTGCATAATGGTTGTAGAGGAAGAAGGTGACAGTTATCGCAAGCACAACCAGCCCGGTGATTGCAAGAGCATGGGCAATTCGCGCGTACGATTGTAGGATCGGATCGTCAACCGTCTCGTAGCCTCTATTCCAAAAGAACTCGCGCTGTGCGGCTTTGGACTGCGGGTCCATTGGTGGGATCAAAGGATAGGGTCGTCCAAGAGACTCCCACCGCTCAGAATGTTCTCGTCTGAGTCGCAAGATAGTCATCGTATGAGCCACAAAACACAGGACGAACAAGACTACTAAGCAGCCAAAGAGGGTAGAGAGAACAACCTCGGCAAGTGTCATGTGGATACTCTCCCCCTCCTACTTTGCTTCCTTCGTCACCCTGAGGGCCGCTGAGGGCCGGGGATGGGTGAGCTGGCCTCAGTCTCCCGCCAGGTAGGCTTCGACGGCTTCTCCTGTGCGGATGCTGAACAGGCCCTTGCCGAACCACAGGGAGATTAGGTGAACAGGTAGGCGTCGGCGGTCCTTCAGCTCCAGCTCTAGGTCTTCATGTCGCAGGTCGAGGGCGAGGTCCTCGGCGTTGAGGCTCCCGAGAGAGTCCCAGAGGCCCGCGATCTCATCGGGCTGCGGGGCTCGCGTACGCTCGAACTCCCGGTAGACGGTGAAGTCATACCCAACGCCGGTCAGCTTCTCGTCGCCCCGCCACAGGGACCCGAGGCCGCTCTCGTGCCGGATGGGCTCTCTCGGCATGGTCAAAGCCTACCGCATGGTCGGACTGGCGCTCATCGCTCGGCACGACGCCTTTCGACCGGCACCACTCCCGGTACATCTCCAGCAGCGGCTCCTCCATGGGTTCCGGCTCGTCTCGCAGCAGTCGTAGTAGAAACCTGGCGTCCAGCTCGCCCATGCCTATGTAGTCTCGGGAGAGGGCCGGAGCGTTACACGTTGCCACCCGATGGGGTGGTGCAGCTTCTGTATCAGGATGGTATACAAGCTGTGCTCCACTTGAAGCCGCACACACCGATGACGTGGGAGGTGCGCCGTGGCGATACCTGACTTCCAGACCCTGATGCTGCCGCTGCTGACAATGGCGGGCGACGGCAAGCTGCGATCACTGGCTGAGGCCAGAGAAGTGATGGCCGAACAGTTCGACCTCACGCCAGAGGAACGCAAGGAGTTGCTACCGAGTGGTACACAGCCGGTGCTGAACAATCGGGTTGCCTGGTCGAGTGTCTACCTTCAGCGGGCTGGGCTGTTGCAGCGACCTCAGCGCGGCCACTACCAGATCACGGATCGCGGACGGGAAGTGCTCGCCGCGAAGCCGGAGCGGATTGACATCAAGGTACTTGAGCAGTTCCCCGAGTTCGTCGAATTCCGAACAAGAAAGAAACCCGACAAGCCCCAGAAACCAACCGGACCTGACACACCAGAAGAAGCTCTGGAAGATTCCTATCAACAGATCCGATCGGACCTTGCGGAGGAGATCCTGGATCAGGTGAAGGACCGCTCATCCCAGTTTTTCGAGCGTCTTGTGGTCGAGCTGTTGGTGGCGATGGGCTACGGCGGCTCACGCAAAGACGCAGCCATGGCTGTCGGGCAGGCGGGGGATGAAGGGATCGACGGCATCATCAAGGAGGATCGTCTCGGTCTCGATGCCATCTACATCCAGGCCAAGAAGTGGGACGGTACAGTCGGACGGCCTGAGATTCAAAAATTCGTCGGTGCCCTCCAAGGAAAGCACGCCAAGAAGGGTGTCTTTATCACCACCGGTTCCTTTTCAAGCGGAGCCAGGGACTACACCACCAACCTCGACTCCAAAGTCGTTCTCATTGACGGGACAGAGCTAGCTGAGTTGATGATCGATCACGGTGTTGGTGTAAGCCCCCATGCGATCTACGAGATCAAACGGATCGACAGCGATTACTTTGTCGAGGAGTGAGAGGCATGCCCGTGCCCCGGAGTAATGGTTGAAATACACGTCCCGCTCGCCCTGAAGCTGCACGCCTTCGGGCTTCGGCGACTGCACGACCCAGAATGGTGTGGCGAAGAACTATGGGATAACGCCAAGCGACACTATCGCGGAAGGGCCGATTCGAGAGACCTGTTTCAAAAGACGATCAAGAATGGATTCCTATTCCAACTGGGACGATGGATCTACGAAGAGTACTTAAAGTCGGAGGACTTTCTGGAATCACTGGATACAGAAGATCTGCTCTGGTACTTAGAGGACTTTCGAGACATGCTGATCAAAGCGGGGGTAGATCCAAACGACGAGATTCTGGAGGCGGTCGCTGCCACTGCTAGAGATGCGCAAGGAATGTGGGAAAGAGACATGGACGACTTCTACGAATTCGTCTCTATAGGGAAGACGCGGGCTCTCCTACTGGATATCCATGCTCGAATTCTCGACAAGCACGAATCGGTCGTCAGCTCATCCCAATCTGACTACGCGGGAAACTACGCCGACCGTGTTTTCCACGATCGACAGCTCTGTGCATACATCGCAGAGTTGATCCTCGACATCGGGATCGATGGGACGACTGACGACGAGCCCCCTCACCAATGGTGCGAGCGCATTCAGATCCCCGAGTGGGCAAAGGCCGCGTTGCGGGCTCGTGAAAGGGGACGGTGTGCGAATTGTGGAAGCAATCTGGTTCTTGAACTAGAAGACCAGGTTCATGTGGATCATATCGTGCCGCTATCGAAGGGCGGCTGCAATGACTTGGTCAACCTCCAGCTTCTTTGCAGACCCTGCAACACCTCCAAGCAAAACCAGAATGTCTCTGTCACGAGTTCGATTCCACCCTACATCAGGCAGCACCGCTGAAAAGCTGATCCATTACGGTCCACGAACCATTCCTCCCACCGGTTAGAGCGACCCCAACCTGATAAGATAGACCTGCATCAAGAGCGACTGACTTCGGTCAGTCCACCAACCGACGACGCCACGGTGGTTACCCTTTCGAGGGGATGCGGCTCACAGGAGCAAAGCGTCAGAGGCCCCGCTTCTGGCGGGGTTTTTAGCATCTGTGGCGTCGTCCGAAATGGAAAGGAGACGCCATGAGCGACGAGAAGAAGAAACCCGAGAGCAAAGTCGAAATCGTTGAAGGACCGCTCCCCTGGGATGCAGATGCAATCATTCTGCATCTACCATCCAGGACTCGTGCCAGGTGCGAAGCTTGCGGTTCACTGGACGTGCAGCGTGTCGGAGAGCATCACTGGATGTGCTCCGTCTGCCGAAATCTGTGGCCATGAACGACGATCTCCTCACTCCACCTAAACCACCGGCAATCAGACCAGCTTGCCCTCGGTGCCAATCGGTTGACGTCGTGCGAGCCGGTGAGGCTCACTGGCTGTGTTTGGTCTGCAAATCCGTGTGTCCGAGCGACCGCTTCTGGCCGACTTTCGACGCCTGGTGAATGGCAGCTATCATCAACGCTACTGACGCGGAGGAGGCCCTGACCAAACAGGGTATGCCAGGTGACAGATCGCACGATCAAAGTCTTTTTCTACGGGCTTTTCATGGACGAAACCTTGTTGGCATCGAAGGGTATTCGACCGACATTATCCAGCTTTGGCTACGTCGAGGGCTTTCGCTTGCACATCGGGGAGCGAGCCACGCTACTTCCGGCGCAAGATAGTCGTTCCTACGGCGTGTTGATGGAAGTAACCGCAGACCAAGCCGCCAGACTTTATTCTGATCAAAGCGTTCGTGACTACGTTGCCGAACCTGTTGTTGTGCATTTGCGAGATGAGGTACGGGTATCTGCTGTCTGCTACAACCTTCCGGCATCCAGGGTGTCTGGCACGAACCCGGAATACGCCGCGGCTCTGCTCGCGTTGGCAACCAGGCTGCGTATGCCGGAGAGCTATCTTGCCGTCATTCGCTCGGCTGCAAAGCTAGGATGACGTCTCAGGCAATGCGGGCGACTGGGTCGCTTCGGTCGGCGCCCTGACCAAGGATCTCAAGCTCACCCTCTAGAGACGCAAATGCTGACTCCAATGGTGGCAAGCGTCGAACTGAGCCCGCTCTCTTGATGCGGGCTCTTCTGCATCTGGCGTCGCCCGAAAGGAGAGAGACATGGGCGACAAAAAGCACACGAAAAACGGAGTCGAGGTCATCGAGGGCTACCCGCCGTGGGGGGAGCACTGGGCGCTGATCATGCACGTCGGGCCGCACTGCCCCCGGTGCCGAAGTCTGGACGTTCAAGAGGTTGGCAGCAAGTGGCTGTGCTCCGTCTGTCTGACCGCATGGCCGAGGCAGCCGAGATGATCGAAGTCCTCACTCCACCGACACGGCCTCGAAGCATACCGGCCTGCCCTCGGTGCCTGTCGGTTGATTCAGCGCCGATCGAGTACGGCCTGCCGTTCGTTCCCGAGTGCCTTGAGTGGGAACGCCAAGGGCTGATCTGGATCGGCGGCTGTGTGGTCACGCCGGGACTATCACCGGACTGGCACTGTCGAGCTTGCGGCTGCGAGTGGCGCGACTCCGCTCGTCAGTAAGGAGTCAGGCGCCTGGACGTCAGAACCCATCAAGAACGTTGGTCAACTCGATGATGCTCAGGACACCCTGAATCCTGCTCGATGCATTCACCAAGGAGAACTCGCCTCCCCATTCGGTAATGCTATTGCGGGCCGCGACGATTTCTCCGATACCTGTCGAGTCGATGCTCTTGACGTGTTTCAGATCGAGGACGAATCGCCTCACTCCACTCCTGAGCAGCCTCCTAATCTCGCCCCTAAATTCGTCTAGACCACGTGAGTCAAGGTTCAGGCGGCCATGGAGTTCGACCACCGTGACTCCCTCAGTCTCGTAGGTCCGAATCCGGTTCACTTTCAGCACGCTGGTCTCTCGTCAGTCATCTTGTCGGAGAGCGTCCAGCGCCTCCTCTCTGCTGTCATATACCTCTGGCAGGTCAACCATCAGATCTTCTGTGATTTGCTTCAAGCCGGGGGCAACAGAGACCACCTTGGCTCCACCACGGGTAGCGGCAACAAATGCCACGGCCAATTCAACCACCGCTGTCACGTCCATGTGATTCGCTGCGCTCAGATCTATGACTACGCGGCGAATCCCTTTGTCGAAGACCTCCGACATGGCCTTTGCATACTTGTCTGCTGGGGGATTCTCTCGGAGGTCACCCAGCGCTTGGTCTGCTGGCGTCCTCCGAAGGCGACCCAGGACATTGATGACTGCCAGGTCATCCAGATACTCAATCTGGAGAGTGTATTCCTCGGGCTGACCTGACTGGCTCACGGGACACCCCCAAAGAGAGAGTGTAACGCTTCCCCACCCCACCGAGACTACATACACATGGACTCCCACGTCCCTCGGCTGCGCCGCGTCTTGCTGCGCCTGTGGAATGACCGCGCATGGCAACGCGCTGAGCGTGAACGATACGAGCGCGAGAAGCTGGACCTTGCGTGGCGGTTGCTGAGGTGGGATGGGCGTGCGGAAGACCTGCCAGCATCCAAGATAGCCAACTGCGAATAACCACCCCAACGGGTGGTGTGCACGCGGGAATCTTCCTGTAGAAACGGGATTACCCACGAAAGGGCACAGCCGCCGAAAGGCGGTGCCGCAAAGCCACGGGTCCTCGCCTCCTTCCAGAAGCAACGGGAGCAAGAACCGGAAGGACCCCAAGACCGCCGAGCTGCCGAACGGCTGGCTCGGTGTCGTCATTTCAGACTGTCTGGAAAATGGAAGGAGGAGTGTCATGAAGCGACTGGATCTCATGGTGGCCCTGGCGGTCTGGTGCGCCCTTGTGGCACTTGTAAGACCGACCCAGGCGCAGGTTACCAAGACCATTCAGGTTGACTGTGCCAAGGGTCAGACCATCAACAAGGCGTTGCGAGTCCCGGCTGAGGAGTTGATCATCGAAATCAGTGGCATCTGTGAGGAAGATGTAGAAATCAACCGGGAGAACGTCATCCTGCGGGGTTCCGACCCCGCCCTGGACGGAATCAGTGGCACCGCGACCGGATACGTCCCAGGCATAGCAGTGCTCACAGTCCGAAATGTAGTCAGGTTCAGGGTCGAGAACTTGGCGGTGCTGGATGGTGTGGGGAGCGGGATGAGGTTCAGCAGCACGCTCGCTGCTGAGGTCGTGAACTGCCGAGTGGAGGGCAACGCGGTAGCTGGAATCCAAGCCCCCCACGGGCAGGTCTTCGTCACCGACACTACGGTCACCGGGAGCGCGTGGGGTGTCATGGGCTTCGATTCAACGTACCTCGAATGTG
>Ga0255055_10002251_pt1 | contig 13736 bp, 11 predicted proteins | sample JV7_2_27_MG_FD_188633 | JGI IMG/M metagenome (GOLD analysis project Ga0255055, IMG submission 188633) | Seawater microbial communities from Jervis Inlet, British Columbia, Canada - JV7_2_27 | ecosystem: Environmental > Aquatic > Marine > Inlet | place: Canada: British Columbia | collected...
GGCAGTCTCGGTTTGCGCTTCAGGCGGTTTTGCTTCGTCAGTTTCAGCCGGTTTTTCCGAAGGCGTCTGTGCTACGACAGTCTCAGTTTGCGCTTCAGGCGGTTTTGCTTCGGCAGCCTCGGCTTGCTTTTTAGCCAACTCGGCTTTGCTTTGAGTTGCGGCGATTTCTTCTTTGATTTTTTCGATATCCGCAGCCTCATCGAGCAAGACCGTCATATATTTCAGCACACGGTCATCAATCCGAAAAAACCGCTCCATTTCGTTTACCACCGCCCCGGTTCCGCAGAAGTCGAATCGTAAGTAATAGCCGCGATCTTTCTTTTTTATTTCATAGGCAAGTTTTCGGGCACCCCATTCATCGGTTAACGCCAGGTATCCATCCCCCTGGTTTACAACATCGGTAACCCTTTGCAATACCGGTTCTCTTTCCTCAGCGGATAGGTCCGGATCCGTAATGATAATTGTTTCGTATCGTCTCATAAAACCTCCTTATGGCTAATAAAGCCCTGTTTTAATCCAGAGCAAGGAATGAAATGCCGTTGTTTGGCATTGAAATCAAAAACTAATTTACTAACATTGTTAAAAATAAGGTGTCAAGCCGAATTTCAGATAAAAGTTATATTATTTCTAAAAACCGATTTAATACTTGTCTTTTTGCCGATTTTCATATTATTTGTAGTCCCAAGGCCAAGTTTAACCATAGGAAGTGAAACCGATGATCGACGAAGCGACACTGCAACATTTCATACTGGGTATGATGATGGCATTGTCATATCCAACATTTAGGCGCTTCAAATACCCTTATTTGGGTTTGATACTGATCCACCCGTTTATTGTTGAAGGGGTTCAGTTTTTCATGCCGAGTCGGACACCGGATACAGCAGATGTGCTGGTGGGACTGGTCGGGACCCTTTTGGGGTTCTGTCTGGTCTAAAAAAAACTTTCAGGTATAAGTTCCTGAAAGCTTTTTTTATTTTGGTGGGCCGTGAAGGAATCGAACCTTCAACCTACTGATTAAGAGTCAGGTGCTCTGCCTAGTTGAGCTAACGGCCCCAAGTTGTTTATATCAATGATCGGAAACGCTTGGTAACAAGTTTACCGGTGATTGTCAATTTTTTTTGCCACAAAATGCACAAAAATAACAACTAAGATACTAAAAGAGGCCTTTTATCTCCTCCAGGGAGGGCGCTCTCTTTTTCGTTTTTGTTTTTTCATCCGCTTCTTTTTGCCTTTCCAATCCAGTTCCTTTTTTTTCGAATTCCCGCCGATGCTCTGTTGACCGCCGGCTTTATCCAAATCGATCAGAAAGCTGCCCGCCGCTCCGGGTTGTTTGGTTCTATTGGTTTGTGCCTGTTTTGGGCTCTCGGGTTTTTCCTTCGGCAATGCAGGTCCGCTAAAACAGTTTGGCGGTATGGATGCCGCCAGAAAAAGCAACCCACCGGCTTGATAAAACATAACGCCATTTTCAAGGGACTTTTGCACGTGAACGGTGAGGATCACCGGATCCGGGTCGCTTCGTTTTCCCATTCTTTCAGCTAAATCTCGATTGGAAGATAAAACGACCTGATGGTACCCACTCGGGAAAATGCCTTTATCCGCCACGATGGGGTGCGCTTTTCTGCGGATATAGGTGTATAAAAGTTTGGGCAGATCTCGGGCCACATCGGGCCGGGGCAAATGGTCTCTACGTTTTGCACGGATGCGGTTGTCGATAATCTCAAAATGCGGATTTGCGATGCTATACAGGGTTTCATCCAGGTGGGATCGGCGCACATGCTTGAATCCTTTTTCTTCATGGAGCACCTTTAATAATTCCTTGATTTTGATGCAACCCTCCGAATCGATGACCAACCCGAATTCATCCGGCCGGCGTTCAAGGATATAAGCAATGAATTTGGCAAGTATTTGAGTCGCCTTTGTTTTTCCCATTTTTTTGATCCGCTTGCAAACCTTATCCTAGAGCGTTTGTCATAATAACGTTCCGATAGCAGCAGTTTGTTGAGTCTTCTCCCGGTTGTCGATAACGTCCAATATGGCCTGATCCAAACGCTCTAATAATTCTTCTTCATTTTTACAAACGTGGCACATCGTTCCGTAAAAGTCTAGATTTTTTTATTAAAAAAAATAATATAGCGGTTGTCAGGTTTATTATAATTTCATACCGTTACACATTATATTGTCTCCTGTTAGGAAATCTGGCAAACGGAACATATTTATGACAACCGCTATAGGCCTTGCTTGACCTTGCTACTGCTATCTGATATTTTCCATAAACATCAGAAATGTCAACTGTTTTTCAAATGAAAGGACCGCATGCCAATGAACCTGTCGACTTCTCTTGAGTTGTTTGATCGAGCTGTGAATTTAATCCCCGGTGGAGTCAACAGCCCTGTGCGGGCCTGTAAGTCGGTCGGGGCCGAACCCGTTTTCATCGATCGCGCCGAAGGCTGTCTGATTTTTGATGTGGATGGCAATCGCTATATTGATTACATCGGTTCCTGGGGGCCCTTGATCCTTGGGCACCGGCACCCGGCGGTCATGGACGCCATTATATCTGTGCTTAAACGCGGAACCAGCTTTGGGGCACCGATTGATCTGGAAGTGCGACTGGCGGAAATGGTGATTGAGGCGGTTCCATCCGTTGAAATGGTGCGTATGGTGAATTCAGGGACCGAAGCCACCATGAGCGCCGTTCGACTGGCGCGAGGTGCAACCGGGCGGGACGTCGTTATAAAATTTGATGGCTGTTATCATGGACACGCGGATACCCTGCTGGTGGCGGCCGGTTCCGGTGTGGCCACCCTGGGTATTCCCGGCAGTCCGGGAGTACCCGAATCGACTGCCCGGCACACGTTGTCACTTCCTTACAATGACATGCCGTGCCTTAAAAAAGTTATGGAAAAACAGGGAGATTCTGTGGCCTGTATCATCGTCGAGCCGATTGCCGGTAATATGGGTTTGGTGCCGCCTGAAAAAGATTTTTTGGAGATGCTCAGGGAGTTGGCCGACCGATATGGGTCCATCCTTATTTTTGATGAAGTCATGACCGGTTTTCGGGTCGCCTATGGGGGCGCCCAGGCCCTGTTCGGTGTGTATCCGGATCTGACCTGCTTTGGTAAAATCATTGGAGGCGGACTGCCGGTGGGCGCCTATGGCGGCAAACGCGATTTGATGTCCAAAGTGGCCCCGCAAGGATCTGTGTATCAGGCGGGGACGCTATCCGGCAATCCGGTGGCCATGGCAGCCGGCATTGCAACCCTTGAACAACTTCAAAAAGACGGCGTTTATGAAGCTCTGGATGAGAAAGCAGATCACCTTTTAGCGGGGCTGGAACAGGCCGCTAAAAAAGCGGCCATATCCGCACAGGCCAAACGTGTTGGTTCCATGCTCGGTTTCTTTTTCAACGACAAAGAAGTTAAAAATTTTGATGATGCCAAAACCTGTGATCTAGATAGATTCTCTGCATTTTACAATGGATTGCGCCAAAAGGGCATCTATATCGCTCCGTCTCAGTTTGAAGTGCTATTTATCTCCATTGCTCACGACAGCGAACATATTGATCGGACAATCGAGGCGGCCGAGAGTGTGTTGGATCAACTCAACTAATCAAGTTAACTAGGAGAGCGCATAAATGGAAGATCTCGTTTCTCAGGAAAAATTACTGGAAAAATATTTAAAGGAGAATGAAAAAGAGCTCGCCGTTAGATTGCTATTTGACTTGATTGCAAAGCATGCGCAAGCGAATCATTTTTCAAAAGCAGACGCATTGCGAGAAAAGCTTTTTGCAGTGGATTCCATGGCGTTAAATGAGATTATGAAATCTGCCGAAATCATTGAGACTGCCAAAATCGCCGCTATTGATAAGGTCCATCGGCATGCCTGGTCTCATCTCTATGATAAATTAACAAAAGAAGAAACGATTGCCCTTTATTACGGGATGAAAATAGCCAGCTATGAAACCGAGCAGATTATTTTTCAGCAGGGTGAGATGAATTCGAATCTGTATTTCATAAATGCCGGCGAGATAATGATGTTTTATCATAAAGATCAACACAGCATTCTTCTGAAAAGCCTGGGTCCTGGTAATATTGCCGGCGAAGACTCCTTTTTTACAAATTCAACCTGTACGACATCTATGATGGCCCATTCAGCGGTCAAATTGAATTTTTTGGAAAAAACGGTTTTGCAAAAATGGCGGACCGAGGCTCCCCATCTGGCGAATAAACTACAGGATTATTGTGCACAACTGGAACCGATTAAAGATTTGCTGCAAAAAAAGGAACTCGAACGCCGGGTACATCGCCGATGTGCCCTATCCGGCAGCGCGGCGATTAGAATTATGGATAGACCCGGGATGAAGGTTTTTAAAGGCGATCTTTCCGATATTTCCACCAGCGGGATATCGTTTATTATGAATACGTCTCCAAAATCGGCCGAATTACTGCTGGGTTGCCGTCTCAATTTAAAAGTTATATTGCCGGAAGCTTTCCCTGAAATAAGAATCGATCAAGACGGCATAATCGTCGGCGCCCACGGCCAGATGTACAATGAATATTTGATAAATGTGAAATGGGATGAGCCGCTGGATGACGGCATTATTGAAAGAATTGAATTGATGGGTTAACATAGTCAAATATATTGATTTATATGCAAATATTTGCCATAATGAAATAACGGCAATAGGTCAACTCAGGGGGGATTTTGATTAACGGGTGCAAACCCGCGCCATAACTTAACGTTCTTTGCGCGCATCGTCGGTCGGTTTGGGGATGAAGGCATTACCGATTAATGGATTGTCACAATCGGATGAAACCGAATCAGACCGGATCGAACCGGGTGGAGCAAAGGAACCGAATGAAACTATGGCCAATTTAACCCCCCATAAAAAAATCAACCCCCATCAACCGCATTACCTGCATGCTGATCAGACTGCCTTGATCGCTTCCATGCTTGATCATTTTGACGGTTTCGCCCTCGTCACCGATGGCAACGGCCGGATTGTGTATGCTAACCGCTCTGCGGCGCGGTTAAGCGGCTTTAGCCGATCTGAAATAAAAGGGGGTTCTCTTGAAAATCTGTTTGATCTGACGGCAAAGCAGCAAACATCAATCAAACAATGTTTTGACGGAAAAACGAGCGCCAGTTTCGAAACCACCGGCAAAACAAAGGCGGGCGTGACCTTTGCGGTTCAGCTTAAAGTGGCACCGTTGAACCCCGAAGCGGAAGTTTGCGGGTTGGTTGTGTTTGCAGTTGATGTTTCCGGGTTCAAACGCGCCATAGAGGAACAGGCGCGACTGGTTACCGCGGTTGAACATGCAGCGGAGTCCATTATCGTTACCGATCCTGCAGGGATTATCGAATACGTCAACCCCGCTTTTGAGAAAATAACCGGGTATGCGCGTAATGAAGTCATTGGCAGTGGTATCGCGCGGCTGGACAGCGGGCAGCATTCGAAAGCATTTTTCAATTCTATCATCGACACCCTGCAACGGGGAGAAATATGGCAGGGACGAATGGTGAATAAACGCAGCGATCATTCGTTATACGAAACCGAAGCGACGGTTTCTCCCATTAAAAACAAAGCGGGTGAGATCACCAATTATGTCAGCGTCCAGCGTGATGTTTCTCATGAAGTTCGACTGGAGCGGCAGCTGCGCCAGGCTCAAAAAATGGAAGCCATCGGCACTTTGGCCGGGGGTATTGCCCATGATTTTAACAATCTTCTGATGGGGATCCAGGGTAACATTTCGCTGTCACTGCTCGATATCAAGGCGGATTCGCCGTTTGTAAAAAATCTAAAAAAGATCGAGCAATACATTCAACATGGTGTGGATCTGACCAAACAGCTTTTAGGTTTTGCCAGGGGGGGCAAATATGAAATCAGTCTGCTCAGTCTTAACGAACTGCTTGAAGAGCAGAATCTAATGTTCAGCCGCACCAACAAAGAAATTATCTTTAAAAATGAATCCAAACCGGATCTTTGGAGTGTTGAGGCCGATCGGGGCCAGATCGAACAGGTGTTGATGAACCTCTATTTAAATGCCTTGCAGGCAATGCACGATGGCGGGGCCCTGACAACCCGAACCGCAAACGTTACCATCGATAAGGATCATTACAGTCCCTATTATGTAAAAGCCGGTAAATATATTCGAATGACGATTGAAGATACCGGCGTTGGAATGGACGAAGACATTCAGCAACGAATTTTCGATCCTTTTTTTACGACCAAAGAGATGGGGCGGGGAACGGGGCTTGGATTGGCTTCGGTATACGGCATTGTCAAAAATCATGAGGGCTTTATCAACGTGTTCAGCAAAAAGGGCCTGGGGACGCGGTTTGAGATTTATCTACCGGCTTCGGACAAAGGGGTGCCACTTAAAGAAAAAGCCAGCGAACAATTTGTGGAGGGCCGGGAGACGGTCCTGCTGGTGGATGATGAGGACATGATCATTGATGTCGGCACCCGCATGCTAAACAAGCTGGGCTACAAGGTTTTTGCAGCCAGAGACGGAAGAGAAGCCATCGATGTTTTTCAGAAGCACCAGGGAAAAATTGATGTGATTGTTCTGGATATGGTTATGCCCCAAATGGGTGGTGGAGAAACTTATGATCGCATCAAGAAAATTACACCCGGCGTGAAGGTTTTGTTGTCAAGCGGATATAGCATTAACGGTCAGGCCTCTGAAATTTTAAACCGCGGGTGTAACGGTTTTATCCAGAAACCATTTAATTTGCAAGATCTGTCACAAAGCCTCAGAACTGTACTGGAAGGAAAATAGACGATATTTCGCTATGACCTTCCGACTGTCTTTTTAATGACTCAATCCTCTCAAAAATGACGGCCGCCCCGGGGGGTGCTTTTCATTTCGCCATTGATCGGAAAGTCTTTCATGCCTGAAAGCCCAAATCGCATACCAAAGGATGTCCAAAAAATTCACCTGATCGCTGGTTGCGGAACCGGGATGGGTGCGCTGGCCTGTATGCTGAAAAATCTGGGATATGAGATATCCGGTTCAGATCACAAAATCTATCCGCCGATGAGCGATTTTTTAGTGGAACGGGGCGTCCGTATCATGGACGGCTTCAATACAGCACACATTTGCGATGAACTGGATCTGGTGATTGTCGGCAATGCGGTCACCCGCGAGAATCCGGAAGTAAAAAAAATGAAGCAAATGGGAATCCCGTTTTGCTCCATGCCCCAGGCATTGAACCGCTTTGTCGCCCAAGATAAAAAAACGCTTGTGATCACCGGCACTCACGGCAAAACGACCACCGCGTCTATTTTGGCCTGGATGCTTTACAAAGCCGGATTGGACCCTTCATTTATGATTGGTGGGATTCTGCAGAACTTCGACAGCAACTTCCGGCTGGGTGGCGGAGACTACATGATCATCGAAGGCGATGAGTATGACACCGCATTTTTCGACAAAGGCCCCAAGTTCATGCATTTTCGACCGGCGATGACCGTGTTGACCAGCGTGGAATTTGACCATGCCGATATTTTTCAAGACCTGAATCATGTCCGCATGGCATTTGGCGGGTTTCTTTCTCAGCTCGATTCCTCGAGTCTGCTATTTGCGTTCGATGCCGATGAAAATATAAAGGATCTGATCACAAAGGCGCGGTGCCGCATCGAATTTTATGGCAACAATGATCATTCCGCCTGGCGTCTTGGAAACGTTCAGATCGATGCGCCCTGGAGCGTATTTGACGTGCTGAAGTCCGGGAAGCGATTCGCAACATTTAAGACCCGGCTGATCGGCCGTCATAATTTATTTAATGCCTTGCCGGTTATTGCCATCGCCGATCATTTAGGCACGCCGATTGAAAAAATTTCCGAGGCCATGGAAACCTTTGAGGGCATCAAAAGGCGCCAGCAAATCCGGGGTCAAAAAAACCAGATCATTGTCATGGACGATTTTGCCCATCATCCAACCGCTGTTCGCGAAACCCTTGCGGCGGTTAAATCATTTTATTCCCGGAAGCGCCTGATTGCCGTATTTGAACCGCGGACCAACTCCAGTATGCGCAATGTTTTTCAAAACATATATCCGCAATCTTTTGATTTTGCCGATCGCGTCTGTATCCGTCAGCCGCCATTGTTGGAAAAGATTCCAACTGCCGAACGATTTTCTTCTGAACAACTGGTCGCCGATTTAAAGAAACGCGGCCAGGATGCCCATTTTTTTGCAGATACGGATTCCATTATTGAATTTCTTGTCCGGCAGGCCGCTGCCGGGGACCTTATCCTGGTTATGTCCAACGGTGGTTTTGACAATATCCATGAAAGATTGCTTGATCGATTGTAAAGGGTTATAATTTTCTCTACCCTAACCCGGACAAGCTTAGCCGGTCGTAGCGTAGCGTAGATCCCGCTCGCGGGGTTCTAGCGAAGCGTAAATCCCGATTTAGCGGGGAACCAAAAAAGTTTTTTCATAAAATGCTAAGAATTCACAACTAAGACTCTAATGTATATAGTATTTTTCATCTATTGAACATTAAGGGGATATATCCGAACATGCGGCCGATCCGATTTGGCTGCGGCGGTACCAATACGACCCTCTTACCCTCTTGCTTTCAAAATATGGATACGAATGAATTCCGGCAGATCTTAAAAACCGAACATGGTTATCAAAGCCCTGATCGACGACTTTTTCTGGCGCAGCACCTCCCGGGATGGCGAATCTTTATTTATTATGCCCGAATTGTCATGGCTTTTCTCACAGCAGGTTTGGCGGGGCGCCGGGGAAAGCTAAACAACGAGAGGTGGCTAAGTGCCTCCATAAGCTGTTTGAAAGCCGTCGAATCCGCCGGCGGGCGTTTGAATGTATCGGGTCTTGCAGGCCTCGATGAGCATAAAGGCCCTCTGGTTTACATTGCCAACCATATGAGCATTCTTGAAACCATTATTCTTCCATCCTTTACGCTGGGATTTACCGATGTCACCTTTATTATCAAAGATGAATTGCGCAGGTATCCAATCATCGGCTGGGTCATGCAAGCGCTTGATTTCATTGCCGTACACCGTAAAAATCCCCGTGAAGATTTAAAAGCCGTATTAAATGAGGGCCAACATCGTATTCAGCGGGGATGCTCGGTGGTTATTTTTCCCCAGGCCACCCGCAGCACGGTGTTCGATGTAAAAAACTTTAATACACTCGGTGTAAAATTGGCCCGTAAAGCCGGGGTACCGGTGGTTCCGGTTGCGCTTAAAACAGACTTCCACGGTAACGGCCGGTGGTTAAGAGATATCGGGCCGATCAACCCCGACCTGCCGCTTTATTTTAAGTTCGGCAACCCCATACCGGTTGTCGGCAACGGACACGTCGCCCATCAGCGCGTGGTCGAATTTATCTCCCAAAATTTAAGGTCCTGGGGCGCAGAAGTGAAAATGAATGCGGAAGGCGGAATTCGGAATGCGGAAAGTGAAAGTTAATGCGGAAAGCGGAATTCGGAATATCACCATCCGGGTTTTAATAACGAATAACTGGTAACTGGCGACTGGCTATTGGCGACTGGCCTCTGATCACCCGATACGCGATATCATCGATTCCTGGTTACGGGCCTTCGCCGCGCCATAGCTCAAAGTAGTGCGGGCCACCGTGCCCGCTTGATTGGGTCGGCACGGTGTCCGACCCTACTTCGGTTCTCTGTCCTCTGCCATCTGTCTTCTATTATCTAATCTCTGAACCCAGAACGTTGAACTCTGAACCCCGGCACCTCCCACCCGAACCCCGAACCCGCCAATTCCAGTTGACACTCGAATTGAATTTCGTTAACCTAACCAATTTTTAAGGCTAACAAAAATTATTGTGAGAGCCATGAAAAGTCGGATCCTGAAAATTTTAAAGGATACCAAAGGCATTGTTTCAGGCCAGGCGTTAAGTGCTGAGCTTGGGATTTCGAGAGTCTCGATCTGGAAGCACATCCAAAAACTTCAAGCGCTTGGGTATGATATTCTTGCGACTGCTAAAGGGTATCGTCTTAAAAATTCCCCGGATGTGCCTTATCCATGGGAGTTTCCGGGCCGGGAGTCCAGAATCATATATCATGAGGAACTGACGTCTACCATGGATGCCGCCAAGAATCTGGCCCGAAAAGGGTGTCCGGATTTTACAACGGTCATTGCCGGGCGTCAGGTCAGTGGTCGGGGACGCCTGAAGCGAGAGTGGCTTTCCGATAAAGGCGGCCTCTTTTTCACGATGGTTCTGCGGCCGGATCTGCCGCCGGTGTTAAGCTTCAGGGTTAGTTTTTTAGCTTCGCTAACCCTTGCCAGAATATTAAATGAGATGTTTGGTGTTGATGTCCGGGTCAAATGGCCCAATGACCTTTTAGTCGATGAACGCAAGATATCCGGCATGCTATCTGAACTGGAAGCTGAAGCGGATCGGGTGGCTTTTATCAATGTCGGCGTTGGTGTTAACGTCAACAATGATCCTTCAGCCATCGAACCGGCGGCAATCTCATTGAAAGCGATTTTGGGCCGCAAAGTTTCAAAAAAGGATATTCTTGCGCGCTATCTGGATGCCTTCGAACAGCAGATGCAAACCGCAGCGTTAGATCGGGTTATTGAGGAATGGAAAGCGTATACGGTGACCCTGAATCGTGAGGTTCGTGTGGTGACGACCCGTGAGGTCTTTACCGGCAAAGCGGTCGATGTAGACGATAGCGGTGCATTGATTTTGAAATGTACCGATGGGTCCCTCCAAAAGATTCTTTATGGCGATTGTTTTCATCGGACCCGCTAACACGGTGAAGCATTAGAACCCATCTCAAAAATGTCTTTTGGCCCAATATCTTTGTTGGTGCCTCGCTTCAAATCCTCGACATACAACAGTATGCCTGCGGTTTTAAGCTCGGCCCCGCCGCGATCTTGAACCAAAATCCTATTTTTGAGATGGGTTCTAGTGATTCTTTGTGTTCTTTGTGGTTTTATTTTTAACAGGAATTGGTGAATATGGATTCGTCGGATCAATTAAGAATGATGGTGTATGCATCGTTATTTGCGGCACTGACCGCGGTCGGCGCATTTTTAGCGATTCCGATCGGCCCGGTTCCGATCGTTTTGCAAAATATGTTTGTTTATCTGGCCGGTCTGCTGCTGGGCGGTCGTTGGGGGCTTGCCAGTGTGGGTGTTTATCTTCTGGCCGGTGCCTGTGGATTACCGGTATTTGCCGGCGGGCTAGGCGGCATTAGCCGTTTCATCGGGCCGACCGGCGGCTACCTGATCGGTTATCTGCCGACCGTTTTTCTAATCGGCAAAATGTCTCAAAAAGCCAATCCGAGGATAGTTTCCGATGTGCTGGCGATGATTTGCGGGACCTTGGTGCTGTATGCCTGTGGCGTTTCATGGCTGAAAATCGTCACCGGCATGTCACCGGCAAAAGCGCTGGCGCTGGGGATGTATCCGTTTCTTATCGGGGATGCTCTAAAAATAGCTGCTGCGGCCGCCATCGCCAAATCTCTGCGGCCGGTCATTCGTGTTCCGGGTTACGCGTCCCGGGATACGTGAAACCATCTCAAAAATGCTGTTATCGATCGAGGACGAGGAGGAGCACGAGTACGAGTACGACGTTATGCAACGTTCCTCCTCGTTCTCGTTATCTAACGCACAGTGGTTGAACTCCTTGTCTCGTTGCCGCCTTGTTCTGTTTGCCAGTTAAATAAAATCAGACATAATCCCTTTTTGAACGGGCATAATCCGCACGGGGGTCGGCTAAACCCGCAACCCGCAACGCGCAACACGGAACTGCAAAATGTACATCATCGAAATCGAAAATCTCAGGCACCGTTTTTCTGACGGCCGCCTGGGGCTTGACCGCATTAACCTGAAGATTAGAGCCGGTGCTTTTGTGGTTGTTGCCGGGTCTAATGGCTCCGGCAAAACAACCCTTATTCGACATTTAAACGGCTTGCTTTTGCCGACGGATGGATGCGTTAAAGTGGCCGGTGTTTCGGTTAAAAAAGATCTGCTGCGGGCCCGACGTCTGGTGGGAATGATGTTTCAAGACGCCGACAGCCAAATCGTCGGTGAGACGGTTTACGAGGATGTGGCTTTTGGACCTGAAAATCTGCGGCTCGATCACAATCAAATCCGTGAACGCGTGGTGCTTGCGCTGGATGCCGTCGGTCTGAAAGATTTCGCCGAACAGCGACCACATTTACTATCCGGCGGCGAAAAGCGCAGACTGGCCATTGCCGGTATCCTGGCAATGGAACCCAAGGTGATCGCTTTTGATGAACCGTTTGCCAGTCTGGATTATCCGGGAGTCAAACAGGTACTCAAACAAATTCTATGCCTGCATCAGGCCGGACATACGATTTTAGTGATTACCCACGATCTGGAAAAAGTGCTCGCGCATGCAGATCGTTTAATCATTATGCAGAAAGGAAAAATCATACGGGATGGTGTGCCCGATGCAATTGTCGGCGATATTGAAACCTTCGGGGTGAGGGCACCCTGCGCGTCTCATCTGGGCATGGAGGTCCGTTCATGGCTGAACTGACAACCTTTAGCTTCCAACCCGGCACTTCACTGCTTCATAAGCTGGATGTTCGGTTTAAACTCATTTTTTTGATTCTCATCAGTCTGATCAGTCTGGGTGGCGGTTTCCAGGGACTCGGCATTCTCACCGGTCTGGTGACAGCGTTGATCATTCATTCCCGTTTGCCGCTCAAATCCGGGTTCAAAGAGCTTCGGTTTTTTCTAGTTTTCCTTTTGCTGATTCTGGGAGCACGAATGCTCACCACACCCGGGGCTGCGTTAATCGAAATCAAATCTATTGTGATTACCCGGCCGGGGCTGATGTCCGGCGTGCTCATTTGCTGGCGGCTGGTTATCATCGCACTATCGGGATTCCTTTTTGTATTTACAACGCCATCTTCAGAGATTAAAGCGGCTGTGGAATGGTTTCTGAAGCCCGCTGCTTTTATCCCGGGGAAACGAATTGCAGTCATGATGGGTTTGATCGCGCGATTTGTTCCCGTTATTCTCAACCAGGCCAAAGAAACCGCTGAAGCCCAGCGGGCCCGCTGTGTGGAAAACAGGAAAAATCCATTATATCGACTTATCCGGCTTGGCATACCGCTTATCCGCAGACTCTTTGAGCAGGCTGATAAGTTGATTGTTGCCATGGAGGCCAGATGCTATTCTGAAAATCGCACCGACCCGGCCTTATCCGCGACTCGAATAGACTGGATTGCACTTTTAATTTTCATCCTCATTTGCGGTTGGATCTTGAGCAACTAATTGACACGCGGTGATCTCTATAGTAAGGCCTATGCCGGATAATTGCAGGTCGGGTGCAGAAATTAACGTCTAGAAGTGGTTTCAAAACCTCAGATTAGGCCCGAGGGCAAGGCGCAAGCCGATGAAAAAGCGCAGCATACACGGTAGTATGTGAGCATTTTGAAGAGGTTTGCAACGCAGCCATTGGGGGTTAGATGGGGTTTTGAAACCGCTTTTAATCTTTTTTACGAACCTTATTGACGGGGGGTATTTTTTGAAAATTATTATTGTCGGAGCAGGGGAGGTCGGCTTCCACATTGCCAGTCACCTGGCGCTGGAAAACAAGGATGTGGTGGTCCTTGACAAAGACCCTGATGCGATTCGCCGGGTTTCAGATAATCTAGATGTTCAGGTTATCACCGGCTCGGGGAGCAGCCCTGTGGTCCTGGAAGAAGCGGGTATAAAGAACGCGGAAATCATTCTGGCAGTAACCAACAGCGACGAA
>Ga0255055_10002252_pt1 | contig 13724 bp, 11 predicted proteins | sample JV7_2_27_MG_FD_188633 | JGI IMG/M metagenome (GOLD analysis project Ga0255055, IMG submission 188633) | Seawater microbial communities from Jervis Inlet, British Columbia, Canada - JV7_2_27 | ecosystem: Environmental > Aquatic > Marine > Inlet | place: Canada: British Columbia | collected...
AAATAGATTCGCTTTTGTTTTTAACACCTTGTACCTTGCACCGTGTACCGTGAACCTTAGCCTGCGAGATTTATCCTCGCAGGCTAATTGTTCTTAACTTGATCATCCACCAGTCGACCGTCTCTTAATTTTACCAGCCGACGTGCATAATCCATGACCATGCGGTCATGGGTCGAAAAAATAAAGGTAATCTGTTTTTCTGTATTCATTTGTTTCATCATTTCCAACAAGCCCTGACCTGTTTTTGAATCCAGATTGGCGGTCGGTTCATCGGCCAGGACAATCGACGGATTGGAAACGATCGCTCTGGCAACGGCGACGCGCTGTTGCTGGCCTCCGGATAGTTCCGCCGGACGACGGTTATGTTTTTCCTCCAGACCCACATCATCAAGTATCGCTCTGGCTTTTTCTCTGCGTTCATGTGCCGGCCGGCCTTGCAGCAGCATGACATATTCAACGTTTTCGATCGCGGATAAAACCGGGATCAGATTATAGGCTTGAAAAACAAACCCAATTTTATGGAGCCTTAAATTGGCCAATTGGGATTGTGACATGCTTTCAAACGCTTCACGGTCCACAAAGATGCGGCCGGAATCGATGCGATCCAAGCCGCCGATCATGTTTAAAAGGGTGGTTTTGCCCGAACCGGATGGACCGGCGACTGCTAGAAACTCTCCTTTTTCGATTTGCAAACTAACATCCTTTAAGGCCTGCACCGTTACCTGGCCCTGCTGGTAAGCTTTGTTGACATCAATGCATTCCACAATTTTCATTTTTTATATCCTACTTTAAGTTGTCCTGAAATCCGAAGCACGAATTACGAAATTAGAAACAATCTCAAAATTCTAAATCCCAATGTTCAAGGTTTTGGATTTGGGTCATTTGATATTAGGATTTGTTTCGGATTTCGGTATTCGAATTTCGAAATTGTCACCATGGCATGTAAGGTTGTATAGAATTTAGTTTCGGCATAGATCATCCATCTGGTTACGTATATGCCAAAGCTTCTACGGGGGTAAAACGGGCGGCTTTTATAGCCGGGTAAACGCTCACCAGCAAGCCTAACAACAAGACGGTCAGATTTGCCACCCAAAGATCCCTGGCCGCGATGGCCGGATATATAATTCGGCTCATACCGGCATATTCTGCTCCGGCAGCCATCGCAGAGAGATCAATGCCGCTGCCGGAAAAAGCATAGATGCATATAAAGCCGAGTATATTTCCCACCAGCATTCCGGTAATCAAAAGCAGAAAGGATTCGACCAGAACCTCACGCAGAATCCACCAGGGTTTCATTCCCAGCGCTTTCATCAGCCCAAACTCTCGCATGCGCTCAAACACGGCCATCAATGTGGTGTTAACGATCCCAAAGCCCATGGCGACAAACACAACCAAAAACCAAATCCATATGAACCCATCGAGGATGCGCAAATAGGCCGTTTGAAAGGGCAGCAGTTCGCGCCAGTTATGCACTTCAAAATTTTCTGAGCTTAAGGTGGCTTTAATGTCGTCATAGACTTCCATATATTCCGCATTATTTGGTATAAGAATCGATACTTCCGAAATTCCGTCATATAACTTTAGCATTTCTTGGCTGGCAGCTCGGGTAATAAATACGAATTGCTTTTCGGTTGCCTGCATTTCCGCCTGAAAAGCACCCACAATTCGAAATGCCCGGGAGGTGATGTCTTGATTGGTATCCTGCGACATCAGAACCAATTTACGATCGATTTTTGTTTCCAGCTTATCCAGCAGTGCTTCACCTACAATAATGCCATTGCGATCATTCGGTCTGAGATACCGCCCCTGGGTCAATGCGGATCCAATAAAAGAAACCTTGCTCTCATCAGTCGGATCAATACCTACCAATGTTACGCCGCTCGAGTGTCTGGCATTGCTGGCAACGGCAGACACCCGCACACGACGGCACCAGAGCGCTTCAGGTGGCAGGACCTTATTTAAGGCCTTTTCAACAGTTTTTAAATCCGTGATGCTGTTTTCAATGGCCGGGTCGTCGCGGTAACCCTTTTGATGAATCTGAATATGGCCGGTGAGTGTGGCAATACCATTTTTCACCATTCCGACTGCGATACCCCGCATCAGGGCGCCGATTAAAATCATACTCCAGACCCCGATGATCACAGCGATCAAAATGACAGCTGTTCGCCTGGGATTGCGCCAAATATTACGCCATGCTAATTGAAAATACATTGTAAGTACCTAACCCGGACAAATCTGATGTTTGATTCAACGTACTTCACTTTGTCCGCTAAATTCGAAATCCGAAGCACGAAATGCGAAACAAGTCCTAAATTCGAATTTTTCAATGACCAAAACAAATCAGCTATAAAACTTCATTGAGCAATAATTCCGTTTCGGTCATTTGAATTTTGGTAATTCGAAATTGTTTCGAATTTCGATATTCGGATTTAATTTTAACAATTACTTCCATATTTCGAAATCCGCAATTTATATGGCAGTCATCGCATCAACCGGACGCAATCGCCGAATTTTCAAGGCTGGATACAGGGCCGCAAAGAAGGTGAAGAACAACACCATAAACGGCCCGATTGAGACCGAAAGCAAAGACAGTTTCGGGTACATTCTCCCGCTGATGCCGAATTGACTCAACAACTCCGATCCACCGGAAAAATCAATACCGTGAACCTGAAAATAATATGTGACAACGATTCCAAGTATGATACCGGCAATGATACCGATCGAGGTCATCGCCATGGATTCAACCAGCAACACCTTTGTTAAACGGCGCGGGGTTGTTCCGATGGCCATCATTACCCCGAATTCTTTGGTGCGTTCAAAGATCGCCATTAAAAAGGTGTTTAAAATGCTAAACGCCACCACGATGATCAAAAGACCATAAAAAATCAAACCGCTGACCAAATCCATTTCAATGGCCTGACGCAAACCCGGCATCAGATCCTGCCAATCTAACGTTTTTAAAGACTTAGGGCTGTTCATACCGACAAGATCGGCCTGTATTTTAGACTTTATAATGGATACATCCGATAATGATTTTGCGATCACAACAATTTCGTGCACGGCATCGTCCATGCTAAATATATCCTGAAAAGTCGAAAGCGGAATTTGGATCGCAGAGCGGTCAAACTCATCAATGCCCGAGCTGAAAATTCCTTTCACCTGAACGACAGTGGCCGCAATCGATCCGTCGCGACCCTGACCTATCATTGTTAATTCGTCGCCAATCGTCACTCGCAGGTTTTTAGCAAGTAACCTGCCGACGATGGCCTGGTTGACATCGTTTGCGGACAGGAAGTTTCCATGGCGAACCAGTTTTTTCAAACTGGATACGCTTGCTTCCCGTTGCGGATTGATTCCGGTCACCACAACGCCATACGTTCTATCTTTGGAAGAAATTAATGAAAATGCCTGCCCCCTGAAAGTATAGGCATCCACTTCTGGAATTTTGGTCACCATATCAGCGATTTTCTGCGGATCGGATATGACGAACCGGATATTCTTTTTTTCTTGATAATTTTCGGCCTGGATCTGCACATGACCGGTGCTTATTTTAACCGATGTATTAATCATCGTTTCATAACTGCCGAATTGGAAAGACAACATAAACACCAGCAGAACGCTGGCAAATGTGATCGCGCATACCGTTAAGATGGTGCGCCTGGGATTGCGCCAGATATTGCGCCAGGCCATTTTTGTCTCGATGGACAATAGATTATCTCCTGCGTTTTTTCAGACTGCTCAAGGTAAACACACTGTCAGGCAAGTTGGACTTAAATTCCAGGGTTTCATAGGTTAATTGCGTATAACGCTTGTCTTGATCTACTTTTTGCATGCGCCACACTTTGGGGAACAGCCGGTCCCCCATCATCTGAATTTCCGAGGCGGTCATGATTTTGACCGGTTGAAATTCCTCGTCAAAAAATTCTTCACTCAACCAAATGTGATCTTCACGGATTTTAAGCCGCTGCATGCCCCATACCACCGGTGCATTCGGTTTGGGCATGGATTTGATAATATAGACCTTTTTGCCTTCATGGGTTTCGATGCCGACGATAGAATGATCATAATCGATTAGCAGGCTGTCGGATTTGGCCAAATCGTTGTTGGAAAAATCCGATCCCATCCAGGATTGACTCATCATGGAAGGGGGTACCTTGACCGCCCGGTTAATCTTTGGATTGTAAATCCACATTTCGCGACCCTTTTTAAGCGTTCCATTTCCGTAATCCTTGGGTGGGGCCGCAATATAAAAGAGGCTGTCCTTTTGACCTCGCGTCCAGGCTTTTATGGTCATGCTCCGTTCCCAATTTTCGCGATGGATCAGCATCCGGATGGTCCCGATGGATGCCTTGCCGCGCCAGTAATCAAAGCCGTTCCTGACAATCTGATCGGCATCCATAGCCACAGCAGTTTGAATCAGGATGAGTCCTAATATACCTGATAACCATATGATATTTAATAATTTAATTAGCATTTATTTCTCCGGACCGATTATTCCTGCAGCGACACTTTGTCGTAAAGAAATATTTTTGCCGGGTGGGAGCGGCTTCCAGCCGCGAATATCGCAGCAAGATGCTGCTCCCACAGCTATAAATTGAAAAATGTCGCTGTAATGTTATTTTAATTTAGAATTTTGATCATTCGATTTTAAGTCCTTTCAAAACGATATCCAGAAAATCCTTTGCGGTTGCTGCCGGGTCAAAATTTTCGTCAAACCAGGCTTGAAGGAAGAGGGCATCCCAGGTTCCGACCAATGCTGCCGCCACCGCTTCCGGTTTTACATCTGCACGGAATTCACCGCTTTTGATCCCTTCCATGATCAAGGCAGAAACAATATTGCGGTAATCATCATACAGTTGTTTAAAAGCGCCTTTAAATCGTTGGCGCATTGTCGTTGAAGATGAAGCGGCCCAAAATTCCATCACCAGAACAAAGGCATCCTGTATCTCATCCCAAAGACCCATCAGGCTGCCACTTAGAGACCTCAATCGATCAGAGGCGCTGCCGCCAAGTGAAGAAACGCCTACCATGGCGGCCTTTGCGGTCTTTTTCTGAAACCACTCGAACACTGCGAAAAACAGATCTTCTTTACTTTTAAAATACTCATACACCGTCCCTTTGCCTATATTGGCCTGGATCGCGATTTCGGCTATCACGGCACCTGAATAACCTCTTCGAGCAAAAACGAGGGCTGCCGCTTCGACGATCTGTTCTCTTTTGCTCTGGCGCTGATTGTTTTGAGCGTTCAATTTAAATCTCCTCATTTCATGACTAAATGGTCGGTAATATAACCAATTGAAATAAAATAAAAAATAATATAAATCGATAAGGATATTTATACATGACCGACCGGTCAGTCATATATTAATGCGATTTGATTTGGCTGTCAAGTAAATAGGAGATAATTCCAAAAATTTTTTAGTAAATTTGTTTGAATCAACAAAGTTAATGCTTTAAAACCGATACCGCTACTTTTTTAATGTTTTAATAATTAATAAGGTCCGTTCTGAACTGTCAAATGGTGTCAAATGCGGTAAATATTTGTAAAGTATTGAATATTTAATATAATTTTCTTGATTAATCGGTCTTACTCTATTAGAATCACGTCGTTTTTCCCGCCACTTTTTATATCTTCAAAACTCTTTTAAAAAAATGTTTAGTTTCTCGGCTGAAATGCTTCGGCATTTTGTGTTCAGTCGAAAAACCTGCCTGGATGGAGGAAGTGTTATGTTAAGATGCGGGCGTCGCTTTGCAGCCTTTCTTTTCGTCTTTTCTTTAACCATTACCCTTTCCAACTCATCGGATGCCGGCGAACAGCTCTTATTTGATAAAGTATTTGCGATTAGCAACTGGCATCTGCATGTGTCACAGCATTCATTCGACGCTGATAATCCCGGAGAAGGTCAACTCATCGTATCCAAAAATACTCCTCAAAAACAAATCCAACGCGGATTTTTTGTGCTCAACGGCGCTTTTACTTTTTTGCGGAATTTTTTGGTCGGAGACGAAATCGTCTTTGAAAAGGATGTGACGTTAAAGGCTGCCAACACGCTATTCGTCTTTTTGCTGGGCGATCCTGGAGCGTCAATCTCCTTGCAGATAAACCATACTGAAGGCACAACGCCTGCCCCCAAAATAAATGCGTTTACCGCCGATCCTTCCAAAATTAAAAGGGGTGCATCCAGCACTTTAAGCTGGCAGACCGAGAATGCCGATTCCTGCGAGATCCAGCCCGTCGTCGGCGCAATTGAACCGAACGGATCCATATCAGTTTCACCCATAGAAAGCACTTCATATACCTTAACTGCTTCCGGCACCGGACAGCCGGCCACTGCTAAAGTTACGGTTAGCATTGAAAACAGTGCTCCTGTGGCTGACTCCCAGGCTGTTTTAACCGATGAAGATACAGCGATTACAATTACCTTGACAGGCACCGATGTGGATGGCGACAGCTTAACCTATACGCTGACCATCCAGCCCGGACGGGGAACCCTGAGCGGCACACCACCTGCGCTGACCTACACCCCCAATTTGAATTTTACCGGTGAAGATAGCTTTACCTACACCATTTCTGACGGAAATGAAGGCACAGCCACTGCGACAGTGCGCATCACGGTTGTGTCCATAAACGATGCACCGGTGGCCCTGGCCGGGCCGGACATGGAGGTATTTGTCGCCGGCACTGTAACGCTGGATGGCAGCGGTTCGCAGGATGTGGATGAGGACCCCTTGAATTTTAGCTGGACTTTTGCCACCATTCCCGAGGGAAGTACAGCCACATTGTCCGATAGTTCTGCCGTCAATCCGACATTTACGCCGGACGTTGCCGGCATCTATGAGGTTCGGCTCATCGTTAACGATGGAGAGTTTGACAGCCCGCCCGATCAAGCGATGATCACCGCCAATCTTCGAATGGTCGATGTCCCGGAGGTGGTCGAAATTCTCCAGGAAGATGCTGAAGCCTCTATCATCACCGCCGGTCTGAACGTTGGAGCGGTCAGCACCGCCGATAGCGACACGGTTCCTATGGATCATGTGATCAGTCAGGATCCTGCGCCTGGAATTTCCGTGCCTGAAGGTTCGTCGGTAGACCTTGTTGTTTCTCTTGGGCCTGAGTCATCGCCTGATGATGTCGATTATGGCTTCGAAGAGAACGATCAGCAAGGCGGCGGCGGGCTTGTTGGAGAGACAATCAGAATCTTGAATGAAAATGCCCTGGTGTATCGTTCCGACTTTAGCTTTCCTTCACCTCACAGTATGGGACTTACTTTCCAGGCCGTATACAACAGCCAGTCAGGTAAAGCGGGAGATTCAGGCTTCGGATGGACCCATACATATGAAGCTGTTATCGATCCTAATTATACTATTGATGGTCGAACCTTCGTTAGGGTTGTCGATCAGACCGGCAAGGCGCATTATTTCACCGAAGATACTCCCGGCATCTATAAAGGTGAATTTAAAGAACGAACACAGGTAAAGACAGAATCCGGCGATTATGTCTGGTACCGTTTGGACGGCAGCCGGTATGGTTTTTCATCAGCCGGCAATCTCCTCTGGATAGATGATGAAAAAGGAAATCGTCTTGCGCTTGGCTATGATGCTCAAAGCTTTCTGGAAACCGTGACAGATAGCGTCAGTGGCCGCACGCTCTCATTTCATTACATTAACGGTTTACTGGACTATATATCAGGGCCTGTCACTTCCGCAGTATCAGACGGAATATGGGTAACATACGGCTATGACGGCAATCAGAATCTGACATCAGTGGCCTATGCGGATGGCTCCGGACTTAATTATACCTACAACGACCCAAATGACGGCCACAACCTGACCGAAAGGCGCAACAAGGCCGATCATTTACTTCATGCCTGGAACTATGACACACAGGATCGCTGCACGGAAAATTTCAGTGTAAACGGCACAGGTGCCGCGATAAGTTATGTGAGCCCCACCCAGGTAAACGTAACAGAACCTTTGTATATAATGCCGAGGGGCAGGTATTAAGCATTGACGGGCCCCTTGCCGGTACGGCAGACACAACCAGTTTCGCATATGAAGGATCAACCGGAAACCTGCAATCGGTTGCCCGGCCGCTGATCGGCGCAACCGGTTTTTCCAACTATGATGCTGCCGGGCAATTGGGCCGGGTAACGGATGTTAACAGCCAGTCCGAGACCCTCACTTATGACGGCAGAGGCCGAGTCACTGAAATTACCCATGAGGCGGACTCCAGCAACAGGACCGTATCTTATAATACCGCCGGTTTGCCGGAAATGGTTATTGATGAGGACGGCGTTTTCTATGCCTTTGAATATGATGCGAATTACGGCAGATTGTTACGCAAAAACGACACGGACGGCAACTATATCGCTTTTGCATACGACACCCGGGGCAATCTGATTGAAAGAAGCAAGCACAATTCGGCTGATGCAATGTATTCCCACAAGCGCTGGAACTATCAGCACCCGACAATTCCCGGCAAGCTGTGGAAGGAAATCAAGTATGATGACAGCTCTGCTGAATACGGTTATGACGAAGACGGCAATGTCAATTCCGTGACCGACTATAATCTTAATGCAACAGGTTATGAATACGATCCACTGAACCGGCTCATTACGGTCACACAGCCCGGAAGCGTGATTACCAGCTATGATTATGATCTTCATGGAAACCTAATATCGGTCATGGATGCGGAAAGCCAGGAGACGAGCTTCACATACGATGATATGGGAAGGGCGGTCTCTACAACCTCTCCGGATACCGGAACGACATCATATGATTACGATGAAGTGGGAAATCTCAAACAAAAGACCGATGCAAAGAGCGTCACCGTGCAGTATTTGTATGACCTGCTAAATCGTCTGATTGATGTGCAATTTCCGGACTCTGCCCAGGATATCGGCTACAGCTACGATGCCGGCACATACGGCAAAGGTCGCCGCAGCGGAATGACCGATCCCACAGGCAGCACCACTTTCGGCTATGACAACCGCGGAAGGCTCACCGGAAAGACAACCACTGTCAGTGGAATACAATATGCTATTTCCCGATCTTACACTGTCGGAAACAGGCTAACTTCATTTGTTTATCCTACGGGCCGAACGCTTGATTTAACCCGTTACGGCAATGGCAAAATCCAAAACGTATCGACAACTTACACCACCAGCACAGTTAATCTGTTCAGCAATATGACCTATGATCCTTTCGGCAGACCCTCAGGCATGGATACCGGTACCGGAAGCTCGGTCAGCAACCAATCCGGTCAGTGCAACTGCCTGGAAAAGATCAATCCCGGGCAGATGATGGAGCAGGTATATACTCATGACAGCAACGGCAATATCATTGATATCCAGGCAACCAATGTTTCCTGGCTTAGCCAGTCATTTGCCTATGATGCCTTAAATAGACTGGAAAGCGCCACCGGCGTATATGGAACCATAGGGTATACCTATGATAAAGTCGGCAATCGACTGACCCGGGCGGTCGGCGGTCAGACCGATACTTACAGTTATGTTGCCGGCACCAACCGGCTCGATCAAATCACAGGGCCTAACCCGGTTGCTTTTACCTATGATGCCAACGGCAACATAACAGGTATCGACTTAAAGACCTTAATCTACAACCAGAATAACCGGCTTATCCGGGTGGAAGAGGGCGCCAACGTTTTGGGCGAATACACCTACAATGGATTGGGGCAGCGTGTGAAAAAGGATGTGGAGGGGGTAGAGACGGTATTTCTCTATGACTTTGACGGTAACATCATCGCCGAGAGCTCGCTAGCCGGCACCATAAGTTCGGAGTATCTGTACATGGGAAGCAACCGGCTGGCCAAAGTGGATGCAGGCACCGGCAACCTGTACTACTATAATAATAAGTACCTCGGCACGCCTTTGCTAATGACCGACAGCAGTGGTAATGTAGTTTGGGATGCGGATTATAAGCCTTTTGGTGAGGCCGATGTGAATGCGAATTCTACCGTGGTGAATAATTTTAGGTTTGCGGGCCAATATTATGACGAGGAAACCGGGCTTCATTATAATTATCACCGGTACTACGATCCCAAGACTGGGAGATACCTGACGCCGGATCCGATTGGGTTCGATGGTGGAATTAATCTTTACACGTATACCGAGAATAACCCAATCAATGCCTATGATTCAGATGGAGCAAAGCCTGTCTTTGGAGGTGAGAATTGCCACTCAGATGAATTCGATCCGGACTATATTATTTATGAATTATATGGGATTAATGTAGATGAATTAAGGGATCATGCGATTCAGCAGCAATTGCTTTTAATGTCCGCTTTATTTCCATCAAACGGATTTAATTTAAAAGCACCCAAAAGTTGGTTGAGAGAAACTGTTGGGAAGCCGTACCGAACAAAACCTAATAGAGCAGAAAAGCTTCAACCATATGATCCTAAAACGGGTCGTTTTTTAAAATACGATGCCAATCCCGGTTTTAAACTTTCACCACTTAACCGGTTTGTCACTGGATTTGGCCAGGGATGGGCTGAGGCAAAAGGTGCAAGTGGTGCAATGCCCGTGGGAAGGGCTGGCAATATCGGGTATATGATCGGTAAATTTACAGGGAATTTATTCTAATGATATGGATTTTAGGATTATTAGTTGTCATTTGTATTGCGTTGTTAATTGTGAGAGGAATAAAAGGCCCTACACACTCACTTGAAACACTTGAGATGCCAATAAGGGATCTATTGAAGCGGGGTTATGATGGCGGTTTCTTAATTATAGATGTTTCTCGCTCTAAATATTTTATTCAGCTGCGAAAATATATTAATGAACCAGGACTATATGGCATAGAATTATGTTTCCCAAATGCGAAATGGTCTGCCAAATATTTCGATGAATTGATAGATTTTTGTATAAAAGAGGGTATTAATTATATAATCACAAAAGAAAACACGAATGGGCCTTTAGAGTTCTTATATATTGATTTTGAAAAAGATGTTCACAAAGCACATAGATATATTAAGAAAATCTTTATAGAACTTCTTGGTGTTAATGAAAATGTGAGATTGTTTGCTAGGTTAGAAAGCGCAACGATTGAAGATAAGTTAATTGACAAGTAGAAGAGAAAAGACAAAGGGAAAATATCTAACACAATCTATACGTAGAGACATAGGGGTCTGGTCTTAAATATTAAATAGAGACATAGGGGTCTGGTCTTAAATATTAAATATTGATGAAGACTAAGGTAGCTTGATATTTTGCTAGAAGATTAGAATTCTAATGCGTATAGGATAATGGGCGGGACAATAATAATATAAGCAAAGCAAACGAGGGCTTTTTTTCGTACACTGCCTTGATGAACCGGCAGCGAAAATCTTCAAAAATAAGAAAAGCCTTTGCCGGATTAAGCCGGAAAACGACATATTCGAAGTCGGAATGCGGAATACGGAATTCGGAGGTAAGGAAAGGGGAAGCTAAGGGAAAAGAAGGCCATAATCTCGACTTATGGATTACCAATGGAATTAGAAAAAGAGGAGAAAGCACCAAAATTTTTTATCAGTACCGTAAAGATGGGAAGAAGTTTGTGTCTGGAGGGCTGAGTTTTTCGTCCTCCTTGCCCAGTTAAATTCGAAGACCATTTAACCGGGGTCAACGGAAAACTCAATGAATTATCTCTCTGCGTCCTCAGCGTCCCACGCCCGCCATCGCGAGCCGCCACGTCCGCCACGGGCTGCGCCTCAGGCAATACCGGGCGGGCTCAGGCGAGGCGGGCGGGTCTGCGGTGAGAAAATAAAATGACATACAAACATAATTGTTTAAAAGGCACATAAAACTGAAACACGGGGGAAGAATGAAATTAGTGAATATTACCAAAGCCAGTCTAATAGTCCTGATGGTCGTTTTTTGTATTTTCCTGAACGACCAAACTTCGGCAATCGAAGGAGGCTATTGCCCGGTTTCAACAATTCAAGAAACTGTAGAATATCCGGAAAACTGGAACCTTGAATGGGATCCCAGCAACCCTGATGAGATCGATAGAAACGACAGCGTAGCGCTAAAAGTTATAGGCGGCTACCCTCCCTATGCTTGGTCGGTAAACGGTGCAGGATTTACTTTGGTAAACGATATAACTCAAGGCTTGTCTAATACCCTTAATGCAGATAGCACCGCTTGCGTCGCGACTGTTACTGTAACCGACAGCAGAGGAATATCTGTCTCGGGCGATGTGCGATGCCGTTGTGGCGGCTGGGTGTCAAAAGGAGAAATATGTGGCTTAGCAGGAACATATGATTCCAAATATTATGATAACTGGGTGTCAGGTGATATATATACTAAGGTGCAGGGGAATCAGAAACAGACCCAAACAGTAATCCAAGTGTCTAATTTAGACTGCGATCAATACAACTGTGGGGACAGTTGTACCTGGAACGATGGTAGCGGGAATTTCAGGTGCAATAAGAGCTATGGGTGTGAGCCCTGCATAGCAGGGGCTGAGGCACTGTGTGACGGTGGCTATTGTCATTGTACTATGAGTCGTAATTATTCTGAATATGAATGCCCGGCAGAATAGAATAACAAAATCCGGAAAACAAAAGCTTTGTGGGAACAGAATAAGTTCTGTCTGATAAGGACTCAATATGCAGCATTATGCCACATGTGACATCGTTTTGCGAGGAGCGGGAGCGCCTCGCAGTAAACCCTCGGTACTTAAATCTTCATCAATATCCGGCCAGTGAATACCATAGCCGCCGCCGCAAATTTGCCAGTTTTGACGTTGTTCCGTTGTGGCATGCAGCAGCCGAGGATACCAGGCCAGTGGTACCAAAATGGTGCGTCCGTCGATCAAATCGACGCTTAACTTATCTTCAGTAAAATGCACATCTTTGATGCGTTCACCGGGTTTAATCTCCGAAATAGTCATTCCAAGTCTCCAAAAGACGCTGTTCATTTCTTCTAGGTAAAACCCATTGAGCTTGGGAGGCCCTGTGCAGATATCGTAGACAGTATATTTTAGTTGTTCGACCTGCTATACTCGCAAAGGCCGGGAAATAATCTCGCTAATCATTTTTCGATCGCTTTCAGATAATTGCAGAAACCGCACTTTCATCCCTCTCGTAACAACTTCTTCTTCAAGGACGTTTTGGTTATTCCACACCACTTCTGCATTAAATGTTTGCGCATCGCGATCGCTTAATAAAATTTTTATGGGAAAAGATTCTCCAATCGGATAGGGATTGGGGCAGGTGACAAAGGCGCCGTTTGTGGTGAGCTCTTTTATGCCGACTTTCATCACGCCTTTGGACTTATCGATTAATGCGGGGCATTTAAGCTGAATCCGTTCGGATTGGTCTTTTTCAGTTTTTACTTCAAACTGTAAACTGAACAGGTTCTTGCCGGCGGTATCTCCAAGCGCCTGTTTTTTTAAGCGGAAGACCACCCTCACGATAACAAAAAACAGCAGGGCCAGGAATATCGTTATGAACGGCAGTCCCTGTATGATGAAGTTTTTTTCTTCCATAGGCGTATTTTCACATTTTTTTATACTTTTTTGACCTGAGTTGAGCGATTGTCGAGGTTGCCGCAGCTACAAGGCAGATGTTGTTCCGCTATAGTTAACTATGCGGGACGGCATCTAACACAGCAGATGCGCTAAGATTGGCAATCCCAAAGGGTTTCGAATCTTAAAAATCAAAACGATAAAATTCATTTAAATAAAAATATCAACTTTTTTAAAATTTGAAACGCTCAATT